>Ga0160490_100022_pt1 | contig 296729 bp, 281 predicted proteins | sample DIDnMG_7_FD_108210 | JGI IMG/M metagenome (GOLD analysis project Ga0160490, IMG submission 108210) | Enriched soil microbial communities from UW Madison campus, WI, USA - DID2934_E24_Lignin MG | ecosystem: Environmental > Terrestrial > Soil > Unclassified | place: USA: Madison, Wisconsin... | reverse complement strand
TGCGGCGCTGGATATTGGCAGGCCTGATACCTCTCAGGAAATGCTGAGTAAGGCCGAGGCGGCTTTCAAGCGTGCGGATGACATCTGGAATTTGCGAAAGGGTGATCGTTATGTCAACGATGACGCGCGCGCCCGCTTCTGGAACGACCGTGAGACCGCCCGCCAGGCGCTGGATATGGCGCAGCAACAGGCCCGTAATTCTCAACTCGCCCAGGATAGCGCCAGTCGTGAGGCAGGTCTGGAAGCCGATCGCCTCAAATACGCGCAACAGGCCCAGGCGAATTACGGTAAAACGCAGACGGCTCTGGAGAAGTACACCGCTCGTCAGAGCGAACTGAACAAAGCGTTGAAAGAGGGCCGGATCCTCCAGGCTGATTACAACATCAATCTGGCCGCGGCGAAAAAGGAATATGAGGACTCGCTTAAGAAGCCCACGAAAATCAGGACACCGGGCGGAGCGAAACTTACTGACAATACCAGTGCCCAGACTCTGGAGTTGCAAACTCAACTGGAGGTTTTACGCCAGCACTCTGAAATCAACGACAAGATTAGCCAGCAACGCCAGCAGCTGTGGAAAGAGCAGGCCAGATTTACAGTTCTTGAGCAGGCCGCCAAAACCCGCAACTTAACTGATGATGAAAAGTCCCTCCTCGCCAGCAAGGACAAGGTGCTCGCCCAGGCGGAAATCAATGCCAGGCTGGGCGATCAGATTGTCACCCAGGAACGTCTTAATCGCCTGCAGGACACATCCCAGAAGTATGTCACTCAGATGAGCGAGAAAACACGGGCGCTGGCTGAAAGTGCCGGTATGAGCAGCCGGCAAACCCAGCGTCGCCTTGAGGAAGCGCAGCTGCTTCAGGGCTGGAAAAATGCCGGGGGTAATGAGGGCGATCAGCAGTACCAGAACGAGCTGAACGCGCTCAGGAATTATTATGGTGAGCAAGACACCCTTCGCCAGAACTGGCAGGCTGGTGCCAAAACGGCCTGGGCTGATTATGTTGACTCCGCTGACGATGCCTACGGGCAGGTTAAATCACTGGCTGCCGCCACGTTTGATGGTATCAGCCAGAACATGGCCGATATGCTTACGACTGGTAAAGGTAAATGGTCAGATTTCACAAAATCCATTCTGTCGATGATGACGCAGATCCTTATTAAGCAGGCCATGGTTGGTGTGGTTGACTCTGCATCTGCAGCTTTGGGTTTTGCTGCTGGTGGGTTTACGGGTTACGGCGGTAAAAATGAACCTGCCGGTGTTGTCCATCGGGGGGAATTTGTCTTCACCAAAGAGGCTACCAGCCGGATCGGCGTAGGAAACCTGTACAGCCTGATGCGCGGATATGCCAGTGGCGGTCTTGTCGGAGGAGGTAAGGGCATAGCCACGCCTCTGGGGGTGAGTGTTTATGCCCCTGTGACAGTTACCTCACCTCAGCAGGGCTCAGAGGCAAGCCAGTCAAATAATGGCGCAGCCGCGAGGGCTTACCAGCAGGTAGTTGACCGCTCCATCAGAGAAGGGATCGCCCGGGAAAGCGAACCGGGTGGAATCATCTGGAATCTTAATAATGGGAGGCGCTAATGGCTATCGAAAAATTCCCCTGGTCCATACAATCTGCCAGTCAGCCGACCACCAAAAGTAAAGACTCTATCCGGAAAGCCCAGTTTGGTGACGGGTATACCCAGGTTAGTGGATCGGGGATCAATGACGAGACGTTGACCTATGAATATGCCTTTACGGGAAAACCGGATAAAGGGCTGCAGATTTACGCTTTCCTCAGGCGTCACAAGACGAAGTCATTTTCCTTTCAGCCCCCGTTCGGAGAACTCGCACTTTGGCGCGTTGAAGCTGACAGCCTGCAGAAAGTAGTGAAGGGGAAAACCGTAATGTATATCTCTGCCACCTTTGAACAGGCCTTTGCACCATGAGTCTTAATAACGATTATCAGAAGCTGGAACCTGGTAATGAAGTCCGTCTCTTTGAAGTCGACGGTACCGCGTTTGGCGTCTCAGACGTCATGCGCTTTCATTCTCACAATATCGCACACACACCAGCGGAAATTGAGGCGGCGGGTGGGAATGAGGCAAAATTACCCGCCAAATCCATCTGGTGGCAGGGCAAGGAATATACAGCGTGGCCCTGCAAGATCTCCGGTATTGAGGCATCCACCAGTGGTGGAAACTCCAAGCCTAAGTTATCGGTCGCTAACCTGGACAGTTCTATTACAGCCCTGTGCCTGGCATATGACGATATGCTGCAGGCAAAAGTGACGATCCATGACACCCTTGCGCACTATTTGGATGCGAAAAACTTCACTGATGGCAATGCCACGGCCGATCCGACACAGGAAAAGCTGAAGGTTTTCTATATCGATGCAAAAAGCAGTGAAACCAACGAGGTGGTTGAGTTCACGCTTTCCAGTCCGATGGATCTGCAGGGGCTGATGATACCGACGCGCCAGCTCCATTCCCTGTGCACCTGGTGCATTCGTAATAAATACCGCACTGGTGATGGCTGCGATTACGCCGGCACGCGCTATTTCGACAAAAACAACAAACCGGTCAGCGATCCTTCTCTGGACGAATGTAACGGCACTCTGTCCGCCTGCAAGCTTCGGTTCGGGGAAAATAGCGAGCTCTCCTTCGGCGGGTTCCCGGGTACGTCATTGATCAGGAGTTAGCATGCGTAAAAAGATCGTCACGGCTATCATGGCGCACGCAGCTGAGGAGTATCCACGCGAGTGCTGCGGCGTAGTAGCGCAGAAGAGCCGGGTAGAGCGTTATTTTCCCTGCCGTAATCTGGCTGCGAACCCAGAGGACAACTTTGTCCTTTGCCCGGAAGACTACGCCGCCGCCGAAGATTGGGGGACGGTGACAGCCATTGTTCACAGCCACCCCGACGCAACTACCCAGCCGAGCGAAACGGATAAAGCCCAATGTGATCTGAACGGGCTGCCCTGGCACATCGTCAGCTGGCCAGAAGGTGACTTACGTACCATCATGCCCCGGGGAGAGATCCCACTCATTGAGCGACCTTTCGTCCTGGGCGTGTACGACTGCTGGGGCCTGGTGATGAGTTATTTCCGGCAGACGCTCGGGATCGAGTTGCATGACTACCGAGTGGAATATCCCTGGTGGGAGGACGAGTACACGGATAACTTCTATCAGGAATGCTGGTACGAGTGCGGCTTCCGTGAGTTCGCCGGCGCACCGCAGCCTGGTGATATGGTGATCATGCAGGTTCAGGCTAATAAGTGGAATCACGCAGGTATCCTGCTCGAAGGCAATATGCTGCTTCACCACCTGTATGGACATCTGAGCCAGCGCGTGCCGTATGGAGGTTACTGGCAGGAAAGAACGATGAAAGTTCTTCGTTATAAGTCTCTATGATAATCTTTAGACAATTTCTAAGGAGCGAGCATATGAATAAAGTGTTGTTGGGAACTTTGGTTATTTTCCTATCTGGATGTGCTACTACAGTAGTTCCGCCTAGTGCAGCAATATCTGCGCCTTCAGAGCGCATTTATAAATTCCAACCAGAAATAAAAAATAGCGGTAAATTGATAGTTGTGCGTGACCAAGGAATGGTTGGTGGTGGATGTTATGCAACTATTTATATTAATGGCGAACGCGTTGCTAAATTAGATACTAAAGAAAAAGTAAATTTCAACCTGCCGGAAGGTGAGTGGGCTGTTGGCACAAATCTTGAGGGTAAAGGTCTTTGCAATTACTCAGGCCAAAGACAAGAAAGATACATGACCATCAAGGCTAACGAAACAAAGGCCGTGCGAGTATTTACTGACGGCGATGGGAATATGGATATAAGGCCAACAACTCTCAATTAATAATACCCGCTTCGGCGGGTTTTTACTATGGTGCATTCTATGGATGAAGTTCTTACTGAAATTGAACTTGGTGGTATTTTAGGTAAAACCTTCGGTAAAAATCATCAGCGCTTAATTACCAGAGTAGAGGAAGCCGCTAAATCATTAGCAGCTACAATTGATGGCTTCGAAAAATTCATGATTACCAGTCAACGCAGAGGCCTAACATATGCAGTGTTCAAAGGGAAAAAGAACATTGGTATCGATGACCTTGGGTTTCCCGTAACAGGGGAGGTCATCCGCATAGTTCCTGTGATTATAGGTAGTAAAAAAGCCGGCGCTCTCCAAACAATATTAGGTGCTGTATTGGTGGTGGTTGGTGTTGCGATCTCTTATTTTTCTGCAGGAACATTATCTGCTGCGGGCGTAAAAATGGCATGGATGGGTGGGGCGATGATGCTCGGAGGAGTAGTACAAATGCTTTCCCCTCAACCTACAGGACTGGCCAGTAAACAGGATGCTGATAACCGGGCCTCTTATGCATTCGGCGGCGTAACTAACACCGCTGCACAGGGTTATCCGGTGCCGCTGCTTTATGGCCGCCGGCGAATTGGCGGGGCGATTATTTCTGCCGGAATTTACGTCGAAGATCAGCAGTAAAAATAACCTTTCATTCAGGCCACCTCAGGGTGGCTTTTTTTATGGGCGCAATATGGCAAACGCAACCGCGATCAGGGGCCGCAAGGGCGGCGGCTCGAGTTCCCGTACTCCCACCGAGCAGCCAGACGATCTCCAGTCTGTAGCGAAGGCCAAAATCCTGATAGCACTGGGAGAGGGAGAATTTTCTGGCCAGCTCACCGGCAAAAACATTTATCTCGATGGCACAGCGCTTGAGAACGCTGACGGCTCGCAAAACTTCAGCGGTGTGACCTGGGAGTTTCGTCCGGGTACTCAGGCGCAGAAATACATTCAGGGCATACCCGGGACTGAAAACGAAATCAGTGTGGGTACCGTAGTATCAAGCGCCACCGCCTGGACGCGCTCGTTTACCAATACCCAGCTCTCAGCGGTTCGTCTGCGCCTGAAATGGCCCTCGCTCTTCAAACAGGAGAATGACGGTGATCTGGTCGGGAACTCGGTTAACTACGCGATTGACCTGCAGACCGACGGCGGCGCATGGCAGACGGTGCTGAATACCAGCGTGACCGGTAAAACGACATCCGGTTATGAGCGCAGCCACCGTATCGATCTCCCTCAGGCTGGCAGCAGCTGGACCATTCGCCTGCGCAAACTTACCGCTGATGCAAACAGCGCAAAGATCGGCGACACGATGACGCTGCAGAGCTTCACCGAGGTGATTGACGCCAAACTGCGTTATCCGAACACCGCGCTGCTGTATATCGAATTCGACTCAAGCCAGTTCAACGGCTCTATACCGCAAATCTCCTGCGAGCCGCGTGGGCGTGTCATCCGCGTACCTGACACCTACAACCCGGAAACCCGCACCTACACTGGCACCTGGCAGGGCGCGTTTAAGTGGGCGTGGACCGATAACCCGGCGTGGATTTTTTACGATCTGGTGGTTTCTGACCGGTTTGGCCTGGGTCACCGGCTCACCGCGGCAAATATCGACAAATGGACGCTGTACCAGGTGGCCCAGTATTGCGATCAACTGGTGCCGGACGGTAAGGGCGGCAGCGGGACCGAGCCGCGTTACATCTGCAACGTATACATTCAGGACCGGAACGACGCCTACACCGTTCTCCGGGATTTTGCAGCCATATTCCGGGGTATGACCTACTGGGGCGGCGATCAGATAGTTGCCCTGGCGGACATGCCGCGCGACGTGGATTACAGCTATACCCGCGCTAACGTGATTGACGGCCGCTTTACCTACTCCAGCAGCACCACCAAAACGCGATATACCACGGCGCTGGTGTCCTGGTCAGATCCGGCTAATGCCTACGCTGACGCGATGGAACCTGTATTCGAGCAGGCGCTGGTGGCGCGCTACGGGTTTAACCAGCTGGAAATGACGGCAATCGGCTGTACCCGGCAATCTGAGGCGAACCGTAAGGGCCGCTGGGGTATTCTCACCAATAACAAGGATCGCGTCGTTTCGTTTGATGTTGGTCTGGATGGCAACATTCCTCAACCCGGGTACATCATCGCCGTGGCCGATGAAATGCTGTCCGGTAAGGTCACCGGCGGGCGCATCAGTTCAGTGAATGGACGGGTGATCACCCTGGACCGCGCGCCGGATGCAAAAGCTGGTCACCGCCTTATTCTCAACCTTCCGTCAGGCGCATCGCAGGCCCGTACAATCCAGGCTGTGAACGGAAAAGCAGTAACGGTCAGCACCGCCTACAGCGAAACGCCGCAGGCTGAAAGCGTCTGGGTGGCGGAATCCGACGAGCTGTATGCCCAGCAGTACCGGGTGATCAGCATCAGCGACAATAACGACGGGACGTTTACCGTTACTGGCGCGGCTCACGATCCGGATAAGTATGCCCGCATCGATACGGGAGCCATCATCGACCAGCGCCCGGTGAGTGTCATACCGCCGGGGAACCAGTCGCCGCCGGCTAACGTCGTGATCAGCTCTTTCTCGGTGGTGCAGCAGAATATCAGTGTCGAAACCATGCGCGTGAGCTGGGACCAGGCGCAGAACGCCATCGCCTATGAAGCCCAGTGGCGACGCAACGACGGGAACTGGGTCAACGTGCCGCGCAGTTCCACCACGTCTTTCGACGTACCGGGGATTTATGCCGGGCGCTACCTGGTGCGCGTGCGCGCCATTAACTCAGCCGAAATTTCCTCCGGATGGGGCTATTCAGCAGAGAAAACGCTGACAGGCAAAGTGGGCAATCCGCCAAAGCCAGTGGGATTTGCAGCCTCTGACAACGTTCTTTTCGGGATTGAGCTGAACTGGGGATTCCCGGCCAATACGGACGATACGCTGAAAACTGAAATCCAGTACAGCCCGACCGGCAGCGCGGATAATGCGTTGTTGCTGGCCGATGTGCCATATCCTCAGCACAGATATCAGCAGATGGGGCTCAGGGCGGGTCAGATATTCTGGTATCGCGCGCAGCTGGTTGATCGGACGGGTAACGAATCGGGTTACACCGACTGGGTGCGCGGAATGTCGAGCGATCAGGCCAGCGATTACCTGGATGCCATTAAAGACGAAGTGCTGAGCGCAGAGGATGGTAAAGCATTAACGGAGCAAATCGACTTTAACATTGCAGGAATCCTGCATAACACCCTGGCTGGCATTCAAGGGGCGACTATTACCTTCCAGCAGTTCGGCTCAGCGTATGCGGAAATCTCAAATGCGCAGATCCTGATTGCCGATGCTAACCAGGCGTTTGCGCAGTTCCAGGAGCTGGTTGCTGTTCAGTTTGCCGATAATGCAGCAGAGATTTATGAGGTTAAAACTGCGCAGGCGACGGCTGATAAAGCTTTTGCTGAATATCAGCTTACTGTGGCGGCAGACTTCAAGGGGGTGAACAGCAGCATCACCACCATTCAGCAGGCGCAGGCCAGCGCCGACCAGGCTTTTGCACAATACCAGCAGCAGGTGACGGCAAAGTTTGATAACCAGCAGGCGGCGATTAACCAGAAAATGACATCGGTGGTTGACGCAACCAGCGCCAGCGCGATTTACACGTTACGCGCCGGGGTGAATTACAACGGGCAGTATTATGACGCGGGCCTGTCCATCGCTACGATTGCCAGTGGCTCCAGTATTGTCAGTCGCGTGGCCATCAACGCCGATCAGTTCGTGATGCTGTCCGGGCAGGGCGGCTCTCAGTATTCACCGTTTGCTGTTGTTGGTGGCCAGGTCTTCCTGAACAGCGCCTTCATCCAGGAGGGAACGATCACAAATGCCATGATTGCAGGCTATATCCAGTCAAACAACTACGTTTCCGGCTCGGTTGGCTGGCGACTGGATAAAGGGGGATCTTTCGAAAACAACGGTTCGGTGGCGGGGCAAGGGTCGATGCGACAGACCAACCAGAAAATTTCGGTGAAGGACGCAAACGGCGTTTTGCGGGTCCAGATCGGTTATCTCGACGGGGTATTCTGATGGCATTTGGGGTTCAGACATGGGACGCCGCAGGGCGTCCAAACAACTACGGGATCAAGCCTGTTTCGGTGCTTGGAACTATCCCGCTGGTTTCCGGGCAAACTTCCGGTAGCTGGTCTTATACGGTGCCCGCGGGGATGAAAGTTGGCTTTGCAATATCGCTTGATGCTGGCGGCACGACTGTTGGCCGTCACATTGAGGCATCCGGGAACACCATCACCGTATCGCCAGCGTCAGCCATAGGGATCGGCAACTATGCCGCGTCTCAGTGTGAGCTTGTCGTGTTTATGGAGAAGGCGTAATGGCTTACGGTGCAATGATCTCTCTGGAAAATGGAAACCCCTTTGTCACTCCGCAATCAACGCCGTTTTGCCTGTATCAGCGGGTTGAGGTTGGCTCGTCGGCTTCCGGCGCTGCTCAGGTAGCAAACGTTGATATTCCGATTGACCCGGGCTATCCGGCGATAGTTTTTTGCAAGACATCCAACTACGCCACCGTTTCTGCCACTCGCGTCGGCGGGGTTATACGGGCCGGGTCCGGGAGTCCGAACGGTTACGCGCACACGCTGACCGTTTACGTGTTTGCCATCTTCCCGCAAACAAAGCCCACCTGGGGCATGGCGGTGTGGGATGCACAAGGAAAGCTGGTGCTGACGAATGAAAGCCGGGTACTTAGCGATCTTGTGACAATCGGGACGGTCGGTGCTGGCGGGGGCATTAACATCGATCAGACGCTGAACGGTTCTTATGCCGTCGCCCCTACGATCCTTGGCTCTGCCTTGTATCAGGTTACCGTTCAGGGCCAGCCTGTCATTATCAGCGTTACGGGTTACACCGGTGCAATGTTCAACGGCAGCACAACGAGAATTAACGCACAGGCGAACGAGATCGGCCAGGGTAGTGGCGCAGGTGGCACCAATACGGGCAGGACGATCACCGCCATTAATACCGCCGCATACGATTAAGCCAGAACAGTAATCCTCTCCCTCAACTTTATTCGAATACAGGACCCAGCTCCGGCTGGGTTTTTTTATGGAGCAAATATGTCCGCAGGCACAATCAAGCTTACTAACGGCTCTACTGCAGTTGTTGGTACCGGCACTACATTCACCTCCGATCTGAAATCGGGTGACGTTATTACCGCAACAGTCGGGGGTATTTTCTTCACGCTGTTTGTTGACACCGTGACGAGTAACACCGCTCTTACGCTGACAGATCCATTCACCGGGCCGACAACTTCCGGGTTGGCCTGGGTTGCAGTGCCGCAGCTGACGCTCAACCGCATTACTGCTGCTCTGGCCGCGCAAACTGCCGAATCGGTGCGCCGGGTGTTGCAGGAGAACGCGAACTGGCAGGCTTTCTACACTGGCACGGGTGATATTACTGTTACGCTCCCTGACGGAACACCTGCGGGGCGTCCGGTAACTGGTCCGTCATGGACGAAGATTGCTGGATTAACAAATTCGGCATTGCAATGGCGTGGCGGCATCCCGGCCAGCTCAAACCTGAACAACTTCGGACCGACCTCCGCTTATACGGGGGCGTGGGGACAGTCCAGCGTGAGTGTGACCGCTGCTGACCTTGCGAACGGATACCCGGCGGCAGAGCGCGGCGTGCTGGAGGTGTTCGCTGGTGGCCGTAATAACTGCACCCAGCGGTACACGACTGATGGCGGGCGGTTATTTGTGCGCTGGCTTGCCGCTGCCTGGAATGCTGCGAGTCCTTCATGGTCTGACTGGATCGAGATTGGCGGATTAAGCTCAAATACAGTTCTTCCGGCCTCAGTCACAACGCTTTCTGATGCTACATATTTTGCGCAAAACCAGACTTACGTATTATCCGGGACGCGCACAGATAGCCCTGTTGGACTAACAGCGGGACAGAATAACGCGATCATTATGTCAATGCGTCGCGCTGGTGGGACGATCATGGGTCTGCACCAGACACTGTTTACCGCCGTTGGAACTTATGAGCGATACGGCGCGCCAAACGCAGCAACCGGATGGACCTCTGTAAGCTGGTACTCTGGCGGTGACGCCAACGGCTGGCGGTTAGTTGGTGCTGATGCAATGGCGGTGCTGGGGATTGGTCTCTCTAACGTGACCCCAAAAGATCCATTCGACTGGCAACAGGCCGATATGGTTACAGGTCAAAAATGGTTAACAACGGTTGGCAATTGGGTTAATCCACCGTCTGGAATATCAATCGGAGCAACGGCAAACGTTGTGATGGAATGTATTACTAACCAGGCCAGCAGGCTTGTTCTTCGCGTCGTGTCCAATGCTGCGGCAAATGGTAATCGCGCTGAATATATCGCTGTTGGTACTGGTGCAAAAGGAAGTAGAACCTGGACGATTACCCAAAGCTTTAACAGCGACTCTTCAACAGTAATCCCGGTTGCAAATGGCGGTACCGGGGCCAGCAATCCGACCCAGGCTCGATCTAACATCGGCATCACGCTACAGACCAGCCTCAACGATCAGACTTCCGGCCGCATCACCTCCGTTGGGTCATTCGGGCTTGGCTCTACCGCGTTAACGACGATCAACCAGGAATCGCGACTGGGGTCTGGCTTCTATATCTCCAAAATGAAGCTGGGTGGAATTGATGATAATGCCTCTGTGCTTCTTGTCCCATTTGATGCCAATACCGTGTATCAGGTGGTCATCCCCACCATTCTTGCGACCGCTCCCAGAATGTACCTGCGCCTGCTTTCCTCGGACGGGACAGTTTCAGGGAAGCTTTGCGAGCTTTACTCGACCACAAATACAACTAAAGCGGCGGACGGCACGCTAAAAGCCGCGTCGCCTATCGTGCAGATCTTCCATGATGGCACCGCGCAGACCAATGACGAATCAGAGGGGTGTGTCGTAACGCGCCTGGGTATTGGCGAGTATCTGGTGAGCGGCTGCATGGGCCTGAACGCCGATGCTGAGTGGGGTGGTATAGATGGCGGCTTTGACATCCCGAAAGACCGCAACAGACAGCCGCTGGTATGGCTTGACTATGAAGTGAATGCTGACGGCTCTGTACTGGTCAAAACCTATCATCGCACTCACCCGGGGGCCCCGGCATTCGCCCGCAACGAACGCGAAGGTTTTGCCGAAGGAGACCCTATCGACATACCTGCAGATCAGTTCGTTTCTGTTCGTGTTGAGATGCCTGCTGACAGTATTTACAACATAAAGCTGGGAGAGGCGGCGCGCATTCAGGCCGAGCGCGACGAGGCCAGAAGGCTGGAAGAAGAGGAAGCGGCGCGCGTGAAAGCCGAGGAGGAGCGGCTGGAGGCTGAGGCGGCAGCCAATTCGGACGAACAACCGGATCTTCAGCCGTAATTATCAATAGGCGCTGCCGCATTGATCTGTATCCTCTTTAAAACTACTGTATATATAAACAGTAAAAATAAGAAGGAGGGGTTATGCCACGCAGAATCGATATTGAAGGTGCTTTTCACACAGCCATTAAACACGCGCCCGACGGGCGCCGCACGGTGACTACTGAGGATTTCGTTAAGCATCTGGCCCTGGCGAACTGGAACTGGTCGTTCAAAGAGGCGAACGACTGGATCGAGAGCCACGTTTCGACCTTTAAAGATATCTCGACCAGCGAGGGCCAGGCGCGCACGTTTATGCTCTTCAACCCGAACGGAGGGCTGTGACATGGGCTTTCCTTCACCGGCAACAGACTATGTCGAGCAGCGGTTAACACCGGAGCGTATCTGCGGGATCGGCATCGACAGCCGCATTCTGGAAACGTCATGCGGTTTCGCCGTTATCGAGCCTGTTACGCGGTTGGTCCAGGGGCAGGTTTTGCTGATCCTCAGTGGTGGCAGGACGCAGTTCGCAATTTTCAGAGGTAAGGCGTTAATCACGGATGACGGCGAGGCAATCGAGGGGACAGCAGCGGAAGAGGTCGAGGTTATGGGCAGGGTGACGTACTTCATTAACAGCATAGATGGTGATAAGTGTCCGGTGTAAGAAGCGGTGCGTAGTTAGGAGGATCAGATGATCCTCCCTAATGAGTTTTAATGTCCGTTATTTTGAAGTGGGCAAATTACTTAACCCGCTTCCCCGTTTTATTAATGATCTTCTCGCCATCCTCTTTGGTAAAAGATCCTTTCTGGCCTTCCGGTAGTATATCCAGCACTATTTCTGAAGGGCGGCACAGCCGGGTTCCCAGCGGGGTTACCACAATCGGACGATTAATCAGGATCGGATGCTGCAGCATAAAGTCGATTAACTGCTCGTCCGTAAATTTATCTTCAGCAAGTCCCAGCACTTCATACGGCTCAACATTTTTTCGCAAAAGCGCCCGTACCGAGATCCCCATAGCGGCAATGAGATTAACCAGCTCATCGCGGGAAGGGGGATTTTCCAGGTAATGGATCACGGTCGGTTCAGTACCGCTGTTGCGGATCATCTCCAGAGTATTGCGCGATGTGCCGCAGGCCGGGTTGTGATAAATGATGATGTTACTCATATTAGTATCTCATTACAAAGTGACAGAGAGGCGTAGCGCCAGCGCGGCCAGCGTTACAAACAGCACAGGCAGCGTCATCACGATCCCCGCGCGGAAATAATATCCCCAGGTGATGGTCATGTTTTTCTGTGCAAGGACATGCAGCCACAGCAGCGTTGCCAGGCTGCCAATAGGCGTGATTTTCGGCCCCAGATCGCAGCCAATCACGTTGGCATAGATCATCGCCTCTTTAATGACGCCGGTTGCGGTGCTGCCATCGATGGATAGCGCGCCAACCAGCACGGTAGGCATGTTGTTCATGACGGAAGACAGGAAGGCCGTCAGGAAGCCCGTACCCAGCGTCGCGGCCCAGAGTCCTTTATCCGCCAGCACGTTCAGCACCCCGGAAAGGTATTCCGTCAGTCCGGCATTGCGCAGACCATAGACCACCAGATACATCCCCAGCGAGAAGATGACGATTTGCCAAGGCGCGCCACGCAGCACCTTACCGGTATTGATGGCATGGCCGCGTTTTGCCACAGCAAACAGTATGACGGCGCCTGCCGCCGCAATCGCGCTGACGGGAATACCGAGCGGCTCAAGCACGAAGAAACCGGCCAACAGAAGGAGCAGAACAATCCAGCCGGTGCGGAACGTCGCCGGATCCTTGATCGCACTGGCAGGCGTCTTCAGCAGCGAAACGTCATACGTTGCCGGAATATCCCTGCGGAAGAAGAGATGCAGCATGACCAGCGTGGCCGCAATCGCTGCCGCATCCACGGGGATCATAACGGAGGCGTACTGCGTAAAGCCCAGACCGAAGAAGTCCGCCGAAACGATATTAACCAGGTTAGAAACAATGAGTGGCAGGCTGGCCGTATCTGCAATAAATCCTGCGGCCATGACAAAGGCCAGTGTCGTGCCCTGGCTGAACCCCAGTGCGAGCAGCATCGCAATCACAATCGGCGTCAGGATCAGCGCGGCGCCGTCATTGGCAAACAACGCAGCAACAGCGGCACCGAGCAAGACTATCCAGGTGAACAGCAGGCGGCCACGTCCGTTACCCCAGCGGGAGACGTGCAGTGCGGCCCATTCAAAGAAGCCGGACTCATCGAGCAGCAGGCTGATGATGATGACCGCAATAAATGCCGCTGTTGCGTTCCAGACGATATTCCAGACAACGGGAATATCAGCGATATGGATGACACCGGTTCCCAGCGCCAGCACTGCCCCGATACTCGCGCTCCAGCCAATACTCAGGCCTCTGGGTTGCCAGATCACCAGTACCAGCGTCAGTAAAAATATACTCCCTGCCAAAAGCATCTCAGACTCCGTTATATATGATTATGTAAATGTGTTTTTCTTTCTCAGCAGGAGGTGCAGGCTGATTTATCCAGCCATTCACGCACATCTTCCCGCATACACTGCCAGGTCGTCGTGATTGTCTCTGCTGCCCATGCCGGTATGTGGGGTGACAGACGATAGTGGATCCATTTGCCTTCCCGACGGTCAAGTACCAGCCCGCCCTCGCGCAGGATAGCCATATGTCGCGATATTTTGGGCTGCGATCCGGAGGTGGCCGCACAGATATCGCAGACGCACAGTTCTCCGGACTCCCGGAGAAGCATGACGATGGCGAGCCGGGTTTCATCCGACAGGATTTTGAAAAGCTGAACAGGTTGTAGCATTTTTCACTCCGTTCCCTTTAGAATACATATATGTTAAATCATATGTATTGATTTTGAAATCACCTGTTCTCTTCGGAGGAGAAAAATGGAGCAATTTCCTGCCCTGAATACTGAATGCTTTGATCAACACATTGCCGAACGCCTCCACCTGCAGGAGCCACCACGGATTCTGATCCTGTATGGCTCAGTAAGGGAGCGCTCCTACAGCCGCTTTGCCGCGGAGGAAGCTGGTCGCCTGCTGACAGCGATGGGCGCGGAGGTGAAACTCTTTAACCCCTCCGGTTTACCCCTGCCGGATGATGCGCCGGACACGCACCCTAAGGTCACCGAATTACGCGGCCTGGTCAGATGGTGTGACGGGATGGTGTGGAGCTCGCCGGAGCGGCATGGAGCAATGAGCGCAGTTATGAAGGCGCAGATCGACTGGATACCATTAAGTGAAGGCGCGGTTCGTCCTTCACAGGGCAAAACACTTGCGGTAATGCAGGTCTGCGGCGGTTCCCAGTCCTTCAATGCCGTGAATCAGATGCGTATTCTGGGCCGCTGGATGCGGATGTTTACGATCCCAAACCAATCATCAGTAGCCAAAGCCTGGCAAGAATTCGACGAAAACGGCCGAATGAAACCTTCGTCATGGTATGACCGCATCGTCGATGTAGCCGAGGAACTGTTTAAAATCACACTACTGCTTAAGGGACAAACTGGTTATCTTGCGGATCGTTACAGCGAGCGAAAAGAGAGCCATCAGGAGCTTCCATCCCGTGTCAATCAAGACAAAATATAACGTCTGTTCTTCGTGAATCCATACTGCATGAGCTTAACAACGCCCGCTATTGTCACTTCAAAGACAAATAGTTTTGAGTGGGTAAGGCACTTTTAGTCATGAAAAGTGGTTATCAAAACTCTAAGCAATTATTGGAAAAACAGACGCTTATAAAGCAGGTCAAACAAGTCATAAAATCTGATTTTGTGTTATCATTTTTATATAAAGTAATGGCTTACAATGATTGCGTGCAACTACTGCTGCGTCACATGGAATGGTTCGAAGCCGCAGACCTGATCGTGAAAGGTATGGAAGGCGCGATTAACGCCAAAACCGTAACTTACGATTTCGAACGTCTGATGGAAGGCGCTAAGCTGCTGAAATGTTCAGAGTTTGGTGACGCGATCATCGAAAACATGTAATCCGGATTTCGGGTTGTATAAGAACGGGAGCCGATGGGCTCCCGTTTTTTATTGTAAACCTTCGAACGGTTATCAAAATTAAGATAGCGCCAGGAATGATGGCGGGCGACAAAGGGCGTTGCGGCGGAAGATGTCGAGGTTATATCTGTTTCAGAAAATTCACTAAAGGCAGATGACAAATGAAAAATACCTTCTAAGATTTTCAGGAAACAAACCTGAGAACATGGAGTTTCTTATGACAATTGCGTTGTTAGCAGCCTTATCCGCGCTTCTGATTGTGTCGGGGCTTATCTACGTGTTGAGGCAGTTAATGAACGCCTGGTGTGAACCGGAACGCCACCAGGCAGGGAACACTATTCTTCGAACCCCATCTGAACTACCTCCACCGAATAACTGAATTTAATTTACTAAATGTAATCCGGTTTCCGGGTTATAGATGCGGGAGCCCGGGAGCTCCCGTTTTTTATGGGCATCCAGGAGGAGGGACCATGATTGACGACACATGGCTTCATCGCCTTAGTGCAGGCGAAATATCCACGCTAACGCCAGCAACTCTGGCAGAGCTTGCCAGCGAGCTGTTCTCGCTCCGCCAGGAGAACGCCCTCCTGAAACAGCAGTTAGCCACCGAAGTGAAGCTCCCCTACACCAGCGCCAGTCCGGTATGCGATATCGAAGCCGGGTACGCCGCAGGCGTCAGCGACAGTAAAGAGGCGATTCGTCGCGCAGGTTTTTTGATCGAAGGGGATGATTAAAATGAAGAACCCGGCGGAGTGCCGGGCCTGCTCACATTAAAACCAGTTAAATTTGTCAGAAAGAATCAACAACAACGAACTGGCACAAACAAGGTTAATACAAATCACGAATCTGCTGGAAACATTCATGTTATCAATACCATTATGGCTGTACTGGAATTGTGTTAATAAGCGTAATAGCAAAATCCAGAACGTCAAATCGCAACATAATGGGCAAAAAAAAGCCCACGAAACGTGGGCAAGAAATACTGGAAGCAATGTGAGCAATGTCGTACTGAATACCCGAGTGATTTGCTCAACTATTCAGTGTTGAGAAAGATAATATTTCTCATTAACGATTACAACCCCAATTTTTGTGCGGAACCCCGGTTTATTGCTTTTTTCTTAAATTTCTCACGTGATGGCAATCACAAACTTGCAATTCTGAATCCTGTGCTAAGCTTTGTGTGTATTTGATTTGACGACAAAAACCATACAGAGAGGAAAGCAGTTATGGGAATCATATCCTGGATTATCTTTGGGCTTATCGCGGGTATTCTGGCTAAGTGGATCATGCCGGGCAAAGATGGCGGTGGATTCATCGTTACGGTCATACTGGGTATCATCGGCGCCGTGGTCGGCGGCTGGATCAGTACCCTCTTCGGTTTCGGCAGAGTCGATGGCTTCAACTTCGGCAGCTTCATGGTCGCGGTAATTGGCGCACTGGTGGTGCTATTTATCTACCGTAAAGTGAGAAGCTAAACCGACGCTTCAGACAAAAAGACCGCCCATAGTGGCGGTCTTTTTGCATCCGTTACCACCAGCCGAGCTGGCTACCGGCAACGGCCGCGATGGCGACAATCAGCATAATGATGGTTGTTTTTCTCACTTATCCCCCGGGCGCAGCGTAACCGCCGACAAAAAACCACGTTAAAAAGATGACCGCCGTGATAAAAATCACGATCGGGAACAGAATACCAAGCCGCATGCTACCACCTGTCCTGAATGCAAAAACCCGTTGAGTGTACGGGGTTAATCGATATTGAGAAAGGGCGTTTTGAGTTTGCCTTTCTTCTCGCTGTACATAGCGGCATCGGCTGCCCGTAGGGCGCTGTCGGCATCGATTTTGGCAGGATCTACCTCAATCACCCCCAGACTGGCACCCGGATAGACGAGATGCACGTCGCCCAGCCAGTATTCACCGGCAATCTGCGCGCTCAGCTGCGTTTTTACTACGGTTAATGAAGCTTGCTCGCCGCTCTCGCGATCCTGACTGAGACAGGCAACCAAAAACTCGTCCCCGCCGAGCCTGCCCACAATCTCATCGTCGCCGCGTCCGTCGTTAAGGCGCTTGCCCACCTCCACCAGGAACCGATCCCCCGTCTCATGACCAAAGCGATCGTTGATCAGCTTAAAATCATCCAGATCGATGTAGGCAATTATGGCGTTGCGGTTCATATGGCGCGCCAGCGAAAAGAGGGTGGTGAGATTCTCGAAAATGGCGCGACGGTTCGGCAGGCCGGTCAGGGCATCGGTATAGGAGTAAGCAATGAGGGCGGAGTTGGCTTCGCGCAGCTGCCTGACCAGCGACTCTTTCTCGATGTACTGGGCGATAAGGCCAGCGAAGAGCTTAAACACGTGCTCGCCGCGTTCGCTTAGCTGCTGTCTGCGGGTGCTGGTGGCGCAGAGGGTGCCGTAGAGGGAACCATCCGTCAGATGAATCGGTATGCTCATATAGGTGGTGATACCCAGCGCTTTTGCCGCATCGCAATCTGCCCAGCGTTGAGGCACGTTATCACTATAAAAACAGTCGGAATCGATCGCGCGTTTACACAGGGTCTCGCCCCAGGGGACGCTCAGCCCTTCCGGGATCTGCATCTGTTTGCTGTTTCGGGCGTACAGAATATGCTGCAGGCGGGCATTAATATCGACTTTGGTGAGGTAGGTCGACTCCATGTCGGTCACCACTTCAAGCATTTCGAGCAGCTGACGCACCAGGCTCTCTAACGATTGCTCAGTGCTGAGCGTTTCTGAAACACGGGCAAGAATAATATCCGACATGACGCTGCTAAACTCCCTTACAGAAGACCTCTGTACCTGTCTGTTTTGCTGAAAGATTCGACTACGGGTAGTAGAACATGAATTCACAACATTTCATATATTCTGGAGGTGAACAGCGAATTATGGCGGGTAAAAAAATCCCCGGCACGGGCCGGGGAAAAGTACATCTTGATTACGGAATGATGTTCTCTGGTCAAGGTGAGAACAGCGCCACTCTAGCAATCAAACATGTCGGCATAATGAAGAAATCATGGAGAAACGATACCACTTTCCCCCTGGTGACAGGCTCTGCTGGCTGATATACACTCTGCACTAAGAATATTCCTATGCATTCAGCAGCCAATTACGAGGAAGTATGTTTCAGTTAAATCCGGGCAGCCTGGCGATGGTGATCGGTGCACGCACGCCAGCAGGCCGTCGCAATATCGGCAAATCCGTTGAGTTATTCAGTCTTTGTGAGCCGGGACAGCGTTTCCTGAACCCGGTCAACGGGGTGATGACAGAGCTGCCGCCTGGGGCCGAGCGCGCCCTGTGGCTGGTGACCGGCGATGTGTTTTCGGTGGATAGCCAGCACGGCTTTGCGTTTGTGCGCCCGGAACATCTGATGCCGCTCACGCCTGAGCAGGCGCCGGAAACCCTCGACGCCCTGATGCTGGATTGATTTAAAGCTGACGCAGCCAGTCGGCTAACACCAGAGCGTGATTCTGCTCCCGGTCTTTCGCACCATACAGCAGCGTCACGGTCTGCTTGTCCGCCAGGCGGGCAATCCGCAGCCCCTCATCCTGATGTTGCGCCAGCTCCTGACAATAGGCCCTGCTGAAGCTGGCAAAGTCGATCGTCTCGCTGTGAAACGCCTTGCGCAGGTCGCTGGACGGGGTCAGGGTTTTGCACCACTCATCGCAGGCTAACGCCTCCTTTTTCATCCCCCGCGGCCAGAGCCGGTCCACCAGGATCCGGTAGCCATCCTCTTTACTGGCCTCGTCATACAGTCGCTTGCACTGAATCATCTCTTTGCTCCTTTTCCCTGTCATGACAAATCGCTGCAACGCTACCACATTCCGCCCACGTATTTTAAGGTGTTGTGATATCAACGAAAGATCGGTAGTCTGAGGCGCCTTATGTTATCTGATATTTGTCTGGCATAAGGATCACTCTATGGAACTCTCTGCGGTAAAAAATACCCTCCGAATTGCGCTGGTCGGCGACTACAATCCTGACGTTCTGGCTCACCAGGCGATCCCTCTGGCCATCGATGATGCCGCCGCGGTGCTGGAAATTACGGCCGACTACGATTGGCTGGCCACGACAGAATTAACCAGCCCGGAAGACCTGGTCGGCTACGACGCTATCTGGCTGGTTCCGGCAAGCCCCTATAAAAATGCGGAAGGCGCGTTTATTGCCGCACGCTATGCCCGTGAAAACAGCGTGCCGTTTCTTGGCACCTGCGGTGGCTTCCAGCATGCGCTGATCGAATACGCCCGTAACGTTCTGGGCTGGCAGGATGCGGCCCACGCCGAGACGGATACCGAAGGCCGGATGGTGATTGCCCCGCTGACCTGCTCGCTGGTAGAGGTCAGCGACGCGATTGAACTGCGCGCTAATACCCTCATTGCGAAAGCCTATGGTCAGGAAGAGATTGAAGAGGGTTATCACTGCAATTACGGCGTCTCGCCTGAATTTGCGCAGGAACTGGAGAAGGGCGATATGCGCGTCACCGGCTGGGACGCGCAGGGTGAGATCCGTGCCGTAGAGCTGGTGACGCACCCGTTCTTTATCGCCACCCTGTTCCAGCATGAGCGTGCCGCCCTGGCAGGACGTCCGGCTCCGCTGGTACGGGCTCTGCTTCGCGCAGCACAGAATTACTGAGTGTTGACTCTGCCTGGCGTGATCTCCCGGTCACGCCCGGCCAGGATCCCGCAGACGGCCATCACCACTGATACCAGCGCGCAGGCCAGCAGCGGGATCCGCCAGTCGCCGTTGGCGTCATGGATTTTACCCATCAGCGGCGGTCCACAGGCGGCCAGCAGATAGCCCACCGACTGCGCCATCCCGGAAAGGGCCGCGGCCTGATGGGCCGAACTGGCGCGTAGCCCAATAAAGGTCAGGCCGAGGATCATCGTGGCCCCCGATCCGAAGCCAAAAATCAGCGTCCATATCACCGCCAGATCCGGTACAAACCACAGCCCCGCGGTGCTTACCGCACACATGATGGCCGCCAGTCCGGCCACCCCTCGTTGATCCTTCAGCCGAAGCAGGATCAGCGGCACGACAATCCCCGGCGCGGCGGTGGCCAGCTGTAACAGCCCGTGCAGGGAGCCAGCCTCGGTTTCGCTATAGCCGTGGCTCTGCAGGATCGCCGGCAGCCAGCCAATAATCACATAGTAAATCAGCGAGTTAATGCCCAGAAACAGCGTCACCTGCCAGGCCAACGCCGAGCGCCAGATCCCCCGACTGTGCAACGCCCGCGCGCCGCTGAGCGATCCGGCAGGACGCTGGCGCCACTGCGGCAGCCACAGCAGCAAGGCCAGCAGCGGGAACACCATCAGCATCAACAGCGCCCCGTGCCAGCCTGCACCGCTCAGGGCAACGGGCACCACCAGTGCCGAACCCAGCGCCGCCGCCGCCCCCATCGTCAGGGAGTAGGCCCCGGTCAGTTTCGCCACCTGGCCGGGGAAATCGCGCTTAATCAACCCCGGCAACAGCACGTTACCGAGCGCAATACCGCAGCCAATCACCGCGGTGCCGCCAAACAGCAGCATTGCTGAGGGCAAAGAGCGCAGGGCGATACCGGCGATAATCAACAGCAGGGCGATAAGCAGGCTGCGCTCCATGCCGATGCGGCGGGCGAGACCGGCCGCCAGGGGCGAGATTAGCGCAAAGGCCAGCAGCGGGAGCGTGGTGAGCAGCCCGGTCTGGGCCGTGGTCAGGGCATAATCGCCGCGAATAGTATCCAGCAGCGGCGCGGCGCCGGTAAAGGTCACCCGCAGCGAGGTGGCAATCATCAGGATCCCGGCAATCAGCAGCGCCCGCTGCTTGCCGGTCGTCGAAAGGGCTATGGTCATTATTATCTCTTACCTCGAAATGAGGCTACAGGATACGCATTTTCAGGACGGTTGAAATCAAGCTAAAATGACAGATTATCGCTAATATCGGACAAATGTATGCGTGGACTCGGCCTTGAAGGCTACGATCCCGACAGTCAGCACGACGCCGCGGTGGCGTTTCACGTGCGCGTGGTGGCGGACGAGCAGCGGATCCCTCGGCATCAGCACCGCAAGGGGCAGCTGATCCTGGCCCTGCATGGCGCGATCACCTGCGAGGTGGAGAATGCCATGTGGATGGTACCGCCGCAGTTTGCGGTGTGGATCCCCGGGCAGCTGCCGCACAGCAACAAGGCCACGCCCAGCGCCCGGCTCTGCTTTCTGTTTATTGAGCCCGGTGCCGTGACGCTGCCGGACCGCTGCTGTACGCTAAAAATTTCCCCGCTGGTTCGCGAGTTAATCCTGACCCTGGCGGAGCGCAGCCCCGGCCAGCAGGAGCCTGCTACCCGGCGGCTGGTGGAGGTGCTGTTTGATGAACTGCCCCGCCAGCCCGAGGAGCAGCTCCAGCTCCCGGTCTCCTCGCACCCGAAAATTCGCCTGATGAGTGACACCATGGCCGCATCCCCGGCTGAATGGCAGACGCTGCACCAGTGGGCGCACCATTTCGCGATGAGCGAGCGCAACCTTGCCCGGCTGGTGGTGAGTGAAACCGGGCTCAGCTTCCGCCGCTGGCGACATCAGCTCCAGCTGATTGTGGCCCTGCAGGGGTTGATCCGCGGCCAGTCGGTGCAGCAGGTGGCCCACGATCTGGGCTATGACTCCACCACCGCCTTTATCACCATGTTCAAAAAGGGGCTGGGCCAGACCCCGGCGCGCTATATCGCCAGTCTGGCTACGACTTCCCGATAAACAGCGACACCAGCCCGGCGGCAATCAGCGGGCCGACCGGCACGCCGCGGAACAGCGCTACCCCCAGCACCGTGCCCACCAGCAGTCCGGCCACCAGGCTGGGCTGAGAACTCATCAGCGTGACGCCGCGTCCGCCCAGCCAGGACACAAACACCCCCACGGCGATGGCAATCAAGGATTTCCAGTTCATAAAGGCGTGGATCAGCGTCGAGGCCGGCAGGGTGCCGCTGGCGATGGGCGCCATCACGCCGATGGTGAGGATAATAATCCCGACGGTAAGGCCTTGCTTTTCAATCCACGGAAAGAAGCCGCTGAGGGGCGTGACGCGGACGATGATCAGCACCAGGATCGATATCGCCACCGTGGTGTTGTGGCTCACAAAGCCCAGTGCGGCCAGGCCCAGAAGAATGAGCAGGGTAGGGTCAAACATGTTGTATTCCTTGCCAAAATAAAAAAAGTAAGCCTGCTTACTTTACGCGCTCGCACGCCGGTAAAAAGGGTTTCCGACAAAAAATGTTCTGATTTGGGCGATTGCCTGAAACGGGCTGGCGATGCGGTTTTTCCTGTAGTGGGTGTAATGAAATCTACAGATAATTGGAAACAATCATTTCGTAGCTTTATTAGTAGTGGCCTATATAATATTTTCATTCGCTGACATTTTTTGAGATTTAATCAATTATGATTTTTGTTGTTATTAATTTGTTAGTCTGGAGGTCCTGTGAACAGAAAGTTTAAAGAAATAGATGACACTGTTCGCGGTTTGAATCAGTCCACAGATGCTCATTTCAGATGGTTAGTAAAAATATTGCGTTTTATCGACAGCCGTAATGTGGATTTACCAGAAATATGCAGTGACGAAGCCCATCTGCATTGCGAATTTGGCCACTGGCTGAATACCCGCCTGCTGGAAGAGCGGGAAGATACAAACTTTTTACTGGATATTAACAAAAAACATATTCGCGTCCATCAGGCGTGCCGTAATCTTATTAGCGCCATTGAAGAGCATCGTCAGACCAATGAAGATTTCGATCTCTTCGAGCAGTCCTTGCTGGCGTTTACCGATGCCCTGACCACCTATAAAGTTCATCTGCTGCAGCTGCGCACCAGCTATGACGCGCTGACAGGCCTGCCGCTGCGCCGCATCCTCGATGAGTCGTTCAGCAGCATGAATAAAGAGCTGGGTGCCGACGGCCTCTATCTGTTATTACTGGATATCGATCACTTTAAAAAAGTGAATGATAATTACGGTCATTTGAACGGAGATATTGTTCTGCGTTCGCTGGCCCTGAATATCAGCAATAATATTCGTCGCTCAGAATCGATGTATCGCTATGGGGGTGAGGAATTTATTGTTTTATTGCATGCCAGCAACGATCGTGAGGCGGTCATCGTAGCCGAGCGCCTGCGCCGTGACATTGCCCGGCTGGAAACTATTGCCGGGGAACATATTATTCGCATTACCTTTACCGGCGGATTAACGCGTATTCATGAGGGAGAGACGCTCCGGGAGGTGCTCGAGCGGGCGGATATTGCGTTATACACCGGCAAGAAAAGCGGACGGAATTGTACTCAGCTCATTAACCGGGAACTGCAAACCCAGAAGTTTTGTGATTAAAGAAAACATGCCAGTTAAAATAACTGGCATGTTTATTTATGAGGCAAAGCGTTAAACGACATTCAAATCGGCATTATTTAAATTTTCAACCCTTTTCTGCGCCTCTTATTCTCTTCACCCAGCGTTGTTCCCTTCCGCTTCCCCCGGCAAAATTTTGACCCTGATTCATGTGCCTGCTCGTCACCTGCTTTCGTCAGCGAAAGGATTCATTTTTACGGCGGTACACCACGAAACCACTAGCTCAGGCACAGAAATGAAAAAAGTACGCTTTGCTCCCCATCCGCTGGCCCTGTCGTTGCTGTTGGCGATCGCCGGCTCCTCGCTGGCGGCGGCACCGACCACCGCGCCCGTGGACGATCAGGATGTGATCACCGTGACCGCACCGGTCCTCTCACCTCTTGAAGTGGTGACCTCGCCGAAGACGCCACGTCAGCCGGTCCCGGCCAGCGACGGATCCGATTATCTGAAAACCATACCCGGCTTCAGCCAGATCCGTAACGGCGGCAGCAACGGGGATCCGGTGTTTCGCGGCATGTTCGGCTCGCGACTGCGCCTGCTGACCAACGACAGCGAGATGCTCGGCGCCTGTCCGGCGCGTATGGACGCCCCCAGCTCGTACATCTCGCCGGAAAGCTACGATCTGCTGACCGTGACCAAAGGACCGGAAACCGTGCTCTGGGGACCAGGCAACTCCGCCGGGACGGTGCGCTTCGACCGCGAGCCGCCGCGCTTTGACAGCGCGGGCGTTAAGGGAGATGCCAGCTTCCTCGCCGCCTCAAACGATCGCTTCGATGAGAATGCCGACGTCAGCTTTGGTAATGACCAGGGCTATGTGCGCCTGAACGGCAACAAATCAAAGTCGGGCGATTACAAAGACGGCAATGGCGATCGCGTGGCCTCGAAGTGGGACAAGTGGAACACCGATGTTGCCATCGGCTGGACGCCGGACGCCGACACGTTGCTGGAGCTGACTGCCGGGCAGGGTAACGGCGACGCCAGCTACGCCGGGCGCGGTATGGACGGTTCCCAGTTCAAGCGTGAAAGCCTTGGGCTGCGCTTTAAGAAAGAGAATATCGGAGAGGTCTTCGACTCGCTGGATATGAGCGTCTACTACAACTACGCCAACCACATCATGGATAATTACTCCATGCGTTCCCCGGACTCAGGCTCGATGAACGGGATGCCAATGGGCGAGATGGACATGTCGATGCCGATGGAGAAACAGGTGGATCGCCGCACCGTTGGCGGCAGGATGATGGGCACCTGGCTGTGGTCAGATTTCCAGCTGCAAAGCGGGGTGGACATGCAGACCAACACCCACCGCAGCAACGAAGATGACGAGAACAAAGGCTGGCAGGAGGATGCCCGCTTCCACGACTACGGCGCCTTTGGCGAGCTGACGTGGAATGCCACCGAACTGAGCAAAGTCATCGGTGGCGCGCGTCTGGATAAGGTCGAAGTGGACAACTATACCGGCATCGGCAGCGACAGCCGGGAAGATACCCTCCCGGCGGGCTTCCTGCGCCTTGAGCATAACCTCGGCAGCACACCGGCCATGGTCTATGCCGGGCTGGGCTATACCGAGCGTTTTCCTGACTACTGGGAACTCTTCTCCCCAACCTATGGGCCGGACGGTACGTCGGACGTGTTTGACAATCTGAAGCCGGAGAAAACCACCCAGCTCGATATCGGGGCCCAGTACAAAGGCGAGCGCACCACCGGGTGGATCTCCGCCTACCTCGGGCGCATCAACGACTACATCCTGTTTATCTACGATCCGGACGACAGCCACGTCAGCCAGGCCGACAACGTCGATGCCACCATCATGGGCGGCGAGATGGGGGCCTCGTATCAGCTGAGCGACCAGTGGAAAACCGACGCCACCCTGAACTACTCCTGGGGACAGAATACCGACGATCATCAGCCGCTGCCGCAGATGCCGCCGCTGGAAGCACGTCTTGGTCTAACGTGGGAGCAGGGCGACTGGAGTTCAACCGGGCTGCTGCGCATGGTCAGCCCGCAGCATCGGGTGGCGATGAACGAGGGTAACGTGGTCGGAAAAGATTTCGATCAGAGTGCCGGGTTTGCGATCCTCTCTGCCAATGCGGCGTACAAGGTGAACAAATATCTGAAGCTGAGCAGCGGCATCGATAACCTGCTGGACAAAGACTACAGCGAACACCTTAACCTCGCGGGGAACAGCAGCTTCGGTTACTCCTCCGACACCCCGGTGAATGAGCCTGGCCGCACCGTCTGGGCGAAAATGAACGTTACTTTCTGAGGCGATCGTAACACCGCCGGTCGGTGACCGGCGGTGGCATTAGCTGTTGCTGGTGGCAGATTGCTTGTGGAACAGCTCTCTGAACACCGGATAGATATCGTCCTGGTCGCGGATGTGCTGCATCGCGAAGTTATCAAACATGGATTGCAGATGTTCATATTCACGCCACAGCGTCTGGTGGGCGCGGCGGGTGATCTCGATATAGCTGTAGTAACGCACCACCGGGAGCAGTTTTTTCGCCAGAATTTCATGGCACAGCGGCGAATCGTCCGCCCAGTTATCGCCATCCGACGCCTGCGCCGCATAGATGTTCCACTGCGCCGGGTCGTAACGCTCCTTCACCACCTCATCCATCAACTTCAGGGCGCTGGAAACAATGGTACCGCCCGTCTCCTGCGAGTAGAAGAACTCATGTTCATCCACCTCTTTCGCCTGCGTGTGATGGCGAATATAGACCACTTCCACGTTCTTATAGGTTCGGCTCAGGAACAGATAGAGCAGAATATAGAAGCGCTTGGCCATATCTTTGGTGGCCTGATCCATCGAGCCGGAGACGTCCATCAGGCAGAACATTACCGCCTGGCTGGAGGGCTCCGCACGTTTTTCGTAATTCTTGTAACGCAGGTCAAAGGTGTCGATAAAGGGTACGCGCTCAATTTTAGCGCGCAGTTCAGCAATCTCTTTGCGCAAACGCTCCTCTTCCAGTAGCTGCGCGGGCTCGCTGTTGGTCACGCTATCCAGGCTGGCTTCCAGCTCGCGAAGCTCACGCTTTTTACCCGCCGTCATGGCGGTGCGGCGGGCCAGCGAGTTCTGCAAGGAACGCACCACGCTGATATTGGCCGGCACGCCGTTGGCGGTAAAACCGGCCCGGTGCGTTTTATACTCATTCAACTGACGATGCTGATTTTTCTTCAGATTCGGCAGGGCCAAATCTTCAAACAGCAGATCCAGATACTCATCCTTGGAGATCTGGAACACAAACTCGTCCTGACCTTCTCCGTCCGGGCTGGCCTGGCCCTGACCACTGCCGCCGCCACCACCGCCTCCGCCCTGCGGACGCTCGATGCGGTCGTTCTGGATGAAGTGATCGTTACCGGGATGAACGCGATGGCGCAAACCGCCGCGTCCCTGATGGAACATCGGTTCGCTAATGTCGTCCGTCGGAATGGAAACGGACTCCCCACTGTCTACGTCGGTCACCGAACGCTTGTTAATGGCCTCGGAGATCGACTGTTTGATTTGCGCTTTATAACGACGCAAGAAGCGCTGGCGATTCACTGTGCTCTTGTTTTTGCCGTTAAGACGCCGGTCAATAAACCAGGTCATATGCCCCCCGTACTGCATTTGCCAACTTTATGCTGCGACGTAAAGCCGGATGCGCTGCGCTTATCCGGCCTACGGTTCGCATCTTTTGTAGGCCCGGCAAGCAGCGCGCCGCCGGGCACCGGGCTATCAGGACGATTTACGCACGCGCAGGTACCATTCGCAGAGCAGGCGAACCTGTTTGCGGGTGTAGCCTTTCTCCATCATGCGGTCGACAAAATCGTCGTGTTTTTTCTGCTCGTCGGTTGAGGTTTTGGCATTAAACGAAATGACCGGCAACAGCTCCTCGGTATTGGAGAACATTTTCTTCTCGATAACCGTGCGCAGTTTTTCGTAGCTGGTCCAGTTCGGATTGCGTCCGCTGAAGTTTGCTCTGGCGCGCAGCACGAAGTTGACGATCTCATTTCGGAAGTCTTTCGGATTGCTGATCCCGGCAGGCTTCTCGATTTTTTCCAGTTCCGCATTCAGTGACTCGCGGTCAAACAGCTGGCCGGTATCCGGATCGCGATACTCCTGATCCTGGATCCAGAAGTCGGCATAGGTGACGTAGCGGTCAAAGATGTTCTGCCCGTACTCGGAGTAGGATTCCAGGTAGGCGGTCTGGATCTCTTTGCCGATAAACTCGGCGTATTTCGGGATCAGATAGCCTTTGAGGAACTCCAGATAACGTTCAGCCTGCTCCTGCGGGAACTGCTCGCGCTCAATCTGCTGCTCCAGAACATAGAACAGGTGTACCGGGTTCGCGGCCACTTCGGCGTGGTCAAAGTTGAACACGCGGGAGAGGATTTTGAACGCAAAGCGCGTGGAGAGACCGTTCATCCCTTCATCGACACCGGCGTAGTCGCGATACTCCTGGTAGGATTTCGCTTTGGGATCGGTATCCTTCAGGCTTTCACCGTCATAGACGCGCATTTTCGAGTAAATGCTGGAGTTTTCTGGCTCTTTCAGACGCGACAGGATCGAGAAGCGCGACAGCGTTTCCAGGGTTCCCGGAGCGCATGGGGCATGCACCAGCTCACTGTGGTTCAGCAGTTTTTCGTAAATCTTGATCTCTTCGGAGATCCGCAGGCAGTAAGGCACTTTGACGATGTAAACACGGTCAAGGAAGGCCTCGTTGTTTTTGTTATTGCGGAAGGTGACCCATTCCGATTCGTTGGAGTGCGCCAGAATAATCCCGTTGAACGGCAGGGCGGAGATCCCTTCCGTACCGTTGTAGTTACCCTCCTGGGTGGCGGTCAGCAGCGGATGCAGCACCTTAATGGGCGCTTTAAACATCTCGACGAACTCCATAATCCCCTGGTTGGCGCGGCACAGCGCACCGGAATAGCCGTAAGCATCAGGATCGTTTTGCGCGTGGTTTTCCAGTTTACGGATGTCCACTTTACCCACCAGCGCAGAGATATCCTGGTTGTTCTCGTCACCCGGTTCGGTTTTAGCAATCGCAATCTGTTCCAGAATGGACGGCCAGGCTTTCACCACGCGGAATTTGGTAATATCGCCGCCAAATTCATGCAGGCGCTTCGCGGCCCACGGCGACATGATGGTGCCGAGATAGCGACGAGGAATGCCGTACTCTTTATCCAGAATCTGCGCATCTTCCTGCGGGTTGAACAGGCACAGCGGATGGTCGTTGACCGGGCTGCGTTCGCCGTTGGCGCTGAGCACGTAAATCGGTACGCGCTGCATTAACGCTTTCAGCCGTTCAGCCAGCGAGGATTTACCGCCGCCGACGGGCCCCAGCAGATACAGGATCTGTTTCTTCTCTTCCAGACCCTGAGCAGCATGCTTCAGGTAGGAAACAATCTGCTCGATGGCATCTTCCATGCCGTAAAATTCTTCAAACGCAGGATATCGGGCGACCACCCGATTCGAAAACAGACGGGAAAGCCGTGGCTCCTGGGCAGTATCAACCATATTCGGCTCACCAATAGCCATCAATAGTCGTTCTGCCGCATTGGCATAGGCACTGCGATCTTGCCGACAAATGGTAAGAAACTCCTGCAGTGTGAACTCTTCGTCCTTGGCAGCTTCATAGCGCTGGCGATAGTGATCGAATATATTCATGGCATGCCGTCCTTTCGTTTTTTAGCACAGGAAGAGAGCCGTTCATATGAATAGTAGAGGCTCCCGGAAGCGGGATCCGTTGCACCTCACTGCCAGAGCAGCAACCCGTGTGCCAGGTCGGGCGCTAAAACCGCGGGGGTGATCGGGTATTCAGCTTCTTAAAATTAAGCGTAGATGGCATTTGCAAAACTTGCCTGCACGCAAAAACCAATTTCAATGACATATCAATAACTCATCCAGAAATTCAGCCAAATCCTGTCAGACAATGAGACTTCCTTCACTGAACGGTAATCTGGCTGACAGCGTTCCGTCATTAACCGCACACAAGATAATCGGTTAATCAAATTGATTAGCTGACAAAAAATTTTGAGAAATGAGGGGAATGACGGTTACACTTCATCCGCTGATTATTTGACTACAGGAAAGAATGGATTGTGACCAAACTCAAACTTCTGGCACTGGGGATTATCGTTGCCACCTCAGTGAGTACAGCATACGCGGAGAATCAGTGGTCAGTTGGTGCTGGTGTCGGCGTAATCAATAGCCCTTACAAACAGTATGACCGTGATATTTACCCGGTTCCGGTTATCACCTACGAAGGGGATAATTTCTGGTTCCGCGGGCTGGGCGGTGGCTACTATCTCTGGAACGACCAGACCGACAAGCTCTCCATCATGGCCTACTACGACCCGACGCACTTCAAGCCAGGCGACAGCGACAGCTATCAGCTTCGCCAGCTCGATAAGCGTAAGAGCACCATGATGGCCGGGGTTTCCTGGGTTCATAATACCGAATACGGTTTCCTGCGCACCGCCCTGGCGGGTGATACGCTGGATAACAGTAACGGCTATATCTGGGATCTGGCGTGGTTGTACCGTTACACCAACGGCGGGCTGACGCTGACCCCGGGCATCGGTCTGGAGTACCACAGCGAAAACTACAACGACTACTATTATGGTGTGTCCCATAAAGAGTCCCGTCGCAGCGGCCTGAACAGCTATGACGCAGACGATGGCTGGAACCCGTACCTTGAGCTGACCGCCAGCTACAAGTTTGCTCCAGACTGGAACGTCTACGCCACCGGCCGTTACAACCGCCTCAGCGATGAGGTGAAAGACAGCCCGATGGTCGATAAGTCCTGGACCGGGCTGATGTCGGTGGGTCTGACTTACAGTTTCTGATTGTGCATTTTGACTGTGCAATTCATGCATTACCACGGAGCGCTTGCGCTCCGTTTGTTTTAGGGTGGTGCAATATGTGCATCATGACGGAGCGCCTGCGCTCCGTTTGTCCTGGGGTGGTGCAGATAAACAGGAGAGTGTGATGAGCGAAAAAACCGTTAATCTTGGCAACAACATCGTGCTCCCGGCCATCGGTCAGGGCACCTGGTACATGGGCGAAAAAGCGAGTCAGCGCCGGCAGGAAGTGGACGCGTTGCGGGCAGGCATTGAGCGCGGACTGACGCTGATTGATACCGCCGAGATGTATGCCGACGGCGGCGCGGAAGAGGTGGTGGGAGAGGCGATCAAAGGCCTGCGCGACGAGGTGTTTCTGGTCTCTAAAGTCTACCCGTGGAATGCCGGAGGGCAAAAAGGCATTGCCGCCTGTGAAGCCAGCCTGCGCCGTCTCGGCACCGAATACATCGACCTCTATCTGCTGCACTGGCGCGGGAATTACACCCTGGATGAGACCGTCCGGCTAATGGAGACGCTGCAACAGCAGGGTAAAATTGGCCGCTGGGGCGTCTCGAACCTCGATTATGCAGATATGCAGGAGCTGTGGCAGGTGCCGGGCGGGCAGGCCTGTGCCACCAATCAGGTACTGTATCATCTGGCTTCGCGCGGCATCGAATATGACCTGCTGCCATGGTGTCAGCAGCAGTCGATGCCGGTAATGGCTTATTGCCCGCTGGCGCAGGCCGGGCGTTTACGCACCGGGCTGTTCAATCATCCGGTGGTGAATGCGCTGGCGAAAGAGTACAACGTCACGGCGGCGCAGGTGCTGCTGGCGTGGGTCATACGTCATCGAGGGGTCGTGGCTATCCCGAAAGCGTCATCCATTAAGCATGTGGAAGAGAATGCGGGCGCGCTGAACATTTCACTCTCTGCGGAGGCGTTAAGCCAGCTGGATGCGGCCTTCCCGGCGCCGAAACAGAAAACGGCGTTAGACGTGGTGTGACGAGAACGTAATGCCCTCTCCGTACAGAGAGGGCAAGGGAAGGGGATTAACGCTTCACAATGTGAATGGTCTGTCCCAGACGGGAAGGTTTCTCTTCCGTCGCCGTCTGTGGTTCGCTGACGCAGGCGGTTTCCACGCAAACAAAGGTCTTATAGCCGTCATCCGGAACGTCACCCATGCTCACCGACAGCGCCGGGCCCGGGTTCCAGCCCACCACGTTGCTGTGGTGATGGTGAATCACTTCAATCGCGCGATTCAGCACGGTATCTTCAATAACGCTGCAGGCTTCCGGGTTCAGGTAGACGCGGTCAGTACGATCCGGGAAGGTCTGTGAACCGTCGCTCAGCTTGCCCTCTTTCGCATTATCCACTTTGTCGATAAAGCTATCGCCGAGGCCGTTCACCGTGACGGCAGCGATATCGCCGACGTTGAAGTAGGTATGCAGGGCAGAGGTGGTCTCAAATTCACCGTGCGCTTCCAGTTCAATCTCGCAGGTTTTACCCAGCTTGAAGCGGGCGTAGAGGGTGAAGTCGTGCGGCCACAGTTTGCGCGTCTCATCATCGCTTTGCAGTTCAAAGGTCAGCACTACGCCGGATTCATCTTCGTTGTGGGCTTTCAGCGTCCACGGCAGATTACGGGCAAAGCCGTGCGACGGCAGGCCCTGCTCGGTAGCCGGGCCAAACCATGGCCAGCAGATTGGTACGCCACCGCGGATCGCCGCCCCTTTTTTAAAGGAGGTGATGTCGCTCAGCCACAGCGCTTCCACTTCGCCTTCTGGCTGCCAGGAGAGCAGATGCGCGCCCTGCAGGGCGACAGAAGCCTGTACCTGCGGATGCTCTACCACGATGACTTCAACATCATCAATCTGGCGGCGGGAAAGCACAGGGGTAAGCTGTTCGACTACCGGAAGTGCAAAAATTGTTTTTATCATTACGCAATCCTCTGTCTCTAATGCCATAAAAAAAGGCGACCGAGGTCGCCTTTTTGGATCAGTTTCTCATCTCAACTTATTTGGAGATGTGAGCGATCAGGTCCAGAACTTTGTTAGAGTAACCGGTTTCGTTGTCGTACCAGGAAACCAGTTTCACGAAGTTGTCGTTCAGTGCGATACCTGCTTTAGCATCGAACACGGAAGTGCACACTTCGCCGTTGAAATCGGTAGAAACAACGTCGTCTTCGGTGTAACCCAGAACGCCTTTCATTGCGCCTTCAGAAGCCGCTTTGATTGCTTTCTTGATTTCTTCGTAGCTTGCTGCTTTTTCCAGACGAACGGTCAGGTCAACAACAGATACGTTTGGAGTTGGAACGCGGAACGCCATACCAGTCAGTTTGCCGTTCAGTTCTGGCAGAACTACGCCAACTGCTTTAGCAGCACCGGTAGAAGAAGGGATGATGTTCTGAGCTGCGCCGCGGCCGCCGCGCCAGTCTTTGTGAGACGGGCCATCAACGGTTTTCTGAGTAGCGGTGGTAGCGTGAACGGTAGTCATCAGGCCTTCAACGATACCGAAGTTGTCGTTGATAACTTTAGCCAGTGGCGCCAGGCAGTTGGTGGTGCAGGATGCGTTGGAAACGATGTCCTGGCCAGCATACTTCTCGAAGTTAGCGCCTTTAACGAACATTGGGGTGTTGTCTTTGGATGGACCAGTCAGAACAACTTTTTTCGCGCCAGCGGTGATGTGCTTACGCGCAGTTTCGTCGGTCAGGAAGATACCGGTTGCTTCAGCAACAACGTCAACACCGATTTCGTTCCACTTCAGGTTAGCTGGATCTTTTTCAGCAGTAACACGGATGGTTTTGCCGTTGACAACCAGGTGGCCGTCTTTCACTTCAACGGTGCCGTTGAAACGACCGTGAGTTGAGTCGTACTTCAGCATGTACGCCATGTATTCAGCGTCTAACAGATCGTTGATACCAACGATTTCGATGTCAGAACGTTCCTGAGCAGCACGGAAAACAATACGGCCGATACGGCCAAAACCGTTGATACCTACTTTGATAGTCATATATTCCACCAGCTATTTGTTAGTGAATAAAAGGTTGCGTGTAAAATTACAAAAACCTTACGCAGCGTCAAGCGGAATCGTGTCAATCATTGCGACAAATCAATCCTTCGCACTACCTCTGCTCGATTGACCCACCTCACATTCCCTTGGAGCTAGCACCCATATGGGGCCTGCGCACGGAATTTTAAAGGGCTGACCACATAAAAACGTGGAGTAGATCACATTTGTCTGCGCACCTCTACGCAACGAGTAAGTTTAGATCAAAAGTTCATACTTCAGTGTTAATGTTTTGTTAGAATCGAGGGTAAAAGTTGTCTGTTTCAACTGCGAGATGTAAGCCTATGTCGAATCAACAAAACCCCGATGAACTGAAAAAAAACCTCACCGAAATGCAGTTCTACGTGACGCAAAACCACGGGACGGAACCGCCGTTTACCGGGCGTCTGCTGCATAACAAGCGCGATGGTGTCTACCACTGCCTGGTGTGTGACGCTGCGCTGTTCAACTCCCAGAGTAAATACGATTCTGGCTGCGGCTGGCCAAGCTTTTATGAACCGGTGAGTGAAGAGGCGATTCACTATCTCAAGGACTTCACCCACGGTATGGAGCGCATTGAGATTCGCTGCGGAAACTGTGACGCGCATCTCGGTCACGTCTTCCCGGACGGTCCTCAGCCTACGGGCGAGCGTTTCTGCGTCAACTCCGCCTCATTAAGCTTCACCGACGACCAGAATGGCGACCAGACGAAAGGCTGAAAAATCGATTCAGCAAATTATTCCTTCGGAGCCCGATTTAACATGAATATTGAAGAGATGATTAACGGCATGACGCCGGATGTTTATCAGCGTCTGGTCACCGCGGTCGAGCTCGGGAAATGGGCCGATGGCGTGGCACTGACCGCTGAGCAAAAAGAGAACTGCCTGCAGTTAGTGATGCTGTGGCAGGCGCGCAACAACACCGATGCGCAACACATGACTATCGACACCCAGGGTCAGATGGTGATGAAGAGTAAGCAGCAGCTGAAAGAGGATTTTGGCATCGCGCCGAAACCCATTGCGACCCTGAAAATGCAGTAACCCTGCGGATTAAAACCCTCTCCCAGCGGGAGAGGGTATATTTTTATTTAATCCCCAGCGACTCCGCGAGCTGCTTCGCCAGCTGGTTGTTGTCATCTGCGCCGTACTCCCAGAACATCGCCCCGGCCAGACCTTTCGCTTTGATATACTCCGCCTTGATCGCCACCGACCGCGGGTTCTCGTACGACAGAGCAAACAGCGCCTTGCCATCGTCACCCTTCACCGACAGCCACGGCACCTGGGCCCGATCGTCCCACTGCTCGGTAAAGCGTTTCTGCGGATCGTTTAAAAACGTCTTCACGATATCGTTGTACTTCACGTAGGTGTCTTTGGTCAGGTCGTAGCCCAGCGATTTGAACAGGTCGATCTGCTGCGCGCTGAAGTAGGGCTGGGTCGCAGGGTTTTTCTGTGCATCCGCTTTGCTCCAGTCGATGCCCGGCTCCACGGCGCGCTTGGGCACGCGGCCATAGAAGCCGATACCGAGGTTCATCTGCTGCGGCTTCAGCCCGGCGGCCAGATAGTTGTTGACCACGAAGTCCACGCTGTATTTATCCGCCGCGGCCACGGTCGGCCAGGCGCTGGAGTCATACAGGTTGGCGTTAAAGTACTGGGTGCCGTACGCCATGTCGTAGGTCATCAGGTTGATGTAATCAAGTAATGGCGCAACCGCCTTCACGTCGACCCAGCTTTTCGGACTTTCTGCATTGGCACCCACGGCAATGGTCACCAGCTTTTTAACCCCGAACGCGGCACGCAGCTCTTTCAGCAGGGCGGTAAAGTTATCCCGATCCGCTGGGGTGCTGGCGACCAGTCCCCATGCGCCGTTTACCGGGTATTCCCAGTCGAGATCGATCCCGTCCAGCCCGTATTTTTCAACGATCGCCTGTGCGGAACGAATGAACACCGCGCGGGTTTCGGGGCTGGATGCTGCCCCCGAGAAGCCACGCGCGCCCCAGCCGCCCACGGAAAGCAGCACTTTAAGGTCAGGGTTCTGTTTGCGCAGAACAGGAAGTAAAGCCAGGTCGGCGGCGACTTTCGGCGAGAGCCAGATCTGGTGCAGTTTGCTCGGATCTTTTAGCGCCGGGTTGGTTTCGTCTTTCTCGTCGTTATAGATCAGGCCAAAGGAGTAGTTCAGGTGGGTGATCTGGCGAACGTCGAGTTTGTTGATATCCCCGCCTGGCCCGGCGGTAACGTCGCCGCCCCCGTTAAAATAGCCCACCGACATCAGGGAGCTGGCGGAAGCAACGGACGCGCAAAGCAGGGGTAAGGCTGCCAGCAAGGGCAAATGTTTCATAGCAATTCCTCTTCAATTTTGACGGTAAAAAAACAAGCACGCCACGTAAGGGCGTGGCGAAAAAAGTGCCAAAAAAGAATAGCATTGCCGTCTCGCTGAGAGTGCGAGGGAGTTCACCTTATGGGACTAATGGGAATTTTGCCCGGCGGCGCTACGCTTGCACGGGCCTACGGGTGGCGGGATTTTGCACGGCGGCGCTACGCTTGCACGGGCCTACGGGTGGCGGGATTTTGCACGGCGGCGCTACGCTTGCACGGGCCTACGGGTGGCGGGATTTTGCCCGGCGGCGCTGCGCTTGCACGGGCCTACGGGTGGCGGGGTTTTGCCCGGCGGCGCTGCGCTTGCACGGGCCTACGGGTGGCGGGATTTTGCCCGGCGGCGCTGCGCTTGCACGGGCCTACGGGTGGCGGGGTTTTGCCCGGCGGCGCTGCGCTTGCGCGGGCCTACGGGTGGCGGGATTTTGCCCGGCGGCGCTGCGCTTGCACGGGCCTACGGGTTTTGTAGGCCGGGTAAGGCGTAGCCGCCACCCGGCACAAGGCTATCAGGCCTGCGTCTCCTGCCAGTCCGCCAGGGTGTACAAGGTGGCGCCTTCCGCCGCCATGTCCATAAACGCCTGGGCGCTGTCCTGGCGCTGAATGTTCACCCCGCGACAGCCGTCGGTGATGACGTTCACCCGGTAGCCCAGCTGCAACGCATCCAGCACGGTGAATTTGACGCAGTAATCGGTCGCCAGCCCCATCACAATCAGCTCCACGATCTCGTGATGGCGTAGCCACTGATCCAGCCCGGTTTTCTGCCGGTGGCCGTTATCAAAGAAGGCGCTGTAGCTGTCGATCTTCGGGTTTTCCCCTTTCTGGAAGATGGCGTCAATGGCTTTGCTGTTGAGCAGGGGATGCAGCTCTGCGCCTTCGGTATGCTGCACACAGTGATCGGGCCAGAAGGTTTGCGGCAGGCCGTCCAGCTCGCCCTGGGTGAAGGGCTCGACGTTGTGCTGGCTGGCAAAGCTGCCGTGATCCGCCGGATGCCAGTCCTGGCTGGCCACCACCGCTTCGCCGCGGGCTTTACACCACTCAATCAGGGCGTTGGCGATGTCCACCGTGCTGTCGCCTTCGGCCACCGCCAGCGCGCCGCCGGCGCAAAAGTCATTTTGTAAATCCACCAGTAACAGGGCACGTTGTTTCATGCTCACTCCTTATTCGTCTGGCGTCAGCTCGCCACGCAGGTTTTGCATCATTGCGGTACGAATCGACTGCACATCCAGATCCTGACTCAGTAAGTAGTGAAGTTTAGTCAGCGTGGCTTCTACCGTCATGTCGAATCCGCTCACGACCCCCGCCTGCGCCAGGGCGTTACCGGTGGCATAGCCGCCCATATTCACCTTGCCGGACATGCACTGGGTCAGGTTCACCACCACGATGCCGCGGCTGCTGGCTTCCTGAAGCTCCTTCAGGAACTCGCCGTTTTGCGGGGCGTTGCCCACGCCGTAGGAGCGGAGGATCAGCGCTTTTACCGGCTGACGAAGGAAGTTACGCACCACATCGGCGGAGATACCCGGATAAATGGTCACCACGCCAATTGGCTGCGGCGTAATCGGATGCACCACCAGCTCGCCGGAAGTATGCGGCGCAGGAGGCGTACCGAGGCGGCGAATATGGATCCCGGCTTCCAGCAGCGGAGTGAGGTTCGGCGAGGCAAAGGCATCAAAGCCGTCGGCATGGGCTTTGGTGGTGCGGTTGCCGCGATACAGACGGTTGTTGAAGAACAGGCTCACTTCGTTAATCGGGAAGTTGGCCGCCACGTACAGCGAGTTCAACAGGTTGATCTGCCCGTCGGAACGCAGCTCCGCCAGCGGGATCTGCGAGCCGGTGACGATCACCGGTTTGCTGAGGTTTTCCAGCATAAAGGAGAGCGCCGAGGCGGTAAACGCCATGGTGTCGGTGCCGTGCAGGATCACAAAGCCATCATACTGGTCGTAGTGCGCCTTGATGTCGTCGGCGATATGTTGCCAGTCTTCCGGGGTCATGTCGGAAGAGTCCATCAGCGGATCGTACTCGTGAATGGTGAAGTCCGGCATCTCCTGGCGATGGAACTCCGGCATTAACGCCAGCTGGCGCTGCAGGTGGCCCGAAACCGGGATATAGCCATTTTCCGAGCGCTGCATACCGATGGTACCGCCGGTATAGGCCACATAGATTGATTTCTTTTGCATGATGTAATGTTCTTAGGCTTCAAAGAAAAATCCCCTCTTCGCAGAAGAGGGGATGGGGATTAACGTACGTTAGCGCAGGTGAGGCAGAACGCGTAGCGGTTTTGCGGATCGTTAAAGGCGGCCAGCTTGTCGCCCTCCGCTTTAACCGCCTTCGCCGCCGTTGCGACCGGCGCCGGCAGATACGCCTGCAGCGCGTCCGGCAGCATGGCTTTGACCGAGCCGGAGAAGCTGTCCATCACCATATCGATGAAGGTCGGCTCATCCTGATAGAAGTCGATATGCCACTGCTTCAGCTTCGCCAGTTCGGCGGCCTTGGCCACGGCGTCATCGAAATCGCCCAGGTTATCCACCAGCCCGTTGGATTTCGCATCCTGGCCGGTCCAGACGTGGCCCTGGGCGATCTGGTCGATCTGCGCCGGGGTCTGCTTACGGGAGTCGGCCACCAGGGTGATAAAGCGCTTATAGCCGTTCTCAATGCTGAGCTGCATCATCTGCGACACTTCCGGCGGCAGCGCTTTGGTGATGGCGACATCCGCCAGCGGCGAGGTTGCCACACCGTCGGTATGCACGCCCAGATAGTCGAGGCTGTTCTCCACGGTGTTAATCACGCCGAAGATGCCGATGGAGCCGGTCAGGGTGCTCGGGTTCGCCACGATGTAGTTCGCCGGGGTCGAGATCCAGTAACCCCCGGATGCCGCCATCCCGCCCATGGAGACCACCACCGGTTTACCGGCGGCGCGGGCCGCGGACAGTTCCGCGCGGATCACTTCCGAGGCGCTGACGCTGCCGCCCGGGCTGTTAACCCGCAGGACAATGGCTTTCACTTTCGGGTCGAGACGCGCGTCGCGGATCTGTGAAGCGGTGGTATCGCCCCCGACGTTGCCCGGCGTCTCTTCGCCATCCATGATCGCCCCGTTCGCGAAGACCACGGCAATGCTGTCGCCGGTATCGGCCAGTTTTTTCGGCTGATAATCATAGAAGCTGACGGCGCTGAAGTTCTTGTCCTCTTTGCTCCAGCCGAACTGCTTAGTCAGGGATTTTTCAATCTCGGCGCTGGAGCCCAGGGCATCCACCAGCTTGTTGTCGAGGGCATATTTCGCGGTATCGCCATCGACCTTACGCAGCCCGTCCAGCACGCCCTGCGCGCCCGGGAAGACCTGTTCCGGGGTGATCTGGCGGTTGGCGGCGACGGTCGCGAGATAGTGCTGCCACAGCTCGCCGATCCAGCGGCTGTCCGCCTCGCGGGCGGCAGGGGACATATCGTCACGGATAAACGGCTCAACGGCGGATTTGTACGTCCCGACGCGGAACACGTGGGTAGTGACTTTCAGCTTATCGAGCAGCGATTTGTAATAGAGGCCATTGGTGGCGAAACCGTGCAGATCGACGGTGCCCTGCGGCGAGAGCCACACTTTATTGGCAAAGCTCGCCAGATAATACTGTCCCTGGCTGTAGTTATCGCCCACCGCAATCACCGGTTTGCCACTGTCGCGGAACTCACGCAGCGCTTTACCGATGTACTGCATGGACGGCTGATCCGCCCCGGCGAAGTTCTTCAGATCCAGCACGATGCCGGTAATGTTGCGATCGTCCTTCGCCTGACGAATGGCGTCGACGATATCGAACAGCGAGTTTTCCTGCAGACGGTCGCTGCTGGCACCAAACAGCTGGCGGCCGATCACGCCGAGACGGTTGCTGGTGGAAGGTTTATCCACCACCACACCGGCGATATCCAGCAGCAGCGCGCCGCGCCCGGCGTTCTGGGCCTGGCTGGTGGCGCTGAGGTGCATCCAGCCACCCACGCAAACCATTAAAATAAGGATGAAGAAAATGTTCATCACCAGATTACGGACGAAATTGAGCAGCCGCCACGTCCATTTAAAAAAGCCGGCAAACAGTCGCCAGAGGGTTCGCATGTATTCTCCCTGTCCAGATAATTACCTTCCCGTCGCCACTGGACGGTGTTGTCGGGCTATCGTAATGACCCGACCGCCACTTGTCAGCAGGAATCGCCTGCCACGCTGTAACAAAATCTGCCGTCGTGTTAATTTTGAGTAAATTTTAAGACAGGAGTAACCCCATGGATGCACTCGAACTGCTTGTTAACCGCCGTAGCGCGTCGCGTCTGGCGGAGCCCGCCCCGGCAGGCGAACAGCTGGACAACATTCTTCGCGCCGGGATGCGTGCCCCGGATCACGGCACCTTACAGCCGTGGCACTTCTTTATCATCGAGGGGGAAGGGCGCGATCGCTTCAGCACCCTGCTGGAGAAAGGCGCCGTGGCCGCCGGGCAGGATGAAAAGGCGATTGAAAAAGCCCGCAACGCCCCGTTCCGCGCGCCGATGATTATCGCCGTGGTCGCCAAATGCCAGCCGCAGCACAAGGTGCCGGTGTGGGAGCAGGAGATGTCTGCCGGCTGTGCAGTAATGGCGATGCAGATGGCCGCCGTCGCCCAGGGATACAACGGGATCTGGCGCAGCGGGGCGTTAACCGAAAGCCCGGTAGTCCGCGATGGCCTGAACTGCGGCGCACACGATAAAATCGTCGGTTTCCTCTATCTGGGCACCCCGCAGCTCAAAGCCTCGACCACCGTCTCCGTCCCCGACACTACGCCGTTTGTCACCCATTTCTGATCCCCTGCATAAAAACTGTCTGGATCCTGAACAACTGCAGCAGAATTCAGACAGTCATACTTATCACTTAATGGAATGAGCGCTAACATAGTGCAATTGTAATGAAAGGAGATTGTCATGAGCGAGCAAGCCATTCGTTTAACGCAATACAGCCATGGAGCCGGTTGCGGTTGTAAAATTTCCCCCAAAGTGCTGGAAACCATTCTGCATAGCGAGCAGGCGAAGTTTGTCGACCCGAACCTGCTTGTGGGTAACGAGACCCGCGACGATGCCGCGGTCTACGATTTAGGCAACGGGACCAGCATCATCAGCACCACCGATTTCTTTATGCCGATCGTCGATAACCCGTACGACTTCGGGCGCATTGCCGCCACCAACGCCATCAGCGACATCTTTGCCATGGGCGGTAAGCCGATCATGGCGATTGCGATCCTCGGCTGGCCGATCAACACCCTGGCCCCGGAGATCGCCCGCGAGGTGATCGAAGGCGGGCGCTTTGCCTGCCAGCAGGCGGGGATCGCTCTGGCCGGCGGCCACTCCATTGATGCCCCGGAGCCGATTTTCGGCCTGGCGGTGACCGGCGTGGTACCGACCGAGCGCGTGAAACGCAACAGCACCGCCGAGGCGGGCTGCAAGCTGTTCCTCACCAAGCCGCTGGGTATTGGCGTACTGACCACCGCCGAGAAAAAATCACTGCTGCGGCCTGAACACAAAGGGCTGGCGACGGAGGTGATGTGCCAGATGAACCTCGCCGGTGCCGCTTTTGCCAACATCGACGGCGTGAAGGCGATGACCGACGTCACCGGCTTTGGCCTGCTGGGCCACCTGAGCGAAGTGTGCCAGGGCGCGGGCGTACAGGCCCAGGTCTGGTATCAGGACGTGCCGAAGCTGCCGGGCGTTGAAGACTACATTGCTCAGGGCGCGGTACCGGGCGGCACCCAGCGTAACTTCGCCAGCTACGGTCACCTGATGGGCGAGATGCCTGCCGAATGGCGCGATCTGCTGTGCGACCCGCAGACCTCCGGCGGCCTGCTGCTGGCGGTCTCTCCGGAGGCAGAAGCAGAAGTCCAGGCGACCGCCGCGGAGTTCGGGATCACCCTGACCGCCATCGGCGAGCTGGTGACCGCCCGCGGTGGCCGTCCGATGATTGAGATCCGTTAATTCAATGCGGTTATTTATTGCCGAAAAACCCAGCCTCGCCCGGGCGATTGCGGATGTGTTACCCAAGCCGCATCGCAAGGGCGATGGGTATATCGAGTGCGGGAACGGGCAGGTGGTCACCTGGTGTATCGGTCACCTGCTGGAGCAGGCCCAGCCGGACGCCTACGACAGCCGCTACGCGCGCTGGAATCTCAACGATCTACCCATTGTGCCGGAAAAGTGGCAGCTGCAGCCGCGCCCGTCGGTCACCAAACAGCTCAACGTCATTAAGCGTCTGCTGAACGACGCAGCGGAAGTGATCCACGCCGGTGACCCGGACAGGGAAGGGCAGCTGCTGGTGGACGAGGTGCTGGATTACCTGAACCTCGCGCCGGAAAAACGCCGTGAAGTGCAGCGCTGCCTGATCAACGATCTCAACCCGCAGGCGGTGGAGCGTGCTATCTCGCGTCTGCGATCCAACAGCGAGTTTGTGCCGCTGTGCGTCTCGGCGCTGGCCCGCGCTCGCGCCGACTGGCTGTACGGCATCAACATGACCCGCGCCTATACCATTCTCGGGCGTAACGCGGGTTATCAGGGGGTGCTCTCGGTTGGCCGTGTGCAGACTCCGGTGCTGGGGCTGGTGGTGCGCCGCGATGAAGAGATCGAGAACTTTGTCGCCAAAGATTTCTTCGAAGTAAAAGCCCATATCGTCACCCCGAAGGACGAGCGCTTTACCGCCATCTGGCAGCCGAGCGAAGCCTGCGAACCTTATCAGGATGAAGAGGGACGCCTGCTGCATCGTCCGCTGGCCGACCACGTGGTGACCCGTATTCAGGGCCAGCCCGCCGTCGTCACCAGCTATAACGATAAACGGGAATCAGAACCCGCGCCGCTGCCGTTTTCCCTTTCTGCCCTGCAGATCGAGGCTGCAAAACGCTATGGCCTGAGCGCGCAAAACGTGCTCGATATCTGCCAGAAGCTGTATGAAACGCACAAGCTGATCACCTATCCGCGTTCCGATAGCCGCTATCTGCCCGAAGAGCATTTCGCCGGGCGCCACGCGGTGCTGAACGCTATTGCCGCCCACGCGCCCGATTTAATGCCGCAGCCGGTGGTCAATCCGGATACCCGCAACCGCTGCTGGGACGATAAGAAGGTGGATGCCCACCACGCCATTATCCCGACGGCGCGCAGCAGCAAGGTCAATCTGACCGAGAACGAATCGAAGGTGTATAACCTCGTCGCCCGTCAGTACCTGATGCAGTTCTGCCCGGATGCCCTGTTCCGCAAGTGCGTCATTGAGCTGGAGATCGCCAAAGGCAAGTTTATTGCCAAGGCGCGTTTCCTCGCCGAAGCGGGCTGGCGCACGCTGCTGGGCAGTAAAGAGCGTGACGAGGAGAACGACGGTACGCCGCTGCCGGTGGTGAAAAAAGACGATGAGCTGCTGTGCGAGAAGGGCGAAGTGGTGGAGCGACAAACCCAGCCGCCGCGCCACTTCACCGACGCCACGATCCTCTCCGCCATGACCGGTATCGCCCGGTTTGTGCAGGATAAAGATCTGAAAAAAATCCTGCGCGCCACCGACGGTCTGGGAACGGAAGCGACCCGCGCCGGGATCATTGAGCTGCTGTTTAAACGCGGTTTTCTGCACAAGAAAGGGCGCTACATCCACGCGACGGATGCCGGGAAGGCGCTGATCCACTCCCTGCCGGAGATGGCCGCACGACCGGACATGACCGCGCACTGGGAGTCGGTGCTGACCCAGATCAGCGAAAAGCAGTGTCGTTATCAGGATTTTATGCAGCCGCTGGTGGGCACGTTATTCGATCTGATCAACCAGGCGCGCAATACCTCGGTCAGGGATTTTCGCGGCATGGTTGCGCCGGGTGGCGACAAGAAGAAAAAGTTTAAGAAGAAGAGTGCGGCGTAAAAAAATGCCGGGTGGCACCTACGGTTTTCTCCCTCTCCCTGTGGGAGAGGGCCGGGGTGAGGGCACCCGGCCGCACCATGCTAAATTAAATCAGATCACACCCTGACCCATCATCGCATCCGCCACCTTCACAAACCCGGCAATGTTCGCCCCGCGGACATAGTTGGTCTGCTTCTCTTCCCCGCCGTACTCGACGCAGGCGTGGTGAATATCCAGCATGATGTGATGCAGACGCGCATCCACTTTCTCGGCTTTCCAGCCCATACGCGCGGCGTTCTGCGCCATCTCCAGGCCTGAGGTTGCCACACCGCCCGCGTTAGCCGCTTTACCCGGTGCGAAGAGTACGCCAGCCTGCAGGAACAGGTCGGTCGCTTCGATGGTGGTCGGCATGTTGGCCCCTTCCGCAACCGCCTTCACGCCGTTGGCAATAAGCTGGTGCGCTGCATCGACGTCCAGTTCGTTCTGGGTGGCGCACGGCAGGGCGATATCCACCGGTACGGCCCACGGCTGTTTGCCTTCAAGATAGGTCAGACCAAACTCGCGGGCGTAATCGGCCACGCGACCGTCGCGGCTGGCTTTGATTTCGCACAGGCGCGCCAGTTTTTCAGTCGTGAAGCCCGCTTCGTCAACCACGGTGCCGCTGGAGTCGGAGGCGGTGATCACCCGGGCACCCAGTTCCATCGCTTTTTCGATAGCGTACTGGGCCACGTTGCCGGAGCCGGACACCGCGACGCGCATCCCGTCGAAGCTCATCCCGTGACGCTTCAGCATCGCTTCCGTGAAGTAGACCAGGCCGTAACCGGTGGCTTCCGGGCGGATCAGGCTGCCTCCGAAGGAGAGGCCTTTACCGGTGAAGACGCAGGCGCTGTTGTTGGAGAGTTTTTTCATCATCCCGGCCATAAAGCCCACTTCGCGCCCGCCCACGCCAATATCCCCGGCCGGTACGTCAGTATCCGCGCCCAGGTGACGGTAGAGTTCGGTCATCAGCGCCTGGCAGAAGCGCATCACTTCGCCTTCGCTCTTGCCTTTCGGATCAAAATCGCTGCCGCCTTTGCCGCCGCCCATAGGCAGGGTGGTCAGGGCATTTTTAAAGGTTTGTTCAAAGCCGAGGAACTTCAGGATCGACAGGTTAACCGACGGGTGGAAACGCATACCGCCTTTGAACGGGCCGATCGCCGAGCTGAACTGGACACGCCAGGCGCGGTTGACCTGCACCTGATTGCGATCGTCTACCCACACCACGCGGAACTGGATCACGCGCTCCGGCTCAACCAGGCGCTCAAGCAGGGACATCTGACGATAACGGGGGTTTTGTTCCAGGAATGGCCACAGCGTGGTCATCACTTCACGTACGGCCTGAGCAAATTCGCTCTGATGCGGATCACGCTGTTGAACACGAGTCAGAAAGGATTCAAGAGAGCACGCCTGGTCCATAACTATAAGTTCCTCTAATATATTGGGATTATTTTATTTGTAACAAAAATATTCATGTTGTTGTGTTTTTCGACTATACCACCCGATGGGCTTTGTGACGCAAGCTAAATTTCGCCCTCAAGTTAAATTCATCAGACGCGCCGGGTCATAATAAAAAACGATGATCGATGAATTAAAGTTTGTCGGCAGGTTTACCGTTATAGTGAATATCAGGACACAACAGGAAGAAGCGTCGATGAAGCGTATTGTGATGGCTGTTTTGCTTGGGGTTTTCGCGACCGGCAGTCAGGCCGACCAGCGGTTTAGTACCGGGGGTGTGGATGTGAATATCCCGCCGGAGATCTTTAGCTCCAGCGGGCAGCGCCCGCCGCCGTGCAACCAGTGCTGCATCTATCAGGATCAGAACTATTCAGAAGGATCGGTGGTAAAAGCCGAGGGCGTACTGTTGCAGTGCCAGCGCGATCCTCAGGCGATCAGCACCAATCCGCTGGTCTGGCGTCGCGTAAGAGAATAAAGGCTTCCAGCAGAGGAATATCCGCCGGGGCGAGATCGTAGCCCAGCGCCTCGTGCACAGAGCACCACACCAGCTGGCTGTGGTAGTGCGTCTCGGGTGTACCGGTAAATTCCGGTACGTGCCAGGCATGCAGATTGATCAGCCGCCGGGACACTTCACGCTGGTGGCTGGCGATATAACGCGCGGGCCGGGCGTCGATGCCCAGCTCCTCGCGCAGTTCACGTATCAATGCCGCAGGCTGCGTTTCTCCGGCCTCCACTTTACCGCCGGCAAACTCCCACAGACCAGGCTGGTCCGCATGCAGTGGGCGCTGCGCCAGTAAAATTTTGCCATCCCGTTCGAGAATAGCGCAGACAACATCGACTGTTTTTAGCATGCCCGTCATTTATTAACGTCGAACGTCGCCCATACCGGGGCGTGGTCGGACGGTTTTTCCATGCTGCGGATCTCGTAGTCGATCCCGGTCTCGATGCAGCGCTCTGCCAGCGGTTTGCTTGCCAGCAGCAGGTCGATGCGCAGGCCGCGGTTATCATCAAAGCCTTTAGAGCGGTAATCAAACCACGAGAAGCGATCCTGTGTCTCCGGGTTGGCGCTGCGGAAGGTATCCACCAGACCCCAGTCCATCAGACGCGCCATCCACTCGCGCTCTTCCGGCAGGAAGGAGCACTTCCCGGCGCGAAGCCAGCGTTTGCGGCTGTCTTCGCCGATGCCGATATCCAGATCGGTATGGCTGATGTTCATGTCGCCCATGATCAGCACCGGATTCTCTTTGTTCAGCTCGGTTTCAAGGAAGGATTGCAGATCCTGGTAGAACTTCTCCTTGGCCGGGAACTTCAGCGGGTGGTCGCGGCTCTCGCCCTGCGGGAAGTAACCGTTGATCACGGTGATATTGCCCAGCGGCGAAGGAATTTCCGCCATGATGATGCGGCGCTGGGAATCTTCACCGTCGCCCGGGAAGCCGCGACGCACCGAGACCGGTGTCTCTTTGGTGAGCAGCGCCACGCCGTAATGGCCTTTCTGGCCGTGATAGAAGACGTTGTAGCCCAGTTTTGCCACCTCTTCGAGAGGGAACATGTCGTCGTGAACTTTTGTCTCCTGCAGGCCGATAACGTCAGGCTGATGTTGCTCGACGATGGCCTGAAGTTGATGAGGACGGGCGCGCAGGCCGTTGATATTAAAAGAGACAAATTTCATAGTCGCTGCCAGTACAAGGTGAATAGTGCAAGGATGGTAGCAGAATTTCGTTGGGCTGACTGCCGCCGCTGCGTATGTTCCACCAATTACTGCGACAGATCGTTTCGACAGTGCAATATTTGCACCGATCTGGCGCATGACGCCCTCTAATGGCGCGTAAATGGACCACAAATTTCGCCAGCGATCACAATTCCAGAATTATATTTGGCTTCTGCATAAAACAGCTGTTTTTCATCCGGCAAAGCCGCGCTTGTTGTAAAAATATTCACTTTATATGCAATAACAGTGAATAACTCCATATTGTAACTTATTGATATTACGTTACCCCACCCCGTTTATGCATTTTTATCGCTGGCTGGCACGATCGCTGCAATCTACATTTACAGCGCAAACACTAAAATATTTAACATTTAATCAACCTTTTATTTACCGGATGAGGTCGCTATGTCTCTGTCAATTACGCGTGAAAACTTTGATGAATGGATGATGCCGGTTTATGCCCCGGCGGCTTTTATTCCGGTACGGGGAGAGGGCTCACGCCTGTGGGATCAACAGGGCAAAGAGTATATCGACTTCGCCGGCGGCATTGCGGTTAACGCCCTGGGCCACGCCCATCCGGCCCTGCGCCAGACGCTGAACGACCAGGCGGCGAAGTTCTGGCATACCGGCAATGGCTACACCAACGAACCGGCGCTGCGCCTGGCGAAAAAACTGATCGACGCCACCTTCGCCGAAAAAGTCTTCTTCTGTAACTCCGGGGCGGAAGCTAACGAAGCGGCGCTGAAGCTGGCGCGTAAATATGCCCACGACAACTTTGGTAGCCAGAAAAGCGGCATCGTCGCCTTCAAAAATGCCTTCCACGGCCGCACCCTGTTTACCGTCAGCGCGGGTGGGCAGCCTTCCTATTCCCAGGACTTTGCGCCGCTGCCGCCGGATATCCGCCACGCGGTCTATAACGACCTGCAGTCCGCCAGCGAACTGATCGACGATACCACCTGCGCGGTGATCGTCGAGCCGATGCAGGGCGAGGGCGGCGTGCTGCCTGCGGATAAAGCCTTCCTGCAGGGCCTGCGCGAGCTGTGCGATCGCCACAACGCGGTGCTGATTTTTGATGAAGTTCAGACCGGCGTCGGCCGCACCGGCGAGCTGTATGCCTATATGCACTACGGCGTTACGCCGGACGTGCTCTCCACCGCCAAGGCCCTCGGCGGCGGCTTCCCGGTCGGGGCGATGCTCACCACCGACAAATTCGCCCGGGTGATGACCGTTGGCACCCACGGCACCACCTACGGCGGTAACCCGCTGGCGTCGGCGGTGGCCGGTCAGGTGCTGGATATCATCAATACCCCGGAAGTGCTGACCGGCGTCAGGCAGCGTCACGAATGGTTCGTCGAGCGTCTGCAGGCCATTAACGGTAAAACCGGCCTGTTCAAAGAAATTCGCGGTCTGGGTCTGCTGATTGGCTGCGTGCTCACGGACGAATTCGCCGGAAAAGCTAAACTTATTTCACAGGAAGCGGCAAAAGCGGGCGTGATGGTGTTGATCGCCGGGGCTAACGTGGTGCGCTTTGCGCCTGCGCTGATCGTCAGTGAGGAAGAGGTGCAGACCGGGTTAGATCGCTTTGCGCTGGCCTGTGAACGTGTGAAGTCCGGGGTGTCATCATGATGGTCATCCGTCCCATTGAGCGCGGTGATTTATCCGCCCTCATGCAGCTTGCCGGCAAAACAGGAGGCGGGCTGACCTCGCTTCCCGTTGATGAAAAGACCCTCTCGGCGCGTATCGAGCGCTCGCTGGAGACCTGGCAAGGGACGCTGCCGAAAGGCGAACAGGGTTACGTGTTTGTGCTGGAGGATACCGACAGCGGAACCGTGGCCGGGATCTGCGCCATCGAGGTGGCGGTGGGTCTGAACGATCCCTGGTACAACTACCGCGTCGGCACCCTGGTGCACGCCTCGAAAGAGCTGAACGTCTACAACGCCCTGCCGACGCTGTTCCTCAGTAACGATCATACCGGCAGCAGCGAACTCTGCAGCCTGTTTCTCGATCCGGACTGGCGCAGGGAGGGCAATGGCTATCTGCTCTCTAAATCGCGCTTTCTGTTTATGGCCGCCTTCCGCGATCGCTTTAACGAAAAAGTGGTGGCCGAGATGCGCGGGGTGATCGACGAAACCGGCTTCTCACCGTTCTGGCAGAGCCTGGGCGAACGCTTCTTCTCGATGGAGTTCAGCAAGGCCGATTACCTGTGCGGCACCGGGCAGAAAGCCTTTATTGCCGAGCTGATGCCAAAACATCCTATCTATACCTATTTCCTCAGCCCTGAGGCGCAGGCCGTGATTGGCCAGGTGCATCCGCACACCGCCCCGGCGCGCGCGGTGCTGGAGAAAGAGGGTTTCCGCTACCGCAACTATGTCGACATCTTTGACGGCGGTCCGACGCTGGAGTGCGATATCGACCGGGTAAGGGCGATCCGCAAAAGCCGTCTGGTGGAGGTGGCCGAAGGCCAGCCTGCGCCGGGCGAGTGGCCCGCCTGTCTGGTGGCCAATGAACAATATGACCAGTTCCGCGCCACGCTGGTCCGCGTGGATCCTGACTGTGAACGTCTGGTGCTGACCGCAGCCCAACTGGATGCCCTGAAATGCCGCGCCGGCGATCGTATTCGCATGGTGCGCCTGTGCGCTGAGGAGAAAACAGCATGAACTTATGGATTAACGGCGACTGGGTAACCGGCGAAGGTGAGTCACGTACCAAACACAATCCGGTGGGTCAGGAGGTGTTATGGCAGGGGGCGGACGCCAGCGCCGCGCAGGTGGAGCAGGCGTGCCGTGTGGCGCGCGCGGCCTTCCCGGGCTGGGCGAAGCTGCCATTTACGGCTCGTCAGGCCATCGTGGAGAAATTTGCCACCCTGCTGGAGACCAACAAACAGGAACTGACCCGCGTGATTGCCAGCGAAACCGGCAAGCCGCGTTGGGAAGCGGCGACAGAGATCACCGCGATGATCAACAAAATCGCCATTTCGGTGAAGGCTTACCACACCCGTACCGGCGAACAGCATACTGAGATGGCCGACGGCGCCGCCACGCTGCGCCACCGTCCGCACGGCGTGCTGGCAGTGTTTGGCCCCTACAATTTCCCCGGCCATCTGCCGAACGGCCATATCGTGCCCGCGCTGCTGGCGGGTAACACGGTGATCTTCAAGCCGAGCGAGCTGACGCCGTGGAGCGGCGAGGCGGTGGTCAAGCTGTGGGAGCAGGCCGGCCTGCCGCCGGGCGTGCTCAATCTGGTGCAGGGCGGACGCGAAACCGGTCAGGCGCTGAGTGCCCTGAGCGACATTGACGGGCTGCTGTTCACCGGCAGCGCCGGCACTGGCTATCAGCTGCACCGCCAGCTGGCCGGACAGCCGGAGAAAATTCTGGCCCTTGAGATGGGCGGCAACAATGCCCTGATCGTCGACGACCCGGCGGATATCGACGCCGCGGTTCACCTGACCCTCCAGTCGGCCTTCATCACCGCCGGACAGCGCTGCACCTGCGCCCGTCGCCTGCTGGTGAAACGCGGTGCCGAGGGTGATGCCTTCCTTGCCCGTCTGGTGGAGGTCAGCGGGCGTCTGCTGCCGGGCGCGTGGGATGACAACGACCAGCCGTTTATCGGCGGGCTGATCTCCGAGCAGGCGGCGAAAAACGTCTATCACGTCTGGCGGGAGCACGTCGCCCGCGGCGGCCAGTCGCTGCTTGATCCGCGTCTGGTCCGGGCCGGTACCTCGTTATTAACCCCGGGTATCGTTGAGATGACCGACGTGAACGATGTGCCGGACGAAGAGGTCTTCGGTCCGCTGCTCTGCGTCTGGCGCTACGACGATTTCGACCAGGCCATTGCGATGGCTAACGCCACGCGCTACGGCCTGTCGTGCGGGCTGATCTCCCCGGATCGCCAGAAGTTCGACCAGCTGCTGCTGGAGGCGCGCGCCGGGATCGTTAACTGGAACAAACCGCTCACCGGTGCGGCCAGTACCGCACCGTTCGGTGGGGTGGGTGCCTCAGGTAACCACCGCGCCAGCGCCTGGTATGCGGCGGATTACTGCGCCTGGCCGATGGCGAGCCTCGAAACCCCGACCATCGTTCTGCCGGAGCAGCTGAGCCCGGGCCTCGATTTTACACGGGAGAAGCGCCATGAAAGCGCGTGAAGTCAATTTTGACGGGCTGGTGGGCCTGACCCACCACTATGCCGGGCTGTCGTTCGGCAATGAGGCCTCGACTAAGCACCGTTTTCAGATCTCCAACCCGCAGCTGGCGGCGAAGCAGGGGCTGCTGAAGATGAAGGCGCTGGGGGATGCGGGCTTTCCTCAGGCGGTGATCCCGCCCCAGGAGCGGCCTAACGTCGGCGTGCTGCGCCAGCTCGGCTTTACCGGCACCGATGAACAGGTGGTGGAGAAGGCGGGCACCCAGATGCCGCAGCTGCTCTCTGCCGCCAGTTCGGCCTCCTCAATGTGGGTTGCCAATGCCGCGACGGTGGCCCCGTCGGCGGATACCCTTGACGGGAAAGTGCATCTGACGGTAGCCAACCTGAACAACAAATTTCACCGCGCCAGCGAAGCCGGTACCACCGAAAAGGTGCTGAGCGCCATTTTCCGCGATGAGTCCCGCTTCAGCGTCCATACGGCGCTGCCGCAGGTGGCGATGTTCGGTGACGAAGGGGCGGCTAACCATAACCGCCTTGGCGGCGACTACGGCGAGCCGGGCCTGCAGCTGTTTGTTTACGGTCGGGAAGAGGGAGGCAATGAGACACCGGCCCGCTACCCGGCACGCCAGACCCTGGCCGCAAGCCAGGCGGTTGCCCGGCTGAACCAGGTCAACCCCGGGCAGCTGATGTTTGCCCAGCAAAACCCGCTGGTGATTGACCAGGGGGTGTTCCATAACGACGTGATCGCTGTTTCGAATCGTCAGGTGCTGTTCTGCCATGAGCAGGCGTTTGTGCGCCAGGCCGAGCTGCTACAGGCCCTGCGCGAGCGGGTGCCCGGCTTTATGCCCATTGAGGTGCCGAGTGAGGCGGTCTCGGTGCAGGATGCGGTCTCGACCTACCTGTTTAACAGCCAACTGCTGAGCCGGGACGACGGCAGCATGATGCTGGTCCTGCCCCAGGAGTCGCAGGATCATCCGGGCGTCTGGCGTTATCTGAGCGGGCTGGTGGCGGAGGATAACCCCATCAGCGAGCTGCGGGTGTTCGATCTTCGCGAGAGCATGGCCAACGGCGGCGGCCCGGCGTGTCTGCGTCTGCGCGTGGTGCTGACCCCTGAAGAGCAGCGGGCGGTTAACCCGGCGGTGATGATGAACGAGACCCTGTTCAACACCCTCAATGACTGGGTGGATCGCTACTATCGCGATCGCCTGACCCAGGCCGACCTCGTGGATCCACACCTGCTGCGCGAAGGGCGCGAGGCGCTGGACGCCCTGACCCAGATTCTGCAGCTCGGGTCAGTCTACCCGTTCCAGCAATAAAGGAGGCGTGATGGAAAACTTTCTGGCGCTGACGATGGCCGATGAAATGCCTCCCCACCACGAAGGCAGAGGGGCGTCGTTTCACTGGCGCTGGCTGGCACGCGGGGTGCTGGAGCTGACGCCGGAGGTCGCGAGCACGCGCGCCCTGGTGCTCTCGGCCGGGATCCACGGCAACGAAACCGCGCCGGTGGAAATTGTCGACCTGCTGGTCAGGGCGCTGTTTCGCGGTGAACTGACGCTGCGCTGTCGCCTGCTTGTCATCTACGGCAATCCGCCAGCGCTGAGGGCAGGTAAGCGCTATCTGACCTGCGATATCAACCGCCTGTTCAGCGGGCGCGGGGCGCAGTTTCCGGCCTGCGACGAGACCGCGCGGGCGACGCTGCTGGAGGATCTGGTGACGGCGTTTTACCAGCAGGCAGGGGACGACCGCTGGCATCTCGATCTGCATACCGCTATCCGCGCCTCGTATCATGAACGTTTTGGCGTCCTGCCCCAGCGCAATCAGCCCTGGGATGAGGCCTTTATTCAGTGGCTGGGGGATGCCGGGCTGGAGGCGCTGGTCTTTCATCAGGCGCCGGGCGGGACATTCACCCATTTCAGCTGCGAACGCTTTGGCGCTCTGGCCTGTACCCTGGAGCTGGGCAAGGCGCTGCCGTTTGGCCATAACGATCTGACCCGTTTTGCCACTACCCATCGGGCGCTGTATGCCTTGCTGAGCGGCGAGGCGCCAGAGCAGCATGCTGAGCCTGTCGAGCACTACCGGGTGGTGCAGCAGATCACCCGCCGCAGCGAGGCCTTTGTGCTGCACATGGCGGCGCATACCCTGAACTTTACTCCCTACCGCCAGGGCGTATTGCTGGCAGAGGATGGCGAGGAACGCTATGAAGTGCAAAAGCCGACCGAGTATGTGCTGTTCCCGAACCCTGCCGTGGCCTTTGGTCTGCGCGCCGGGCTGATGCTGGAAAAAGTCTCCTGAAAACCTATAACCCCATCAGCGAAACGCGGTGGGGTTGTTTATTTTCTCAGCCATTTCATTTGTCTGCCATTTTATTACGGATTATTCCTGGCTGTTTGCTTTATTATTAATCTCTCCCCCGGTATACTCCTTCACAATCTCTTTAAAATCAGTCTGATGAATATTTCTGTTTCAACTCTCCACGCTTTATCCTTATTTTCTCCATATTTGACGATATTTTGTTTTTTACACTTTCATTGTTTTACCCTTGCTCTGATTAATTGACGATAAACCCCGTAAAGTGAATCTCGTCAACACGGCATAGCGCCGAAGAATAACTGAAAGGAAGGACAAAATTATGCGTAAATTAACTGCACTGTTTGTTGCCTCTACCCTGGCTCTGGGCGCTACCAGCGCGGCGTTCGCCGCGGATACCGCCACCACCACCGCAGCATCGACCGAAAGCAAAATGATGCATCACAAAGGCAAGCCGGGTATGCATCACGACATGATGTTTAAAGACCTGAACCTGACGGATGCGCAGAAAACGCAGATCCGCGACATTATGAAAAGCCAGCGTGACCAGATGAAGCGTCCGCCGGTAGAAGAGCGCCGCGCAATGCATGACATCATCGCCAGCGACAGCTTCGATAAAGCGAAAGCCCAGGCGCAGGTCGATAAGATGGCCGAGCAGAACAAAGCCCGTATGCTGGCGCACCTGGAAACCCAGAATAAGATTTACAACATTCTGACCCCGGAACAGAAAAAACAGTTTGATGCGAATTTTGAGAAGCGTCTGACAGAACGTTCCGCGCCGGAAGGTAAAATGACCCCACCAGCCGAATAATCGGTTCAGCCATTCAAGACCGCCGGAGTCCTGTTCACCCAAGCGAATACGCTGTGGACAGGTCCGGCGGTTTTTTCTTTTCCCGCCTCTTGCCAGCCGGCGCTATCCCGGTATTCTCCTGTTATCGATTTGCACAATGTATTTGAAATGTCTGACGTTACGGATTTTTTCGCCGTCTCGCTAAGGCCGTTGTGCACATCTGCCGATACTACACAGTGATGACCTAACGATAACAATCAAAATGCAACCGCCCTGCGCGGATTGCTCTGGTGCGTATTGCGCCATCTGGAGTGGTGATGGAATTCTTTGATATCCGCAAAATGCCGGTCAACCTCTGGCGCAACGGGGCCGGTGAGACGCGCGAAATATGCTGTTTTCCCCCGGCAACCCGGGAATTTAACTGGCGTGCCAGTATTGCCTCCCTGGCCAGCAACGGAGACTTTTCGGTATCGCCCGGCATCGATCGGGTGATCACCCTGCTGGAGGGGGGAGAGGTGCATCTGGATGGCGGGAAGGCGTTTACGCACACGCTGCAGCGTCATCAACCCTTCAGCTTCGCCGGAGATCTGCCGGTTAAGGCTCAGCTGCTGGAAGGGCAGATGTCGATGGATTTCAATATCATGACCCGCCGGGATCGCTGCCGGGCGAAGGTGCGGGTGGCGGATCGCACTTTTACGACCTTTGCGTCACGCGGCGGAGTGGTGTTTGTTCTGAGCGGTGCCTGGCAGCTGGGGGAGAAGCTACTCACCCCCGATCAGGGCGCATGGTGGCACGAGGGTGACCATACGCTACGGCTGCTGAAGGAGGAGGGAACCCTGCTGTTCAGCGAGATTTTCTGGCTTCCGGGACACTGAGCGGAATGATCTCATAGTTACCGGTCAGCAGCGGCTTGCAGAGAATTTTATACCCATCCTGATCGAAACCGGCGGGCGTGCGCAGCAGGTCCGCCGCCTCATCCAGACTGTCGACCGCACCCAGCCAGAGCCAGTTATGGATGATGTGGTAGTGGGTCATATCCGGGCGCGACTCTTTCAGCGCCACGGCGCTGTCCCACGGCCAGCAGGTGACGCCAATCGCCTGCAACCCCTCGACTAATCGCTGCTGATGATCTTCAACGCTCTCTTTCCCACAGCAGGCACCCGCGCAGCGCTTCAGCGCAGAACGGAAACAGGCCCGCCCGCGGTTTAACGACTCCAGCCCCAGCAGGCCATAGCAGAGCTGACGCTCATCGGCCAGCGTCTGCAGGGTTTGCAGCGCCGCCCGGCGGTTGGCGAAGAGGCCAAACAGATTCGGGGTATGGGAAAAATCGACCTCGCGGGCGTAGACGATCTGCGGCTTGCCCTCGGCGATCAGCAGGGAGCAGAGCTGGCGATTGCGGCGTAAGCGTTTATTAAACAGCGGCTGCTGCTCCTTGATTAAACGGGCTTCCAGCAGCAGGGCGCCCAGCTCACCCGCGGTCTGAATCCAGGTGATACGCCGGGACTGGCGCAGCATGGCGGCCTCGTCCGGGGTACGCAGATGCGACAGCACCCGGCTGCGGATATTAACGCTTTTACCGATATAAAGGGGCATGGCATCGCTGTCGCCATGAAAGAAGTAGACGCCAGGCTGCTTGGGCAGTGCCTCAAGCCACGGGCGCAAATGTTCGGGATATTCATAGATAGCTGCTGCTTCGAATTCAAGCCGCGGTGCCGATTGACGCCTGCTCACAACTTACTCCTGATACTGTTCAGGCATACAGTGTAGCAGCTGTCGTATGGTTAAAAAAGAGGCGGCAGACGCCGCCCCGGTAGAATTATTGTTTCCAGAAGTCGTCGAATACCGTGATCGGCGGGCGACGTTTGTGTTCAGTCTTCAGATACCAGCCTTCAATAATGCGGGCGGTGCCTTCATCCAGCGTCTTGCCTTCCAGATAATCGTCAATGTTTTCATAGGTCACGCCCAGCGCGGCTTCATCCGGCAGGGAAGGGCGATCGTCTTCCAGATCTGCGGTAGGGGCTTTCTTATACAGATGCTCCGGGCAGCCCAGCGCGGCCAGCAGCTGTTTGCCCTGGCGCTTGTTGAGACGGAACAGCGGGTTAATGTCGGTGCCGCCGTCGCCATACTTGGTGAAGAAACCGGTCAGCGCTTCGGCCGCATGGTCAGTGCCCACCACCACGCCGCTGGTCATCCCGGCGATGCTGTACTGGGCTTTCATCCGCTCGCGGGCCTTTTCGTTGCCGCGCACGAAGTCGCTCAGCTCAATGCCCGCGTCGCGCAACGCTTTTTCGCTGGCCAGCACCGCTTCTTTAATATTCACGGTCAGCACGCGATCCGGCTGGATAAAGGCGATAGCATCCTGGCAATCCTGCTCGTCAAACTGCACGCCGTAGGGCAGGCGCACCGCGATAAACTGCAGGGATTCCTTACCCGTTTCGGCACGCAGTTCGCTGATGGCCATCTGGGCGAGCTTCCCGGCGAGGGTGGAGTCCTGCCCGCCGCTGATGCCCAGCACCAGCGACTTCAGGAACGGGAAGCGGGTTAAGTAGGATTTCAAAAAATCGACGCTACGGCGGATCTCTTCTTCCGCATTGATAGTGGGTTTGGCACCCAGCGCCTGGATAATTTCTTGTTGCAGAGCCATTTAGCCCCTCCGTTACACAAATTTGCCTGATGAATGTTCTGTTAAAGCTAACTCGTCATGGGGAAAACGACAAGGATCACACATTTTAATGGGGCGAAATCAGGCGATTTAGCAGCTTATATTTGTTTTACAGGAATTTTCCGAAAAATCTTTGCCGTCACGCTTAAGGTTGAAAAATGTGATTTTCTATTCCAGGCTTACATAACACGCTGATAAACAAGAGGACGGAATATGAACAAGAATTTAGCAGGAATGTTAGGCGCAGCGGCTGTAATGACTTTGCTGGCAGGGTGTACCGCGTATGATCGTACGACGGACCAGTTTAAAGAGCCCGTCGTAAAAGACGTTAAAAAAGGGATGAGCCGTGCACAGGTACAGCAGCTTGCCGGTAAGCCGTCATCAGAGGTGACGATGATCCACGCTCGTGGTACCTGCCAGACTTACATCCTGGGTCAACGGGATGGTAAAACAGAAACTTACTTTGTGGCCCTCGACGATACTGGCCACGTAATTAACTCCGGCTACCAGACCTGTGCGGAATACGATACCGATCCGCAGGCACCTAAGGCCTGATAACACCTTTTCCTGAGCAAAGAGACGAACCGGCCGCCTGGCCGGTTTTTTTACGTCGCCATCTATCTTAATTCTCACCGCGAATTATTTACCTAAAATGTGAAGGGTGTCATAACGACAGGTCAAGGAGAGACAATTGTGGTCCCTTTCGGATTATCCCCAGGAAATCAGTTGCCGTATACTTCATTCATCAGATACGCCAGCGAGGGAATCCGGTCGGTCAAGGCGGGGATATCGCGGCGAAAGCGGTGAGCACATAAGAGGGAAATTGCTATGGAAAAGAAACATATCTATCTGTTTTGCTCAGCGGGCATGTCAACGTCACTGCTGGTGTCAAAGATGCGCGCGCAGGCAGAGAAGTACGAAGTACCGGTCATCATTGAAGCTTTCCCGGAAACCCTGGCAGGCGAGAAAGGCACTAACGCGGATGTCGTGCTGTTAGGCCCGCAAATTGCCTATATGTTGCCGGAGATCCAACGTCTGTTACCGAATAAGCCGGTTGAAGTGATCGACTCTGCGCTGTACGGCAAAGTGGATGGTTTAGGTGTTCTTAAAGCTGCTGTAGCAGCGATTAAAAAAGCTGCTAATTAATTTAATTTTTTATTTTTCCCGTCAAAGAGCAATTTCACACACACTTACGCCGCAATATTATTGCGGCATTTAAGGGCATTTTCTATGAGTAGATTTATTGCTGCGCTTGAAAAGGTACTCCTTCCTTTTGCAGTTAAAATAGGAAAGCAACCGCATGTCAACGCCATTAAAAACGGCTTTATTAAAGTAATGCCGTTAACCCTGGCCGGGGCCATGTTCGTTTTAATTAACAACGTTTTTCTTAGCTTCGGTGATGGTTCATTCTTCTATTCATTAGGTGTTCGTTTAGATCCCTCAACTATTGAAACGTTAAATGGTTTCAAGGCCATCGGCGGCAATGTGTACAACGGTACGCTGGGTATTATGTCGCTGATGGCGCCTTTCTTTATTGGGATGGCGCTGGCGGAAGAGCGTAAAGTCGACTCGCTGGCCGCCGGTTTATTATCTGTTGCTGCCTTTATGACCGTAACGCCCTACAGCGTCGGTGAAGCCTATGCGGTAGGAGCCAACTGGCTGGGCGGGGCAAACATCATTTCCGGTATCGTGATCGGTCTGGTCGTGGCGGAAATGTTTACCTTTATCATTCGTCGCAACTGGGTGATTCGTTTACCTGACAGCGTGCCGGCGTCAGTGTCCCGCTCCTTCTCGGCGTTGATCCCAGGCTTCATTATTCTCTCCATCATGGGGACCATCGCCTGGGCGCTCTCTCACTGGGGCACCAACTTCCACCAGATCATTATGGACACCATCTCTACTCCGCTGGCCTCTATGGGTGGCGTCGTGGGCTGGGCTTACGTGATTTTCACCTCCCTGCTGTGGTTCTTCGGTGTGCACGGCTCTCTGGCGCTGGCCGCGCTGGACAGCGGCATCATGACCCCGTGGGCGCTGGAAAACGTGGCGCTTTATCAGCAGTACGGCTCCGTTGACGCGGCGCTGGCGGCAGGCAAAACCTTCCACGTGTGGGCTAAACCGATGCTCGACTCCTACATCTTCCTGGGCGGTACCGGGGCGACGCTGGGTCTGATCATCGCGGTGTTTATCACCTCCCGTCGTGCGGATCACCGTCAGGTGGCGAAGCTGGCACTGCCGTCAGGCATCTTCCAGATTAACGAGCCTATCCTCTTCGGTCTGCCGATTATCATGAACCCGGTGATGTTCATCCCGTTCATCCTGGTGCAGCCGCTGCTGGCTGCCATTACCCTGACCGCGTACTACCTGGGGATTATCCCGCCGGTCACCAACATTGCGCCATGGACCATGCCAGCCGGCCTGGGGGCCTTCTTCAACACTAACGGCAGCGTAGCGGCCTTCCTGCTGGCGATATTTAACCTCGGTGTGGCAACCGTGCTCTACATGCCATTCGTCGCCATCGCTAACAAGGCCCAGACCACCATTGATGAAGAAGAGAGCGAAGAAGATATCGCCCTCGCACTGAAATTCTGATGTCGTATGACGCGGGGCAACCCGCGTCAGTACAGGAGAAACCGAGATGTTTGATTTAGAGAATGTTGTTGCAGAAGCAGAAGATGTCGCAGAGAACGACCTTGAAGAAGTGGTGATGGGGCTTATCATCAACTCCGGTCAGGCGCGCAGCCTGGCGTACGGTGCCCTGAAAAAAGCCAAACAGGGCGACTTCGCCACTGCGAAAGAGATGATGGCCCAGTCGCGCACCGCGCTGAATGAAGCGCACCTGGTGCAAACAAAACTGATCGAAAGCGATCAGGGTGAAGGTAAGATGAAGGTCAGCCTGGTGCTGGTACACGCCCAGGATCATCTGATGACCTCCATGCTGGCGCGTGAGCTGGTGGCGGAACTCATCGAACTTCACGAGAAAATGCAGTAAGTCAGGCAGATAGCAGGAGGTCAGCGCCATGGAAATCACTACCGCCCGGGAACAACAGCTGTTCAATGGTAAAAATTTTCATGTGTTTATCTACAACAAGGTGGAGAGCATCAGCGGTCTGCATCAGCATGACTACTATGAATTCACCATTGTGCTGACCGGCCGCTATTTCCAGGAGATCAACGGCAAGCGGGTGCTGCTGGAGCGCGGGGACTTTGTCTTTATTCCGATGGGGTCCCACCATCAGAGTTTTTACGACTTTGGCGCAACACGCATTCTCAACGTCGGGATCAGTAAACGCTTCTTCGACACCCACTACGCGCCGCTGCTGCCGTTCTGCTTTGTCGCCTCGCAGGTTTATCACGTCAAAAGTGAATTCCTGAACTGGATCGACACCGTGATTGCCTCGCTTAACTTTCGTGACAATGAATTTGATGAATTCATTGAAACGGTGACCTTCTACGTCGTCAACCGCTTACGCCACTATCGCGAAGAGCAGCAGGCGACGGACGACATCCCGCAATGGTTGCGCAACACCGTTGAAATGATGCACGACAAACTGCGTTTTGGGGAAAACGCGCTGGAGAATATGGTGGCGCTGTCGGGTAAATCACAGGAGTACCTGACCCGGGCGACCCAGCGTTATTATCAGAAAACGCCGGTGCAAATAATTAATGAAATACGGATCAATTTCGCCAGGAAACAGCTGGAGATCACCAACTATTCGGTGACGGATATTGCTTATGAATCCGGTTACAGCAGTCCGAGCCTGTTTATTAAGACCTTTAAGAAATTGACCTCATTTACACCTAACAGCTACCGGAAAAATATCACGGTTATTAATTAACGTCCGGCGGGATCGCCGCCGGGAATATCGACTTCAATACTTGCCCAAATACGTGGGACGGGACCGCTATACTTTAATGGCGGATCTCCCAGGGAGAATATTATGCAAAAGAAACTGAAAGTAGTGACCATCGGCGGCGGAAGCAGCTATACCCCGGAATTACTGGAGGGGTTCCTCAAGCGTTATCATGAACTGCCGGTGAGCGAACTGTGGCTGGTGGACGTGGCCGAGGGCCAGGAGAAGCTCGATATTATTTTCGACCTCTGTCAGCGGATGGTGAAAAAAGCGGGCGTCCCGATGACCGTGCATAAAACCCTCGATCGTCGCCAGGCGCTAAAAGATGCCGATTTCGTTACCACCCAGCTGCGCGTTGGTCAGCTGAAGGCGCGCGAGCTGGATGAACGCATCCCGCTGAGCTACGGCTATCTGGGTCAGGAGACCAACGGTGCCGGCGGCCTGTTCAAAGGGCTGCGTACCATTCCGGTGGTGTTCGACATCATCAAAGACGTGCAGGAGATCTGCCCTCAGGCGTGGGTGATCAACTTTACCAACCCGGCCGGAATGGTGACCGAAGCGGTCTACCGCCATACCGATTTCAGACGCTTTATCGGGGTGTGTAATATTCCGATCGGCATGAAGATGTTTATCCGCGACGTGCTGGCCCTGACCGACAACGACGAACTCTCCATCGATCTGTTCGGCCTGAACCACATGGTCTTTATCAAAGACGTGCTGGTCAACGGCCAGTCGCGCTTTGCGGAACTGCTGGATGGCGTCGCGTCGGGCACCTTGAAAGCCAGCTCGGTGAAGAATATCTTCGACCTGCCGTTCAGCGAAGGGCTGATCCGCTCCCTGAACCTGCTGCCGTGCTCCTATCTGCTCTACTACTTCAAGCTGAAAGAGATGCTGGCGATTGAGATGGGCGAGTACTACAAAGGTGGCGCCCGGGCGCAGGTAGTGCAGAAGGTGGAAAAACAGCTGTTCGATCTGTATAAGAACCCGGATCTGAACGTCAAGCCGAAAGAGCTGGAGCAGCGCGGCGGGGCCTATTACTCCGACGCGGCCTGCGAAGTGATCAACGCCATCTACAACGACAAGCAGGCGGAGCATTACGTCAACGTGCCGCACCACGGCCACATTGATAATATCCCGGCGGACTGGGCGGTGGAGATGACCTGCCTCCTCGGCCGCGAGGGCGCGAAGCCGCATCCGCGTCTGACCCATTTCGATGACAAGGTGATGGGGCTGATCCACACCATTAAGGGCTTTGAGGTGGCGGCAAGCCAGGCGGCGATCAGCGGTGAGCTGAACGACGTGCTGCTGGCCCTGAACCTGAGCCCGCTGGTGCAGTCCGATCGCGACGCCGAGAAGCTGGCGCGCGACCTGATTCTGGCCCATGAAAAATGGCTGCCGAACTTTGCCGCCGCTATCGATAAACTGAAAAGCGAGCAGCACTAAGAGGGATCGCTATGGAATATCTGCTGATCGTCAATGCCGATGATTTTGGCCTCTCAAAAGGGCAGAACTACGGCATCGTGGAAGCCTGTCGGCATGGGGTGGTGACCTCAACCACCGCCATGGTCAACGGCGATGCGATTGAGCACGCTGCGCAACTCAGCCGCGCGCTGCCGGAGCTGGGCGTCGGGATGCACTTTGTTCTGACCCTCGGCCTGCCGCTGACGCCGATGCCGGGGCTGGCCCGCGAGGGACAGCTGGGGAAATGGATCTGGGAGATGGCAGAGCAGGGGACGTTACCGCTGGAGGAGATTGCCCGCGAGCTCGACTGTCAGTTCAATCGCTTTGTCGATCTCTTCGGACGCGAGCCGACCCATATCGACAGCCATCACCATGTGCATATGATCCCGGCCATCTTCCCGCTGGTGGCCGAGTTTGCCCGCCGCAAAGGGGTGGCGCTGCGTGTCGATCCTCTGGTCGAAGGCATTGAGGAGCTGAGTGCCGATCTGCCGCCAACCACCGACGGTTTCAGCAGTGCATTTTACGGCGATGAAATCAGCGAGGCGTTGTTCCTGAGCGTGCTGGATCGCTCCGTACAGCAGGGCGAACGCTCGCTGGAGGTGATGGCGCACCCGGCATTCATTGATAACACCATTCGTAAAAGTGCCTACTGCTGGCCGCGGCTGACGGAGCTGGATGTGCTGACCTCGACGTCGCTGAAATATGCGATTGCCGAGCGTGGGTATCGTCTGGGGACGTTCAGGGATCTATGAGGAAATGCCGGGTGGCGGCTTCGCCTTACCCGGCCTGGCAATTCGCGGTAAACCTGTGCCAATGGGGCATTCGTTTACCGGATCAACAAAATCGTAGGCCGGGTAAGCGCAAGCGCCACCCGGCTATTTTTTACGCTGGGATGGCCGCGATTTTACTCCGACGCGACCAGACCCGGTGCGCCGCCATCTGCAACACCAGCTCGTCCATAAACGCGCCTGCCGCAGTATCACCTTCGATAATCCCTTCTTCACCCTGATCTGCTACCTTCAGCAGCGGTTTGAACTGCCGCGCGTCGCCCGCCAGCGCAATCGGCTTAAGGTGCTTGTAGGCTTCCAGCAGATAATAGGCGGCATCCCCGTTGTTGAGCAGGCTCTGGATATCACCGCAGGGCACCACCACCGCATCAACGGTCAGGGACGGCGATCCGGCAAAGGTCGCGGCCACCGGTAGCACCGAGCCGTCATCGGCGGTCACTTCCCCCATCCGCGAGTAGAGCAGCTTCGCGTGTACGCCTTTAGCCTTCAGCGCCCGCAGTACCGCCAGCACGTCGTTAGCTCGCGGGGTATCGTTGAGCAGTACCGCCACAACGCGGCCTTTGATATCGCCGCCGGGAACGGCATACAGGCTGAGGGACGGATCTTTCTTCAGGCCGCTGACGTCCTGCGGCGGGGCCAGATTACGTTGCTCGTCGGTGAGGGTCAGCCCCAGATTCTCTGCCACGCCCTGAGCCAGGGTGATATCAATGCGCGCCAGCTGATCGACCACCCGCTCGCGGATGTAGGTCCGTACCACTTTGCTCAGCTCAAAGCTGAAGGCGCCAATAATGTGCTCCTGCTCGACTGGGGTCTGGCTGTGCCAGAACAGGCGCGGATGGGCATAATACTCAGCAAACGACGGGCTGCGCTCGCGGATTTTAGTCCCTTCCACGCGCTCCTGATACGATTCAAAGCCGCCGCGTTTTGGCCCCGGCGGGGTTTCGCGCGGCCAGTTATCGTTGATCGAATTCGGCTCGTAGTTGGCCGGATTGGTGTCGATCTCCATCCGGTGCATCCCGTCACGCTGGAAGTTATGGTACGGACAGGTTGGCTTGTTGATCGGGATCTCGTGGAAGTTCGGCCCGCCCAGACGGCTGATCTGCGTATCGGTGTAGGAGAACAGACGGCCCTGCAACAGCGGATCGTTGGTAAAGTCCAGCCCCGGGACGATGTGCCCTGGGTGGAAAGCGGCCTGCTCGTTCTCGGCAAAGAAGTTGTCCGGGTTACGGTTGAGCACCATTTTGCCCACCAGCTGAACCGGCACCAGCTCCTCGGGGATCAGCTTGGTCGGGTCGAGCAGGTCAAAATCAAATTTGAACTCGTCCTCTTCCGGGATCAGCTGGAAACCAAGCTCATATTCCGGGAAGTCGCCCGCTTCAATGGCTTCCCAGAGATCGCGACGATGGAAGTCCGGGTCGCGCCCGGTGAGCTTCTGTGCTTCATCCCACACCAGCGAGGCCTTGCCGGCCACCGGCTTCCAGTGGAAGCGGACAAAGGTGGCTTTGCCTTCGGCATTGATCAGCCGGAAGGTGTGGATGCCAAACCCCTCCATGGTGCGATAGCTGCGGGGAATGCCGCGGTCGGACATCGCCCACATCACGTTGTGCAGGGTTTCAGGCTGCAGCGAGACATAGTCCCAGAAGGTATCATGCGCGCTCTGGCCCTGCGGGATCGCCCAGTGGGGCTCCGGCTTCACCGCATGGACAAAATCGGGGAACTTGTGGGCATCCTGAATAAAGAAGACCGGCGTGTTGTTGCCCACCAGGTCAAAAATCCCCTCTTCGGTATAGAACTTGGTGGCGAACCCGCGGATGTCGCGCACCGTATCGGCGGAGCCTGCGCCACCCTGTACCGTGGAGAAGCGGACAAACACCGGGGTAATTTTATCCGGGTCAGAGAGGAAGGCGGCTTTGGTAATATCGCTCAGGTTTTTGTAAGGCTGGAAATAGCCATGCGCGGCCGAGCCGCGGGCGTGAACGATACGCTCCGGGATGCGCTCATGGTCGAAATGGGTGATCTTCTCCCGCAGGATAAAATCTTCCAGCAGGGTCGGGCCGCGCGTTCCGGCGCGCAGCGAGTTTTGATCGTCAGCGATGCGTACACCCTGGTTGGTGGTGAGCGGGAAGTTTTCGCCGCCTTTGCGCACCGCCTCCAGCGCGTTCAGCTTTTCATTGCCGGTGTCCGGTGCCTTCAGGCTACCGGGCGCGGTAGGCTCCTGGCCCGGCGGGGTAGGGGCCGGACTGGCTCGGTGGGAGCCATCGTCCGGGGCCAGAGAGTCCAGCCCGGGTTTCGCTTCATTTTCATCATGGACCGGGGATTGCTGCGGGTGGTGGGTCTTATCATTTTGCGACATTGCACTCGTCTCCTGTTTTCATGGCTGAAACGCGGTCGTCTTTGCGTCAAAACTCATTAACTATAGAACAATGTCGACGCTGGGCCGGGTGAAAACCCGATTTATAGCTACCACTTACGCTTGATGGGGCACGTGGGGCGCGACGCAGGAGGGGCAATCGGCTATCATAGGAATTTACTGATTTTTGAGTTTGCTTTAGTGAACCCGCTGCTTATGAAACCTCTTCGCCAACAAAATCGTCCTGTTATCAGTTACCAGCCCCGCGTTGAACCCGCGCCGCCAGAACATGCCAGCAAACTGGATGGCTTTCGTGACGTCTGGTTATTACGCGGCAAATATGTGGCCTTTGTGCTGATTGGCGAGCGTTTTCGCCGTTCCCCGGCGTTTACCGTCCCGGAGTCGGCTCAGCGCTGGGCGGCACAGGTCCGCCAGGAAGAAGAAGTTGAGGATTAACAGATAATAAAAAACCGCCTTCATTGCTGAAGGCGGTTTTTTTAGTGCGGGAGGCGATTAACGGTGCGCCAGTTCCGCATGTTCATCGCTGTCCAGTACCGCTTTATCGGTCTGCTTCAGCCACTGGCTGGTGAGCGTACCGGCGGTCATGGAGCCGCTGACGTTCAGCGCGGTACGGCCCATATCGATCAGCGGTTCAACGGAGATCAGCAGTGCCACCAGCGTTACCGGCAGACCCAGCGCAGGCAGGACGATAAGTGCCGCGAAGGTCGCGCCGCCGCCCACACCGGCCACACCGGCCGAGCTGACGGTCACAATCCCGACCAGGGTCGCAATCCAGACCGGATCCAGCGGGTTAATGCCCACCGTTGGCGCTACCATCACCGCCAGCATTGCCGGGTAGAGCCCTGCACAACCGTTCTGACCAATAGTCGCACCAAAGGAGGCGGAGAAGCTGGCGATCGATTCCGGCACGCCCAGGCGACGGGTCTGCGCTTCCACGTTCAGCGGAATAGAGGCGGCGCTGGAGCGGCTGGTGAAGGCAAAGGTCAGCACCGGCCACACTTTACGGAAGTATTTCAGCGGGCTCACGCCGTTCACGCCGAGCAGAATGCCGTGCACCACAAACATGATGCCCAGACCGAGGTAAGAGGCGACCACGAAGCTGCCCAGCTTGATGATGTCCTGCAGGTTAGAGCCTGCCACCACTTTGGTCATCAGCGCCAGCACGCCGTACGGGGTCAGCTGCATCACCAGACGCACCAGCTTCATCACCCAGCTCTGCAGGGTGTCGATGGCGGTTAGCACGCGCTGGCCTTTCGGCGCGTCATCTTTCAGCAGCTTCAGCGCAGCCACGCCCAGGAAGGCGGCGAAGATCACCACGCTGATGATCGACGTCGGGCTGGCCCCGGTCAGGTCAGCAAACGGGTTTTTCGGGATAAAGGAGAGCACCATCTGCGGTACGGTGAGATCCGCCACTTTACCGGCATAGTTGGTCTCGATAGCGGTCAGACGCGCGGTTTCCGCGGTGCCCTGCACCAGACCTTCTGCGGTCAGGCCAAACAGGTTGGTGACCAGCACGCCCACCAGGGCTGAGATCAGGGTCGTAAACAGCAGCGTACCGATGGTCAGGACGCTGATTTTACCCAGTTGGGAGGCGTTATGCAGACGGGCAACTGCGCTCAGAATAGAGGCAAAGACCAGCGGCATAACAATCATCTGCAGCAGCTGAACATAGCCGTTACCGACAATATTAAACCACTGAATAGAGTCTTTCAGTACCGGGTTGCTGGCACCGTAAATGGCCTGCAGCGCCAGTCCAAAGACCACGCCCATCACCAGACCGACCAGTACTTTTTTGGCCAGGCTCCACTGCTTATGACGCGACTGCGCCAGCAACAGCAGTAAGCCGACGAACACCACGATGTTCGCGATTAATGGAAAATTCATCCCAGTTCTCCTGATTGAATAGCAGATCGGTATTAGGTCCGACCTTGTTGGCGCAAGATTATCAGAAGTGTGATCTGGTCGCTTATATCCAAATGGAATGGGTTATGCCAAAACGCCTGAATTCGTCCAGTTACTGCTCACTTTGATGATGAATAAAGCGGTTGAACTGAAACTGCAGGGAATTAATCATGTGCGAAGACCAGCGCACGGCACCGTTTTCCGGCATCGTCTGCGGCATCCACACCGCCCAGGCGAACAGGGCCATGCACAGGGCACGCTCGAGCTGGTTGCCTTTTTGCGGCCTGAGGATCGGCAGACGAAAACGCCAGCGGCAGGGCCACAGCAGGGGAACGCCCGCCGGGGTGAGCATGTCGGCCAGAATATGGCTCAGATAGCCCAGCACCATCCCCTGGATGGCATCCGCCGGGATCAGCCAGCTGTCAGGCACTTTTAAATAGAAGAGGGTAAGCGCGGCAAAGACCGCCAGCAGGCTGTGGGTGAAACCGCGATGGCCGCAGGCGCGGGCAATGGGTTTTGAGATCCACTTCAGCCGCTGCCCGAGCAGCGACTTGGGGTGATCGATATCAGGTAACAGGCAGGTCAAAACTGCCGATGGCACGATATGCCACCAGTCACCCTGCGCCAGCACCGGTGTAAGCTCAGCGTTTTTGGCAAACACTGCGCAGGCGAGAGAAAAGAGCAGATGACCTTCCGCCGTCATGATAAAACCCACTAAACTGTCGATGCATCCAGTATAGGGATTTTATACAGTATACGGAAGCAGTGACGGTGTAACTCTTTGTCACAAAGCTGTTAACGTGCGAGCCAGCCCCCATCGACGGCAAGGGTATAGCCGTTGACGTAGTCCGAGGCCGACGAAGCCAGAAATACCGCCGGGCCCTGCAGATCTTCCGGCTTACCCCAGCGACCCGCCGGAATGCGGTCAAGGATCTCCTTGCTGCGCTGTTCGTCGTCGCGTAACTGCTGGGTGTTGTTGGTCGCCATATAGCCCGGGGCGATGGCGTTAACGTTGATGCCGTGGTGCGCCCACTCGTTAGCCAGCAGGCGGGTGATCCCCAGCACACCGCTTTTCGATGCGGTATAAGAGGGAACCCGGATCCCCCCCTGGAACGACAGCATAGAGGCGATGTTAATGATTTTGCCACCTTGCCCCTGGGCGATGAACTGGCGGGCCACGGCCTGCGACAGGAAAAAGACCGACTTCAGGTTGAGATTCATCACCTCATCCCAGTCCTTTTCGCTGAAGGTCAGGGCATCTTCCCGACGAATGGTGCCGGCGTTATTCACCAGAATATCGACGCGCCCCATTCCGGCGACCGTCTGCTCGACGATAGCGTTAATGGCATCCTGCTTGCTGAGATCGGCCTGAATAGCCAGAAACCGGCGTCCCAGCGCCTTCACGCCTGCGGCGGTCTCTTCCGGGATCCGGCGATTGACGCTCACGATGTCGCAGCCTGCCTGCGCCAGACCCAGCGCCATGCCCTGGCCGAGCCCGGTATCACAGCCGGTAACGATGGCAACTTTTCCTGAAAGATTAAAGGCATCCAGTATCATACAGACCTCAGAAAGTAGGGGGGTATAGTTGTTCTGAGATAAGCATAGAAGCAGGGTATGGGAATATCAAACTAAAATGAAATGATGTTTTAAAAATATTATGCAGATCATGTTTGCGGGCAACAGGGCGTTGCCCGCCGGCGTTAATCACCCGCGCAGATGCGCCACGGTGAGGTCCTGCAGGGAGGTCAGCTTAACGTCCGCCAGCGCATAGCGGGCATCCTGCTGATTCTCTTCTGCGGGGACGACGATAGAGCGCATCCGGGCCGCTTTGCTGGCAATCATGCCGTTGACGGAGTCTTCCAGCGCCACGCAGGTGGTCGGGTCAACGCCCAGTTTCGCGGCGCAGTCCATATACACCTGCGGGTGCGGCTTGCTGTAGGGCAGTTTTTCTGCCGAGGCCAGCGCATCAAAGCTGTCGCGCAGATCAAACATGATCAGCACCTTTTCCAGCATGTGCAGCGGGGAAGCGGAGGCGAGGCCCACTTTCAGCCCCTGCGCTTTGCACAGTGCCACGGCTTCACGCGCGCCTTTCAGCAGCGGGCGGTTCTCTTCCACCAGCGTCAGGGCCCGGTTGATGATGCGGTCGGTGACCTCGTCCCGTCCCGGCCCCACCCACGGCTGGTGGGCATACCAGAGTTCGACCACCATATCGATGCGCAGGCCAAGGGTGTCCGGCAGTTCGTGACGGCGGCTGATATCGACGCCCAGGCTGGCCATTACATCCAGCTCAGCACGATCCCAGAGCGGCTCGGAATCAATCAGTAATCCATCCATATCAAAAATGGCTGCAAGAATTTGACGCGGAGTCGACATGCAACTTCTCCTTTCGTGGGTGTTTATCAGGGGTAAGTGCTACCTAACCCTGGCAATTTACCATATCACCCGCAAAGAACGGGCGAAAATGACAACCAGCAGGTAGACTTAGCCTCAAAGGATGTATTTTAACAACGAGGAACCGATGACATATCAACAAGCTGGACGTGTTGCGATACTGAAGATAATTGCCGGATGGGTAATTTTTATCCCGGCGGTGATCTCGACCATTATTTCCGTCCTGAAATTTATCTATGACCACAGCGAAAAGCAGGCGGGGATCAATGCCGTGATGCTGGATTTTGCCCACGTCATGATCGAGATGATGCGCTTTAACACGCCGTTCCTGAATTTCTTCTGGTACAACTCCCCGACGCCCGACTTCCGTCAGGGGATGAATATTGCATTCTGGATTATCTTTGCCCTGATCTTTATTGCCCTGGCGCTGCAGGCTTCCGGAGCGCGGATGCGCAGACAGACCCGCTTACTTCGCGAAGGGCTGGAGGCTCAGCTGATTCTGGAGAAGGCGAAAGGGGAAGAGGGGTTAACCCGCGAGCAGATTGAATCGCGTATCGTGGTGCCGAATCACACCATTTTCCTGCAAATTTTCACGCTCTACGTGCTGCCGGTGCTGATGATCGTCGCCGGATACTTCCTGTTCTCCCTTCTCGGTCTGGTGTAAGCCTTCGCTGCCGGGCTATTGCCCGGCAGCCTGTGCGCTACGCCGCCAGCACCCGCTCCAGCGCTTTCTGCGCAGTCACCAGATGCTCACCGCCAAACAGAATGGCGCGGTTCATCAGGGTGTAGAGCTGATACACCGGCTGCCTTTGTAGAAAACCGGCCGGCAACGGCGAGACTGACTGATACCCGTCGTAAATCTGCGGCGGCTGTTCGGGATGCAGCGGCAGCATCGCGAGGTCGCACTCCCTGTCCCCCCAGTAGCAGGCCGGATCGAAGATATAAGGGCCGTTCGGGCCAAGCGCGCAATTATCCGACCATAAATCACCGTGTAGCAGCGAAGGCTGCGGCTGGTGCGAGGCCAGACGCTGCTGAATATGATCGACAATGGCGTCAATGTTGCCAAACTCCAGCCCTTTCTCTGCCGCCAGTTCCAGCTGCCAGCCAATCCGCTGTTCGGCAAAGAAGGTCGACCAGCGTCGTTGCCAGGCGTTGGGTTGCGGAGTCGTTGAGAGGTCGTTGTCGAAATCGAGACCGAACTGCGGCTGATCGCTCCACTGATGCAGGCGGGCAATCTGTTGCCCCAGGATAAAAGCGTTATGCGCATCGAGCGGACGGGCGGGAAGGTAGTCCATCACCAGAAAGCAGTAGTCACGATCGCTGCCGACGGCCCAGACCTGAGGTACGGAGACGGTTTTGCTGCGGGAGAGCAGTTCCAGCTGGTCAGCTTCCGCGGTGAAGATGGGTAACAGCTCGCGTTCATCACATTTCACGAAGAGGTCGCGTCCTGCATAGCGCAGATGCCATGCGGCGTGGATCTCGCCCCCTGGCAGCTCGTTACGCAGTTCAATTTCACCTTCGCCCAGTTGTTCACTTAAAAGATGACTGATAGCCTGCCACATGATCGCTCTCCCATGTTGTCTGCCAGATCATAAAGTTAGCGTGAAACTATGGTCAAAAAACACGAACTAACGCACATCTGTGCCGTTTGGTTGACCCTGTGGCACTTATTGTTGCTGCTTTTGCCAGTTTTCCCAGCTTGTGACCTCAACCTGCGGCTCTTTTCCGGTGGCACTCTCCACCAGACCCGTGGCCAGCGCTTTCACCTCGTCTTCACTCAACGGGCTGACCAGTCCGAAGGTGTGGGTTCCCAGCTCATGCAGATTGCCGTCGTCGTCGGTCATGGTCAGTAAAAAACCGCCGCGGGTCAGATGGTTGTTGATTTCATTGAGTTCTGTCAGCGAATCTTCATGAATTTTGACGGTTACCACGTAGCGCGCGATCTCTCCACTGCTCATAATTCACCTCGTTGTTATCCCGAAATTTTTTTAGCATAGACGATTCATGCCATTTGTCGCCCTCGCCGGGTCGCCGGGAGGGCAACGATTACGCATTGGTCAGGTATGTGAAAATTTTCTGCGTGTCATCCAGCGAGCACAGCCGTGTGCCGTGATTAATGGTCGCCGCACTGCCAGCCGCCACGCCGTACTGGGTCATCTCCCGTAAGGACGCGCCTTGCGCCAGCTTCAGGGTCATGGCACCCACCATGCTGTCACCCGCGCCGACGGTGCTCTGGCTTTTCATCGGCGGCGGCACAACATGCACAGATCCGCTTTCATCCACGGCCAGCGCACCCTGTGGGCCGAGGGACACCACTACCCGCCGGGCTTTACCGCTCTTCACCAGCTCTTCGGCGGCACTGCGCACGTCGTCCGGCTGGCTGAGATCGCGATTGACCAGGGCGCTCAGCTCTTTCTGATTGGGTTTTACCAGCTCGATGTTGCCGAGAGCCAGCGCGGCGCTGAGTGCCTCCCCGGAGCTGTCAACGATGCAGCGGATGCCGTTCTGTTGCGCCGCACGGATCAGCTGCGTCAGGCGTTCGGTTTTTACGCCGGGGGGCAGACTGCCGCTGATGACCAGCAGCGCGCCGGTCTCGATGGCCAGCACTTTCTCTTCCAGCTGGCGAAATTCATCTTCGCTCAGGGTCGCGCCGGGCATCACAAAGCGGTACTGCTCGTGGGTGGATTCAACATGCACGTGCAGGTTTTGCCGGGTCCAGTCATGGGCATCGACCGTCTCCATGGCGACCTGCTCATCAGCCAGAAGCGAGACAAGGTGTTCGCCCGTCGCGCCTCCTGCGGGAAAGATGGCGGTGGCTTTTCCGCCGAGGTGAATAATGGCACGCGCCACGTTAATCCCGCCGCCGCCGGGTTCGAAAACGGGCGCGCTGCAGCGGAGCTTCCCTTCCGGATAGAGTTGTGCCGTCAGGGTTGCGCTGTCCAGGGAAGGGGAGAGCGTCAACGTAAAGATACGATCCATGCTGATCTCCTGTGAATGAGGATAGCCTTAAGCCTGGCACCGAACCTGCGGAAGGGAAAGTAAATAACAATATGATTTCCAATATAAATATCGTTGCGCGCCGTGACTTTTATTTATAAATAACCGGCTGGTTTGAGATCGTTCTTATTCCAAAAATGAAACAAGAAATCATTGCTATGTTATTTGAGCCTTTTTATAATTTGTTACCTTTCGCGGGATCCCATGGCATTGATCCGCAAGAAAGTTTCCGGGACCGTAATGGTCTCTTTTTTTGTTGTACGGACTCTTTATAAATGAAGCTCTTAAAGACAGTACCCGCTGCAATGATGGTGGCGGGAGGCCTGTTTGCGTCAATGCATGCAACAGCCGATGATTCCGTTTTTACTGTCATGGACGATCCCTCCACTGCACAGAAACCTTTTGAAGGCAACCTGAACGCAGGTTATCTGGCGCAATCGGGCAATACAAAAAGCTCCTCCCTGACCGCCGACACCACCATGACCTGGTACGGCAACACCACCGCCTGGTCGCTGTGGGGTAACGCCAGCAACACCTCTTCTAACGATGAACGCTCTTCCGAGAAATATGCGGTGGGTGGGCGTAGCCGTTACAACATGACCGACTTCGACTATCTGTTTGGCCAGGCAAGCTGGTTGACCGACCGCTACAACGGCTACCGTGAGCGTGATGTGGCAACAGCCGGTTATGGTCGCCAGTTCCTGAATGGTCCGGTACATAGCTTCCGCTTTGAATTTGGTCCGGGTGTACGTTACGACGAATATACCGATGGCGATACCGAAACCCAGCCGCTGGGCTATGCGTCCGGTACCTACGCCTGGCAGATGACCGATAACGCCAAATTTAGCCAGGGCGTCTCTGTCTTTGGCGCTGACGACACCACCGTCAACTCCGAGACCGCGCTGAACGTGGCGATTAACGCCCATTTCGGGTTGAAAGTGGCCTACAACGTGACCTGGAACTCTGAGCCGCCGGCGTCTGCACCGGAACATACCGATCGCAGAACTGTCGTCTCTCTGGGCTACAAAATGTAATGGCAGCGGGCCAATAATATATTGGCCCGTTTTTAATTTTTGTGCTGATAAATAATAAACAGTGTTTTAAAATAACGCCGCCAGCTGATATCTCCATATTCTCTCCATAATTCCCCGTTTTGTTAACATTCAGTTTATTTGACACGAATTGATAAATATTTTGACTAGGCAAAAGTGTGATCCAGATCTAAACTATCAGGACAGGCTAGATATTGCCTTAAGTTGGTCTGTATTAATTCAGTAAGAGAAAAACATTATGAATAAAATCACTACTGCATCTGCAGCAATAGTGCTTTCCGCACTATCCTTCGGCGCATTTGCCGCTGATTCTGTATATAACTCTGCCAGTGACAGCTCTGCACAAGTGGGCATTACCAAAGCCTCTGATGTAGAAGCCGGTTCGAACATTGCCCCAGGCTCGCAATCTACCGGGCAATCCATGGACGACGCGTTCGACGTGCATAAACTGGTTGCCGGTGAATGGTCCTGATTGATTCGTCAGGCACGCTAAATACATTTACTGGCCGTTATTGCCGCTAAAAAAAACCGGATTCTGATGTACCGGTTTTTTTATTTCTGCTGTTTGTGTAAAGTTAATTAAAACGTAAGTTTATATTCGTTATGTTTTGCAAAAAAACTGCTTATCTGACAGAAGAGGGAAGATGAGATTAACCCCAAAGCATCGCTGCCCAGCGTAATAACAGTAAGGCAGCACAAAGGGTGATTAAGACAATCACCATCTTCCAGTATTTTTTTGAAAAGCGTTTCGTCGGCATCATATCATCCTTGTTCTTTGGTCGCGGTTGACTGGCAAGTCTACCAAAGAGCAAAAATAATTGCGCTTCGCCGGAGGTTAACGCGTCAGGCGCTTACAGCTACGAGCGTCAAAACCAGTGAAACTTATCCGCCAGAATCACAAGTAATGCGGTGGCAGAAAGAATGTTCAGGATAACGACTGTTCTGCTGGATACGTTCATAATATGCCCCATAGTGTATTGAAGGACCTGTTCAAGAATAGCTCAGCCACCCGGTATTGCGAGAAGCTGTTTGAAATTCCACGTTAAACTCATGCAAAAGTACTAACGCGTTCAATCTGCCCGGAAGGGTGTTTTCACCCTGGCGTTAGTGTTACCATCAACAAGCTGATCGTAAATTGCCATTTTTCTGATTTCGATCCTGTGCATGATTGCGGGCCAATTTGACGATTGTTGGTCAGATGGCTTTGCAATTCACTGTAAATTAAAGATTATTTTCTTTGCATATGCTCTTATGTGTGGGGCATCACTGCAAATAAGGACATAAAATGCCTGTAATTACTCTTCCTGATGGCAGCCAACGCCATTTCGACCGTGCCGTCAGCCCAATGGATGTTGCGCTGGATATCGGCCCGGGTCTGGCGAAAGCCACTATTGCTGGCCGCGTAAACGGTGCGCTGGTTGATGCTTCCGATTTAATTGAAAACGATGCGAAGCTGTCGATCATCACCGCGAAAGACGAAGAAGGTCTGGAGATCATTCGTCACTCGTGCGCTCACCTGCTCGGTCATGCGATCAAGCAGCTGTGGCCTAACACCAAAATGGCTATCGGCCCGGTTATCGACAACGGCTTCTACTATGACGTTGACCTTGACCACACGCTGACCCAGGAAGATATCGAAGCCCTCGAAAAGCGTATGCACGAGCTGGCTGAGAGCAACTACGACGTCATCAAGAAGACCGTAAGCTGGCACGAAGCGCGTGAAACCTTCGTGAAGCGTGGCGAAAACTATAAAGTCACTATTCTTGACGAGAATATTGCTCATGATGACAAGCCTGGCTTGTATCATCACGAAGAATACATCGACATGTGCCGTGGACCGCACGTGCCGAACATGCGCTTCTGCCATCACTTCAAACTGATGAAAACCGCGGGCGCTTACTGGCGTGGCGACAGCAACAATAAAATGTTGCAGCGCATCTATGGTACCGCCTGGGCAGACAAAAAAGCCCTGAGCGCGTATCTGCAGCGCCTGGAAGAAGCGGCGAAGCGTGACCACCGTAAAATCGGCAAGCAGCTCGACCTGTATCATATGCAGGAAGAGGCGCCGGGTATGGTCTTCTGGCACAACGACGGCTGGACTATCTTCCGTGAACTGGAAACTTTCGTGCGTTCCAAGCTGAAAGCGTACCAGTATCAGGAAGTGAAAGGCCCGTTCATGATGGACCGTGTGCTGTGGGAAAAAACCGGCCACTGGGACAACTACAAAGATGCGATGTTCACCACCTCTTCTGAGAACCGTGAATACTGCATCAAGCCAATGAACTGCCCGGGCCACGTTCAGATCTTTAACCAGGGTCTGAAATCCTATCGCGATCTGCCGCTGCGTATGGCGGAGTTCGGTAGTTGCCACCGTAACGAGCCATCAGGTGCGCTGCACGGTCTGATGCGTGTTCGTGGCTTTACGCAGGATGATGCGCATATCTTCTGTACTGAAGATCAGGTACGTGATGAAGTTAACGCCTGTATTCGTATGGTCTACGATATGTACAGCACCTTTGGCTTCGAGAAGATCGTGGTCAAACTCTCAACGCGTCCGGAAAAACGTATCGGTAGCGATGAGACCTGGGATCGTGCTGAGGCGGATCTCGCCGTGGCGCTGGAAGAGAACGGTATCCCGTTCGAATACCAGCTGGGCGAGGGCGCATTCTACGGTCCGAAAATTGAATTTACCCTGTATGACTGTCTCGATCGTGCATGGCAGTGCGGTACTGTACAGCTGGACTTCTCCCTGCCGCAGCGTTTAAGCGCCTCTTATGTTGGCGAAGACAACGAGCGTCAGGTGCCGGTAATGATTCACCGTGCTATCCTCGGTTCACTGGAGCGCTTCATCGGCATCCTGACCGAAGAGTTCGCGGGCTTCTTCCCAACCTGGCTTGCGCCAGTGCAGGTAGTGGTGATGAACATTACCGATTCTCAGGCTGATTACGTTAAAGAATTGACGCAGAAACTACAAAATGCGGGCATTCGCGTAAAAGCAGACTTGAGAAATGAGAAGATTGGCTTTAAAATCCGCGAGCACACTTTACGTCGTGTCCCGTATATGTTGGTCTGTGGTGATAAAGAGGTGGAAGCAGGCAAAGTTGCCGTTCGCACCCGCCGTGGTAAAGACCTGGGCAGCCTGGACGTAAATGAAGTGATTGAGAAGCTGCAACAAGAGATTCGCAGCCGCAGTCTTCAACAACTGGAGGAATAAGGTATTAAAGGCGGAAAACGAGTTCAAACGGCACGTCCGAATCGTATCAATGGCGAGATTCGCGCCCAGGAAGTTCGCTTAACAGGTCTGGAAGGCGAGCAACTGGGGATTGTGAGTCTGAGAGAAGCGATCGAAAAGGCTGAAGAAGCTGGAGTAGATTTAGTTGAAATCAGCCCTAACGCCGAACCGCCAGTTTGTCGTATCATGGACTACGGCAAGTTCCTTTATGAAAAGAGTAAGTCTTCTAAGGAACAGAAGAAAAAGCAAAAAGTTATCCAGGTTAAGGAAATCAAATTCCGTCCTGGTACCGACGATGGCGATTATCAGGTAAAACTCCGCAGCCTGATACGCTTTCTGGAAGATGGCGATAAGGCCAAGATCACACTGCGTTTCCGCGGTCGTGAGATGGCCCACCAACAGATCGGCATGGAAGTGCTTAACCGCGTCCGTGAAGATCTGAGTGAACTGGCAGTAGTCGAATCCTTCCCTACGAAGATCGAAGGCCGCCAGATGATCATGGTGCTCGCTCCTAAGAAGAAACAGTAGGCCTTCAAGTAGCAATTCCTGTGGAGCCGACAGGCTTCGCAGGTTTTGTTCGCCTGGGTTTCGTTTATTTAACAATGCGAAGTGGAAGTTATTAAGATGCCAAAAATTAAGACCGTACGCGGTGCTGCTAAGCGCTTCAAAAAAACCGGTGGTGGTGGATTTAAGCGTAAGCACGCAAACCTGCGTCATATTCTGACCAAAAAATCTACTAAGCGTAAACGTCACCTGCGTCCAAAAGGCCTTGTGTCTAAAGGCGATCTGGGTCTGGTTATCGCGTGCCTCCCGTACGCATAAGCCGTTAACGTTTAATTTTTTTACTAAGAATATAGATACAGGAGAGCACATATGGCTCGCGTAAAACGTGGTGTAGTTGCCCGCGCACGTCACAAGAAAATTTTGAAACAAGCCAAAGGCTACTACGGTGCGCGTTCACGCGTATACCGCGTTGCCTTCCAGGCAGTTATCAAAGCTGGTCAGTACGCTTACCGTGACCGTCGTCAACGTAAGCGTCAGTTCCGTCAACTGTGGATTGCGCGTATCAACGCAGCAGCACGTCAGAACGGTATTTCTTACAGCAAATTCATCAACGGCCTGAAAAAAGCCTCTGTTGAAATCGACCGTAAGATCCTGGCTGACATCGCAGTATTCGACAAAGTAGCGTTCACCGCTCTGGTCGAAAAAGCGAAAGCAGCTCTGGCATAAGCCAGTTGAAAGAGGGAGCTCTGCTCCCTCTTTTCGTTTCAACAGCATCAAAACGTTGACAATTTTCCGGCGACCCTTTTCAATAAGGCGTTAGGTCCCTTACCACACAAGGTAATGCAAGCATGAATGCTGCTATTTTCCGCTTCTTCTTTTACTTTAGCACCTGACATCAGGAGGCTAGCGCGTGAAAGACGAAACGGAAAACAGCGCCAGAAAGCCTCCTGATGGAGGCTTTTTTTGTATCTGACGCTTGTAAATATCGCTACATAACGAGGAAAACCATGTCACATCTCGCAGAGCTGGTTGCCAGTGCAACGGCCGCCATTAACCAGGCCTCAGATGTTGCCGCGTTAGACAACGTCCGCGTCGAATATCTGGGCAAGAAAGGGCACCTGACCCTTCAAATGACTACCCTGCGTGAGTTGCCGCCAGAAGAGCGTCCGGCTGCAGGTGCGGTGATTAACGAAGCCAAAGAGCAGGTTCAGCAAGTGCTGAACGAGCGTAAAGACGCGCTGGAAAGCGCCGCGCTGAACGCCCGTCTGGCTGCCGAAACCATCGATGTCTCCCTGCCGGGTCGTCGTATTGAGAACGGTGGTCTGCACCCGGTCACCCGCACCATCGACCGTATTGAAAGTTTCTTCGGTGAGCTCGGCTTTACCGTGGCGACCGGCCCGGAAATCGAAGACGACTACCATAACTTCGATGCCCTGAATATCCCAGGCCACCACCCGGCGCGTGCTGACCACGACACTTTCTGGTTTGATGCTACCCGCCTGCTGCGCACCCAGACCTCGGGCGTGCAGATCCGTACCATGAAGGAGCAGGAGCCGCCGATCCGCATCATCGCCCCGGGCCGCGTCTATCGTAACGACTACGATCAGACCCACACCCCAATGTTCCATCAGATGGAAGGTCTGATTGTTGATAAAAACATCAGCTTTACCAACCTGAAGGGCACGCTGCACGATTTCCTGAACAACTTCTTTGAGGAAGATCTGCAGGTTCGTTTCCGTCCGTCCTACTTCCCGTTCACCGAACCGTCCGCAGAAGTTGACGTGATGGGTAAAAACGGCAAATGGCTGGAAGTGCTGGGCTGCGGCATGGTGCACCCGAACGTGCTGCGTAACGTCGGCATTGACCCGGAAGTTTATTCCGGCTTTGCGTTCGGTATGGGGATGGAGCGTCTGACCATGCTGCGTTATGGCGTGACCGACTTACGCGCTTTCTTCGAAAACGATCTGCGTTTCCTCAAACAGTTTAAATAAGGGCAGGACAGAACAATGAAATTCAGTGAACTGTGGTTACGCGAATGGGTGAACACCGGGCTCGACAGCGAGGCGCTCTCTAACCAGATCACCATGGCCGGCCTGGAAGTGGACGGCGTTGAGCCGGTTGCGGGCGCTTTTAACGGCGTGGTTGTCGGTGAAGTTGTGGAGTGCGGCCAGCACCCGAACGCAGACAAGCTGCGTGTCACCAAAGTTAACGTGGGCGGCGAACGCCTGCTCGATATCGTCTGCGGCGCGGCAAACTGCCGTCAGGGCCTGAAAGTGGCCGTGGCGACCGTTGGTGCGGTACTGCCGGGCGATTTCAAAATCAAAGCGGCAAAACTGCGCGGCGAGCCGTCGGAAGGCATGCTGTGCTCCTTCTCCGAGCTGGGTATTTCCGACGATCACTCTGGCATCATTGAACTGCCAGCGGATGCACCAATTGGCACCGATCTGCGCGAATACCTGAAGCTCGATGACAACACCATCGAGATCAGCGTCACCCCGAACCGCGCCGACTGCTTAGGCATTATCGGCGTGGCCCGCGACGTGGCAGTACTGAACCAGACCGCACTGAACGCGCCTGAGATCGCGTCAGTGGCGACCACTATCAACGACACCCTGCCGATTCAGGTTGAAGCCGCTGAGGCCTGTCCGCGCTACCTGGGCCGTGTGGTGAAAGGGATCAACGTTAAGGCACCAACCCCGCTGTGGATGAAAGAGAAGCTGCGTCGCTGCGGCATCCGCTCTATCGATGCGGTGGTTGACGTGACCAACTACGTCCTGCTGGAGCTGGGTCAGCCGATGCACGCGTTCGATAAAGATCGTATCGAAGGCGGGATCGTGGTGCGCATGGCGAAAGAGGGCGAAACCCTGGTCCTGCTGGACGGCAGCGAAGCCAAACTGAATGCCGACACCCTGGTGATTGCGGATCACGGCAAAGCGCTGGCGATGGGCGGCATCTTCGGCGGTGACCACTCCGGCGTGAACGACGAAACTCAGAACGTGCTGCTGGAGTGCGCCTTCTTCAGCCCGCTGTCCATTACCGGCCGTGCCCGTCGTCATGGCCTGCATACCGATGCGTCTCACCGCTATGAGCGCGGCGTGGATCCGGCCCTGCAGTACAAAGCGATGGAACGTGCGACCCGCCTGCTGATCGACATCTGCGGCGGCGAAGCCGGCCCGGTAATTGATGTGACCAGCGAAGCGCATCTGCCGAAGCCTGCGACCATCACTCTGCGTCGCAACAAGCTGGATCGCCTGATTGGTCATCACATTGCCGATGCGCAGGTGAGCGACATTCTGCGCCGTCTGGGCTGTGAAGTGACCGAAGGTCAGGACCAGTGGACCGCCGTGGCACCGAGCTGGCGTTTCGATATGGAGATCGAAGAAGATCTGGTGGAAGAAGTGGCCCGCGTTTACGGCTACAACAACATTCCTGATGAGCCGGTTCAGGCTGGCCTGGTGATGGGCTCCCATCGTGAAGCCGACCTCTCTCTGAAGCGTGTGAAAACCATGCTGAACGACAAAGGCTACCAGGAAGTGATCACCTACAGTTTCGTTGACCCGAAAGTGCAGCAGCTGATCCACCCGGGCCAGGAAGCCTTGATCCTGCCAAGCCCAATCTCCAGCGAAATGTCCGCCATGCGTCTGTCGCTGCTGACCGGCCTGCTGAGCACCATCGTCTATAACCAGAACCGTCAGCAGAGCCGCGTGCGCATCTTCGAAACCGGTCTGCGCTTTGTGCCGGATACTCAGGCTAACCTCGGCATCCGTCAGGATCTGATGCTGGCGGGCGCAATCTGCGGCAACCGCTATGAAGAGCACTGGGATCTGAGCAAAAACAGCGTTGATTTCTACGACCTGAAGGGCGATCTGGAATCGGTGCTGGATTTGACCGGTAAATTGTCCGAAATTGAGTTCCGTGCTGAAGCCATCCCGGCCCTGCATCCGGGCCAGAGCGCCGCGATTTATCTGAAAGGTGAACGCGTTGGTTTCATTGGTGTTGTGCACCCGGAGCTTGAGCGCAAGCTGGATCTCAACGGCCGCACGCTGGCGTTTGAACTGGAGTGGAACAAGGTCGCAGACCGCGTCATTCCTCAGGCTCAGGACGTTTCCCGCTTCCCTGCAAACCGTCGTGATATCGCAGTTGTGGTGGCCGAAAATGTGCCTGCCGCAGATATTTTGGCCGAATGTAAGAAAGTTGGCGTAAATCAGGTAGTTGGCGTAAACTTATTTGACGTGTACCGCGGCAAGGGCGTAGCAGAGGGCTTTAAGAGCCTGGCTATCAGCCTGATCCTTCAGGATACCAGCCGTACACTCGAAGAAGAGGAGATTGCCGCTACCGTCGCCAAATGTGTAGAGGCATTAAAAGAGCGATTCCAGGCATCATTGAGGGATTGAACCTATGGCGCTTACAAAAGCTGAAATGTCCGAATATCTGTTTGATAAGCTTGGGCTTAGCAAACGGGATGCCAAAGAGCTGGTTGAGCTGTTTTTCGAAGAGATCCGTCGCGCTCTGGAAAATGGTGAGCAGGTAAAACTCTCCGGCTTTGGTAACTTTGATTTGCGCGACAAGAATCAACGTCCGGGCCGTAACCCGAAGACGGGTGAGGATATTCCCATTACAGCTCGCCGCGTGGTGACCTTCAGACCCGGCCAGAAGTTAAAAAGCCGTGTCGAAAACGCCTCACCCAAAGCAGAGTGATATGATCTAACCAAAAAGGCCGCTGATGCGGCCTTTTTTCTTTGCGCTGCTGTAAACCCACCGTAAAATCAGTTACATCATTCATCCGCAAAATGACTCCGATGCCCGAATTTGCCCGTCAGCAGTACCGCTCCGATCTGCGTAAATTGCTCGTTCTGACACTGGCGCTGGCTATCGCGCTGGGATTGAGCCTGTGCGCCGGCGATCTGTGGATTGGTCCTGAGGCGTGGTTTACGCCCCGTGGGGAGTTGTTTATCTGGCAAATCCGCCTGCCGCGCACGCTGGCCGTGGTGCTGGTGGGGGCGGCGCTGGCGCTCAGCGGGACCATCATGCAGGCCCTGTTCGATAACCCGCTGGCGGAGCCCGGATTACTGGGCGTATCGAACGGGGCCGGGGTAGGTTTGATTGCTGCCGTCATGCTCGGCGGCGGGGCGTTATCGGGCTGGAGTTTAAGCCTCTGCGCCATCGCCGGGGCGCTGATCATTACCCTCATTTTGCTGCGTTTCGCCCGTCGTCACCTCTCCGTGAGCCGCCTGCTGCTGGCCGGAGTGGCGTTGGGTATCATCTGTAGCGCCCTGATGACCTGGGCGGTCTATTTTTCCACCGCTTTTGACCTGCGCCAGCTGATGTACTGGATGATGGGCGGCTTCGGCGGCGTGGACTGGGGGCAGGGCTGGCTGATGCTGCTGCTGGCACCCGCCATCGTCTGGGCCTGCTTTCAGGCATCACCCCTGAACATTCTGGTGTTGGGGGAGATTTCGGCCCGTCAGCTCGGCCTGCCGCTCACCTTCTGGCGCAACACGCTGGTGGTCGCCATCGGCTGGATGGTGGGCGTGAGCGTGGCCCTGGCCGGCGCTATTGGATTTATCGGCCTTGTCATTCCCCATATGCTGCGTTTGTGTGGTATTACCGATCACCGGCTGTTATTGCCCGCTGCGGCAGTGACGGGCGGCGCAACGCTGCTTTTCGCTGATATCATCGCGCGCCTGGCGCTCAACGCCGCGGAGCTGCCCATTGGGGTGGTGACGGCGACACTGGGCGCACCCGTGTTTATCTGGCTACTCTTAAAAGCCGGACGTTAAGTACAGCCCATCTGAACCATAACCTGAGAGAATGCTATGCCGAACGATATTCTGAACACCGAAGTGACGACCATTGATGGCAAATCCACCACCCTTGAGGACTATAAAGGCAAGGTGCTGCTGGTGGTGAACGTGGCATCGAAATGCGGCCTGACGCCGCAGTATGAGCAGCTCGAAAATATCCACAAGGCATGGGAAAAGGACGGATTTACCGTGCTCGGTTTCCCGTGCAACCAGTTCCTCGGCCAGGAGCCCGGTAGCGAAGAGGAGATCAAAACCTTCTGCAGCACTACCTATGGCATCACCTTCCCGATGTTCAGCAAAATCGAGGTCAATGGCGAAGCACGTCATCCGCTGTATCAAAAATTGATTGCCGCCGCCCCGGTGGCTGTTGCCCCTGAAAGCAGCGGTTTTTATGAGCGCCTGGCGAGCAAAGGCCGTGCGCCGCTCTACCCTGACGACATCTTATGGAATTTCGAAAAATTCCTGATTGGCCGCGATGGTGAAGTGGTCCAGCGTTTTGCGCCGGATATGACCCCTGAAGATCCGATCCTGATGGAAGCGATCAAGCTGGCGCTCGCGAAGTAATGTCGATGCTGATGCAGCTCAATGGGGTGACGGAAAGCGGGCGTCTGCAGCCGCTTACCGCTCAGGTTAATGCGGGGGAGATCCTGCACCTGGTCGGCCCAAACGGGGCAGGTAAAAGCACACTGCTTGCACGCATGGCCGGGCTGAGCACCGGGCCGGGTGAAATCCTGCTGCAGGGCGAACCGCTTTCCCGGTGGTCCCCTGCGTCGCTGGCCAGCTGCAGGGCCTATCTGGCCCAGCAGCAAACCGCCCCGTTCGCCATGCCGGTCTGGCACTATCTGATGCTGCATCAGCACGACAATCAGCAAAAAACGCTGCTCAGTGAAGTGGCGGAGGCGCTGGGAATTGAGGATAAGCTGTCGCGCCACGTCAGCCAGCTCTCCGGCGGGGAGTGGCAGCGCGTGCGGCTCGCTGCCGTGATCCTGCAAATTCATCCTGGCGGCAACCCGCGCGGCCAGCTATTGTTGCTGGACGAGCCGATGAACAGTCTCGACGTGGCCCAGCAGGTGGCGCTCGACCGGCTGCTAAGCGCGCTGTCCCGGGAGGGAATTGCGGTGGTGATGAGCAGCCACGATCTGAACCATACGCTGCGCCACGCCCATCGCGTCTGGCTGCTGAAGCGGGGGCAGCTGATCGCCAGCGGCGCGCGCGACAGCGTGCTGACGCCGCCAAATCTGGCTAAAGCCTACGACATGTCGTTCCGCCGTCTGGATATCGAAGGTCACAGAATGATCATTTCGACGTCCCAGGAATAACCGCTTGTTGCGTAGCGACATATTCACAGGCTAAATTACGGAAAGCACAAAAAATCAGAGGATTCGTCTGGAATGCGATTCTGTTTTCTCCTTGTGGCCGCGCTTTTTCTTGCAGGATGCAGCAGCCATCGCGCACCGCCACCCAACGCGCGGCTGTCAGATTCTATCGCCGTGATTGCAGGCCTCAACGATCAATTGCATCACTGGAGCGGCACCCCTTATCGCTACGGCGGCATGACCCGTGGCGGAATTGATTGCTCGGGATTTGTGCTGCTCACCTTCCGTGACCAGTTTGCGCTACAGCTGCCGCGTGAAACGCGCCAGCAGGCGACTATTGGCACCGAAATCGATAAAGATGACCTCCTTCCGGGCGATCTGGTGTTCTTCAAAACCGGCTCCGGCGAAAGCGGACTGCACGTCGGGATATACGATACCGATAATCAATTTATTCATGCCTCGACCAGCCGAGGCGTGATGCGTTCCTCCCTTAATAACGTCTACTGGCGCAAGAATTTCTGGCAAGCCCGACGCATATAACCCTGTCGCGCCGTCCGGCGCGACATTCTCTTTCATCCGTAAATGGTATTAGTTAGCGGCCTTTAATTGATAAGAATTAGTTAGCCGCTGAATTAATTTGATGCAATTCTGGGGGTTAGGGATAACTGGCTATTAAGCAGTATCCAGGATAAGATTATTTCAGGACTAAGGAAAATCCGAATATTTAATGGAAAGAATGAAATTAATCTTATTAAAATCCATAAAGTTGAATTGCTTCAGCATATGTTTCAGGATGTCTTGTATCATCTTTAAACCGGGTCGGACGCCATGATTGTGATGCTGGATATTGCTTATCAGTCTGAATTGTTATTACTCCCTGCACGGCATGATTCGGGGGCACTTAAAGGCCTCGAAATAGTCGTGAACTTTGTCGGGGTGGATAACCAGGTCCGCATTCCGACCGAACTGGTGCGCCCGTACCTCTCTCCCGAGCAAGAGCTGATGCTGTTTCAGGAACAGCTGGCGATGCTCGATAGCTGCAAGCTCTTTTTTATTCAGCAACAGCTTACGGCATGGATAAATATCTCTCCGGCAATTGTTGAATACCTGATACTGGAACAAAATGGTGTTTCAATATGTGAACAACATCCGTGGCTGGAGTTCACTATTAATGAGAATTATCCCGATCTGAATAAAGGCAATATGAATACGGCCCTGATGGACTTTGCCCTGCGTTTTCCGCTGGTGCTCGGCAATTTTGGTGCCGGTGATGCCTCCACCAAAGCCATTTTTGATGGCATGTTTAAACGCGTGGCGCTGGATAAAAACTTCATTCAACAACATTTAACAGATAATACATTCGAACTGTTATTACGGGCGATCGTGACCCAGGTTTCGCCTTACTGTCAGTCACTGATGGTGGCGGGCGTGGACGATGACGTTGCCCTGCAGCGGCTGTCGGCATTTGGCTTCAGCGCCATGCAGGGCGGCTTGTGGCCTGCCGTTCCCCTTGAGCGCATTACCTCCCTGGTGCAGGGATAACCCTTGTCTTACCCGGTGTTTAACCTCTGATAAACCCACTACACTAAAAGCAGGAGGACCTATGACCCTGTCTTTTACCGCGCACTGGCATGATGAACTACCCGGCTTTTATACGGCTCTGAAACCCACTCCACTCAATAATGCCCGCCTGATCTGGCATAACACGGCGCTGGCCGCCGAGCTGGCGATCCCGGAGTCACTGTTTAGCCCCGAACAGGGCGCTGGCGTCTTTGGCGGCGAAACCCTGCTGCCGGGCATGCAGCCGCTGGCCCAGGTCTACAGTGGCCATCAGTTTGGCGTCTGGGCCGGACAGCTGGGGGACGGGCGGGGGATCCTGCTTGGGGAACAGCAACTGGCCAACGGACAAACGATGGACTGGCACCTGAAAGGCGCCGGACTCACCCCCTATTCGCGTATGGGCGACGGGCGCGCCGTGCTGCGTTCGACCCTTCGCGAAAGCCTGTCCTCAGAAGCGATGCACGCCCTTGGGATCCCTACCACCCGGGCGCTGTCGATTGTCACCAGCGACACCCCCGTGGCGCGTGAAACCATGGAGCAGGGCGCGATGCTGATCCGCGTTGCCCAGAGCCACGCCCGCTTCGGCCATTTCGAGCACTTCTACTATCGCCGCGAGCCGGAGAAAGTTCGCCAGCTGGCGGATTTTGTCATCAGGCATCACTGGCCGCAGCTTCAGGACGATGCCGATAAATACATCCTCTGGTTCCGGGATGTGGTGGCGCGAACTGCCGCCCTGATCGCCAGCTGGCAGACGGTCGGCTTTGCCCACGGGGTGATGAACACCGATAACATGTCGATCCTCGGCCTGACCATCGACTACGGCCCGTACGGCTTCCTCGACGACTACCAGCCGGGCTATATCTGCAACCACTCCGATTATCAGGGACGCTACAGCTTCGATAATCAGCCGGCGGTGGGCATCTGGAATCTGCAGCGGCTGGCACAGTCCCTGTCGCCGTTTATCGAGGTTGAGGCGCTCAACGACGCGCTGGATGGCTATCAGGAGGTCTTATTGCAGCAGTATGGCAAGCTGATGCGCCGCAAGCTGGGGCTGATGACCCAGGAGCGGGGTGACAACGAGATCCTCAATAACCTGTTTGCGCTGATGGCGCGGGAAGGCAGCGACTACACCCGCACCTTCCGCATGCTGGGCCAAACTGAACAGCACAGCGCCGCTTCACCGCTGCGGGATGAGTTTATCGACCGCCAGGCCTTTGATGACTGGTTTGCGACGTATCGCGCGCGCCTCCAGCAGGAGAATATCCCAGATGATGAGCGTCAGGCGCAGATGAATGCCGTCAACCCGGCGATGGTGCTGCGCAACTGGCTGGCGCAGCGGGCCATCGAGCAGGCGGAGAAAGGCGATTACGCCGAGCTGCACCGGCTGCATGAGGCGCTGAGAACGCCGTTTGCCGACCGCAGCGATGACTATGTCAGCCGCCCGCCCGACTGGGGCAAGCGGCTGGAAGTGAGTTGCTCAAGCTAAGGCGCGAGAAACACCTGTGGAGTCGCGTTCAACGGATGCTGCCCCACATGCACCTGCGCGCCATACCAGCGCGCCAGGTCATCGGCCTGTAACACCTGCTGCGGTGCCCCCTGAGAGACAATCATGCCGTTATGAAGGAGCACGATCCGATCTGCCCACAGGGCGGCCAGGTTGAGATCGTGCAGCACCACGCAGACGTGCAGATCCCCGTCCGCAGTCAGCGTTTTCAGCAGCCGCAGCAGATGCTGCTGGTGGTAAAGATCCAGCGCCGAGGTCGGCTCATCGAGAAACAGCCAGCCGCGCGGTGCGCCGTCACACCACAGCTGCGCCAGTGCCCGGGCCAGCTGTACCCGCTGCTGCTCCCCGCCCGACAGGGCCCCATACTGACGACCCGCCAGCGGCTGACAGCCGGTAAGCTGCATCACCTCGCTGACGATCTGTGGCTCGGGCTGCGATGTCCAGGGGGAACGTCCCATTCCGATCACCGCCTCCACCGGCCAGTCAAAGCCCAGCTGGGTTTGCTGGCGCATCACAGCCCGCTGGCGCGATAACGCCCGGGTACTCCACGTTTCCAGCGCCTTCCCGTCCAGCAGACAGCGCCCGGTATCCGGCCTGAGAAAACCGGTTAACAGACGCAGCAGGGTCGATTTCCCCGCGCCGTTGGGGCCGATCAGCGCGACCAGTTCACCCGGTGCGAGCGACAGCGAGACGTCGCGCACCACCGTCCGGCCTGCGACGCGATAAGACAAGCCTTCAGCAACTAAGGATTCAGCCATGCTGGCCTCCACGACGGAAAATAAGCCACAGGAACCAGGGCGCGCCGAGAATGCTGGTCAGCAACCCCACCGGCATCTCCGCCGGGGCGACCAGCGTGCGTGCGGCGGTATCGGCAATCAGCAGCAGAAAGGCGCCCGCCAGCACCGAACCGGGGATCGCCGCCCGGTGATCCGACCCCAGCCACATGCGCATCAGGTGCGGCACTACCAGGCCAATAAAACCTATTACCCCGCTGACCGCCACCGCGGCGGCCACCAGCAGGGCGCTGCACAGGAGCAAAACCCGCTGGACGATGCGCACGTCGACACCCAGATAGTGCGCCTCCTCCTCCCCGAGCTGCAGCAGATTCAGGGCCGATGCCTGCCGCCAGATCACCAGCACGGTGGGGATCATCAAAGAGGTCACCGCCAGCAGGGTGGACCACTGGGCCTGGCCGAGGCTGCCCATCCCCCACAGCGAGAGCTGACGAAGCTGGGCGTCGTTACTCACCCAGGAGAGCACGCCTACCGCCGCCCCGCAGAGAGCGTTGATGGCGATCCCCACCAGCAGCAGCCGCGAGAGGGAACTCTCCCGCTGCTGGCTGAGCAGGAAGATTACGATTGTGGCGGCCAGCGCGCCGAGAAAGGCCGCCAGCATTGGGGCGTAGAGCATCAGCAGGGCGGGGAGGGTGACGGGCAACACCACCCACAGGGCGACGGCGCAGGCGGCACCGCTGCTGATCCCCAACAAACCGGGGTCGGCGAGCGGGTTGCGAAACAGCCCCTGCATCACGCAGCCCGCCAGCGCCAGCGAGCCGCCAATCACCAGCGCGAGCAGTACCCGCGGCAGGCGAATGGTGAGCCAGATCTGGCGCAGCGCCTCGTCACTGCCGCTCCACAGCAGGGACACCGGCAGGCGCAACGCGCCAAAACCGGTGGCCAACAGCGTCATCAGCGCCAGCGCCATTGCCAGCCCCCACAGGGAATAGCCGATCCGGCGAGACATCAGGGCAGTTGCCCGGCTTTGCTGCGCAGTTGCCCAATGGCCTGTGGGGTACGCACGCTGAACCCGAGCAGCGCCATATCGTCAATCTGCAGCACCTGTTTATTACGGCCCGCAGGGGTTTGCGCCAGACCTGGCAGCTTCCACAGATTCGCTTCTCCGCCCATCGCTTTTACGCCGTCCCGGGAAATCACCACCAGGTCGGGCTGGCTGGCAATGACCCCTTCCTGAGAGAGCGGCTGGTAGCGGGAGAACCCCTGCATCGCATTCCGCAGACCGGCCGCGCGGATCGCCGCATCGGCCCCTGTCTCCTGTCCTGCGGCCATAGCGGTCATCCCGCCATGGTTGAGGATAAACAGCACCCGCTTATCGATCGGCGTGGCGGGCAGCGCGGCCAGCTCCTGCTGCAGGCGCTTACGCAGGGCTTCCCCTTCGGCAATGCGGTGCGTCGCCTCGGCCACCACCCGCACTTTCTCGTCGATGACGGTCAGGGCGTTGCTGCCCGGCACCGTCACCACGCTGACGTGACTCTGCCCGACCTGTTTCAGCGCCAGCGAAGGCTGCGACTGGGCGCTGGCTAACACCAGCGTCGGACGCATCGCCAGGATCCCCTCGGCATTGAGCTGGCGCAGGTAGCCCACGTCCGGGAGGGTGGTGGCCTGCTCCGGCCACTGGCTGGTGCTGTCGCGCGCTACCAGCGAACCTTCTGCCCCCAGGGCGTAAACAATCTCCGTCACGTCGCCGCCGAGGGCGACGATCCTCTCCTGTCCCGCGCCAATGGCGGCCAGCGGTAGCGCCACAAGCAGGGCGAGCAGTGTTTTCATGCGGCCAGCCCTTTTACCGTCAGGGCGTCGATCTGTGAACGCCACTGGCTCTGCTCGGGCTCGCCTTCGGTGCGCTGACCGTACAGCTGCGCGATCTGCGTCCCGTCGGCGGCAAAGAGTTCGAGGCTGGTGACATGCCCGTCGGCAGTCGGTTTGCGCGTCACCCAGGTCTCGGCGATGGTCTCTTCCAGCAGGTGCAGGGTAAAGGCCGGGTTGAAGATGTTCAGCCAGCCCTTCATCGGCACCACTTTCTCGACCGCGCCGGTGAAGATCTGCACGCAACCGCGGTTGCCGACGAAAATCATGATCTCGTTGCCGTCCTGACGGGCAGTATTCAACAGATGCGCCAGGGCGCTGTTCTCCACCTTGCAGGCGAGGTCGTCACCCACCAGCCGGAACGCCTGCTGGCGGGTCAGACTGTGGCGCTTCAGCAGGCCGAAGAACTGGTGCACGTCGGTCATGGCACGCCACTCGCTGTCCACCGTCGCGGCGTCAGCGCTGGCCACGTTGGCTGCCGGATCGGCTGATTTCAGCGCCAGCGGCGGGTTATCGGCGAAGATAAAGCGGGACAGCAGGTTGCCCCAGGCCGACACGTCCGTGTTGTCGGTGGTGTAGACCTTGAGCAGGGCATCACCCTGATGGTCAAAAAACTGAATGCTCTGGCGTTCGCCGCGGGGGGTGGTCTCGGTGATATGAAACGCGCTGGCCCACTGGTTGAGAAACAGGCGCAGATCCAGCGCGCGCGGGTTGAGCACCAGTCCGGCATGGCCGTTCAGATGCTGGTTGGTAAAGGTGCCCACCTGTTCGTGAACCGCATACGGGTTGCGGCAGATGCATTTGGTTTCGCCCACCGCTTCCAGCGCGCCGAGGATGTCGCGGATTTCGCCGTGCAGACGCCAGGCATCGTGGCCCACCCGGGCCCAGGTCAGTTCGGCTTCGCTGATGTGCATCATGGCAGCGATATCACGCGCGTATTTCCCGGGATTTTGTTCTTTTAGTTCAAGCCAGCGTGTGTAGTGATTCATTGTCTCTTCCTTCCGGATAAACGCCCCGGCGGAACCGGGGCAGGGTGATTACCACTGATAACTCACGAAAACCTTGCCGTTGCGGCCATCCTGCGGGATGCCCTGCGGCGACCAGTACTCTTTATCGAAGGCGTTGCCGAGCACCAGGGTGGTGGTCACGCCTTTCAGCGCCTGCTGGCCCTGATAGCTGACGTAGAAATCATTCACCGCATAGCCCGGCTGGTGGCTGTAGCTGCTGCTCACGTGAGTGGAGCGATCGGCAAAGGTGCCGATCCAGCCGACGCTAAAGCCGCTCTGCGCCAGCGGAACATCCAGCTTGCTGGAGACGGTGTCCGGGCTGATGCTGGAGATGTACTCGCCGGTGTCGGTGTCTTTGCCCCGGGTGCGGTTATAGGCCACGTCGAGGTTGAACAGGCTGGCGGAGTATTTCGCCATCACGTCCCAGCCCCAGATTTTGGCGTTCGGCACGTTGTACGACATGGTGGTGGCGGCGGCAAAATCGACGGTGGTGGAGATGTAATCTTTGGCATGGGTATCAAAGTAGCTGGCTTTGAACTCCAGCGCATCGTCAGCCAGCAGCAGATCGTCAAAGCGCAGCCCAAACCCATACTCCTGGGTTTCGTTGGTTTCCGGGCGCAGGTTCGGGTTCGGCACCCAGTAGTTAGTGTAGAACCGGCCAATGGAGAAGTGTTTGGCGTCGTTATACATTTCGCCCATCGTCGGGGCGCGGAAGGCCTGGGCATACGAGCCGAACAGCATCAGCCACTCCGTCGGCGATACGGTGATCCCGGCGCGCGAGGACCATTTATCGGCATCCACATCCTCATAGCCATCGCTGCTGCCGCGGTAGTTATCGTAGCGGGTGCCACCCAGCAGGGTGACAGGCAGATCGCGCAGGGTGATCTCATCCTGCAGCCAGCCGGAGCTGAAATCGATACTCGCATCCGGGAAGCCAGTCGTTGCGCCGGACGGCTCCTGCTCCTGACGGTAATACTCCCCGCCATAGGTCAGCAGGTGTGAGGCGAAGGAGTCGGCGAACAGGCGGGTGCGGTTCTCCACTTTGCCGCCTTTGGTGGTCTGCTGGCGGAATTCGCCGGTGTCGTCGATGTTCTGGGCATTGATTCGTGCCTCAGACCAGTAGAGGCGGGCATCGGCATTCAGCCAGTCGTTACCCTCCGGCGCGAGGTGATACCCCAGCTGGACGTCACGCTGGATGGTGGAGCGGTCGGTCATCGGGTTACTGCTGTCGTCCGCCTCGATGGTCTGTGGGTTTTTCGGCTCCTGCGCGGCGTTGTTGTAATAGCGCAGCGAGCCGCTCAGGGACTGGGCCCGATCGATCTGCCAGCTGCCTTTCGCCAGCATGTTATTGATCGATTCGTCATTCGGCGCGGTGCCGCCGCCGCCCTGACGGATATCCCCGCGATCCCGGCTCGACCAGGCCACCAGGCCGTCGAGGCTGTCGGTGCGGCCAAAGGCGCTGGCGCCCATGCCGAGGCTGTGATCGCCGGTAGCGGCGGTGCCAAACACGCGGTAGCCGCTGGTTTGTCCGGCCTGAAGCAGATCTTTCGCGTCGGCGGTGTCATAGGCGATCACCCCACCCATCGCGCCGCTGCCATACAGCAGGGCGGACGGCCCGCGCACGATCTCAATACGCTTGATCAGGGCCGGATCGAGGAAGGTGCTGTTCAGGTGACCGGTATCGGTGCCCTGACGCACGCCGTCCACCAGCACCAGCACGCCGCGACGATCGTAGCCGCGCAGATTGACGTCCTGACCGTTGGTGCGCCCGGTGCCGTCGAGAGTCAGGCCGGGCACGTGGCGCAGCAGGTCGGCGGCGGAGTTGGCGGTTTGATTTTCCGGGGCGGTGGCGTCAATGACGCTGACCATCATCGGGGCTTCAAAGGCGCTGCGGGCATTACCGGTGGCGGTTACGGTCATGTCGTCGGTGGCGGCAACCGCCGCTCCCGGCAGGGCACTGACGATCGCCAGCGCCAGCAGCGACGGGCGTAAAGACGCGGTATTCAGGTATGGCATGAGCCACTCTCCATTTAAAAGTGAAAAGCGCTGGCTGCCTGGGGGAACCTGGGTGGCTGGCGGGGATAGTTATTTTGTGAGGATCAGTTTTCCGGCATGTGTCTGACGCAGCAGGTAGTGCTGGCCGTCATGCTCAATAATGACGCGGCCCTCTTCGCCCAACAGCTGTTTACTGTCGATACGGCGATCGGTTGCGCCTGGGGCAGGCTGTGTTTTGTCTTCAGGACGAGTGAGCGTTGCTGCAGTGTTATCCATACGTGACATAATGTTTTCAAAATAGCAATCAATGTAACAATGATAATCATTATCAACAAATCGATTTTGACGGCAAGCCTTTTATGAAAAAACAGTGAGGTGAGTGAAAGAGGGGGATGCAAAAAAGCCGGGTGGCGGCTACGCCTTACCCGGCCTACAAAAGCGATACGTAGGCCCGGTAAGCGTAGCGCCACCCGGCATGGCTTTTAAAAACGACTGTCGACTGCGGAGGCAAGTTTATCCAGCAAGACCTCGGTATCTTCCCAGCTCAGGCAAGGATCGGTGATCGACTGACCGTAGGTGACAGGCTGACCGACCACCACTTTCTGCGTGCCTTCGCGCAGGAAGCTTTCGGCCATGATCCCGGCGATAGCGGTTGAGCCGTTGCGGATCTGCTGGCAAATCTCATCGCAGACGTCCAGCTGACGGCGGTGCTGTTTCTGGCAGTTGCCGTGGCTGAAATCGACCACCAGCTGCTCGGGCAGGTCGAATTCACGCAGGGTATCGCAGGCTTCCGCCAGATCCTGAGGATGATAATTCGGCTGTTTGCCGCCGCGCATGATGATGTGGCCGTACGGGTTGCCGCTGGTCTGATAGATGGTCATCTGACCGTTCTTGTCCGGCGACAGGAACATGTGGCTGGCGCGGGCGGCGCGGATGGCGTCTACCGCGATGCGGGTATTGCCGTCGGTACCGTTTTTAAAGCCCACCGGGCAGGAGAGCGCCGAGGCCATTTCACGGTGGATCTGGCTTTCGGTGGTGCGGGCCCCGATGGCTCCCCAGCTGATCAGGTCGGCGATAAACTGACCGGTCACCATATCGAGGAATTCAGTAGCGGTTGGCACGCCCAGCTCGTTGACCTGCAGCAGCAGCTTGCGCGCCAGCTGAATGCCGTGATTGACCCGGTAGCTGCCGTTCAGATCGGGATCGGAGATCAGCCCTTTCCAGCCCACTACGGTGCGCGGCTTCTCGAAGTAAGTGCGCATCACGATTTCCAGGCGGGCATGGTGTTTATCCCGCAGCCCCTTCAGGCGCTGGGCATAGTCCATTGCAGCATCAAGGTCGTGAATAGAACAGGGGCCAACAATTACCAGCAGGCGGCGATCTTCACCGTTGAGGATTTTTTCAATACGTTTGCGTGACGTTGTCACATTTTCTGCCACTGCCGCAGAAACAGGGTACCGCTGGGCCAGTTCAGCTGGCGTCACCAGGCTATCGATACGCGCTGTGCGCAGTTCATCGGTTTTGTTCATGGTATTTCTCAGAATGTAGTGCTTCAACGGTAACTTACCGGGAAGTGATGGGCATCACCTTAAACCAATCCCCGCTGAATTCAAGTGCAGGGCACAAGCGGTGCCCTGTTGTGGGGTGGGAGTATAAAGGATTATGGACTGATGTACTAGTCGATTAGTACATGCGACGGTTGAGGCCCATAATGTCGAGGATTTTGGTGGCGATCTCTTCTACCGAATAGTTGGTACTGTTCAGCCACGGAATGTTGTTCTTCCGGTACAGGGCCTCGACTTCGGCCACCTCCAGCCGGCACTGGCGCATCGAGGCGTAGCGGCTGTTCTCACGGCGCTCTTCGCGGATCGCCGCCAGCCGTTCCGGGTTAATGGTGAGGCCAAAGAGCTTATGTTGCAGGGGCTTGAGCGCCGCCGGGAGGACGAGGTTATCCATATCGTCGGCAATAAAGGGGTAGTTTGCGGCGCGGATCCCGAACTGCAACGCCAGATAGAGGCTGGTCGGGGTTTTCCCGCAGCGCGAGACGCCGAGCAGAATGACCTGGGCCTGATCGAGGTTACGCATCGAAATGCCGTCATCGTGGGCGAGGGTGTAATCAATGGCGGCGATACGGGCGTCATACTTGATGATATTCGCCGGGTTCAGGCCGTGGGTGCGGTGCGCTACCGGGGTCGGGTCCAGCTTCAGCTCCTGCTGCAGCGGGGCCACCAGCGCCTGCACGATGTCCTGACAAAAGCCTTCACTTTGCAGAATGATATTGCGGATTTCCGGGATCACAATCGAGTAGAACACCAGCGGACGCTCACCGGTCTGCTGGAAAATGGCGTCAATTTGATCTTTCACCGCTCTGGCGCGGCTCTCGTTTTCCACGAACGGCAGCGTGATGCTGTTGATAGAAACCGGGAATTGCGACATCACCGCATGGCCCAACACTTCGGCGGTGATCGCCGTACCATCGGAAATATAAAAAACGTGGCGATCGACAGCATTATCCATTTTGCACACTCTGTATATCAGATGTAATTGACTGAAAGCATAAATTAAAAAAGTAAAATACAACAGTCAGAGTGGGCCGGAAATTAAAAATGAAACGCTATTTTTATTTTTAATGAAAGGGGTGTTTCATTTTTCAAAATCACCCTAAAGTCTGAGTTTTTTTGTGGGAATCCATAGGAATCATTAGGTTAGCATTTAAGCGGGAACAGTCTGAAAAGCTAAAAAATAAAAGTGCTTACACGATTCACCGTTTTTTTAGCGCGAATAAATATGACAGTATAAATACGCAGTAAGGAGTTTCTTAAAACCCGTTCATATATCACAAAAGGATTGTTTCGATGTCCAACAATGGCTCGTCACCGCTGGTGCTTTGGTATAACCAACTCGGCATGAATGATGTAGACAGAGTTGGAGGCAAAAATGCCTCCCTGGGTGAAATGATTACGAATCTGTCCAGTATGGGTGTCTCCGTACCGAATGGATTTGCTACCACCGCCGATGCTTTTAACTATTTTCTGGATCAAAGCGGCGTAAACCAGCGCATTTACGAACTACTGGATAACACGGACATTGATGATGTCTCTGAGCTTGCCAAAGCCGGGACCCAGATCCGCCAGTGGATCATCGATACACCTTTCCAGCCTGAACTGGAAAAAGCCATTCACGACGCCTATAACCAGCTCTCTGCTGATGATGCCCAGGCCTCCTTTGCCGTGCGCTCCTCTGCCACCGCAGAAGATATGCCGGACGCCTCCTTCGCCGGGCAGCAGGAGACCTTCCTCAACGTGCAGGGCTACGATGCCGTGCTGGTGGCGGTAAAACATGTGTTTGCCTCCCTGTTTAATGACCGCGCGATCTCCTATCGCGTGCATCAGGGTTACGACCACCGCGGCGTTGCGCTGTCGGCAGGCGTGCAGCGCATGGTGCGTTCGGATCTGGCCTCGTCAGGCGTGATGTTCTCTATTGATACCGAATCGGGTTTCGATCAGGTGGTCTTTATCACCTCCGCCTGGGGTCTGGGCGAGATGGTGGTGCAGGGTGCCGTTAACCCGGACGAATTCTACGTTCACAAGCCAACCCTGGCGGCGGATCGCCCGGCTATCGTGCGCCGCACCATGGGTTCGAAAAAAATCCGTATGATCTACGCGCCAACCCAGGAGCATGGCAAGCAGGTGCGGATTGAAGATGTGCCGCAGGAGCAGTGCGACCGCTTCTCTCTGACCGATGCCGAAGTGCAGGAGCTGGCGAAGCAGGCGGTGCAGATCGAGAAACACTATGGCCGTCCGATGGATATCGAGTGGGCCAAAGATGGTAACACCGGCAAACTGTTTATCGTCCAGGCACGTCCGGAAACCGTGCGTTCCCGCGGTCAGGTGATGGAGCGTTACACGCTGCATGCCCAGGGCAACATCATTGCTGAAGGTCGTGCCATCGGCCACCGCATCGGCGCTGGCCCGGTGAAAGTGATCCACGACATCAGCGAAATGAACCGTATCCAGCCGGGCGACGTGCTGGTGACCGACATGACCGACCCGGACTGGGAACCGATCATGAAAAAGGCGGCGGCGATTGTCACCAACCGTGGCGGTCGTACCTGTCACGCGGCAATCATCGCCCGTGAGCTGGGCATTCCGGCCGTGGTCGGCTGCGGTGACGCCACCGAGCGCATGAAGGACGATCAGAACGTTACCGTCTCCTGTGCCGAAGGTGATACCGGCTACGTCTACGCCGAGATCCTCGACTTCAGCGTGAAGAGCTCCAGCGTCGACACCATGCCGGATCTGCCGCTCAAGATCATGATGAACGTCGGTAACCCGGACCGCGCCTTTGACTTCGCCTGTCTGCCAAACGAAGGCGTCGGTCTGGCGCGTCTGGAGTTCATCATCAACCGCATGATCGGGGTTCACCCGCGTGCGCTGCTGGAGTTTGACGACCAGGATCCGAAGCTGCAGAAAGAGATCCGCGAGATGATGAAGGGTTACGACTCGCCGAAGGAGTTCTACGTCGGCCGTCTGACCGAAGGGATCGCCACTCTGGGTGCGGCGTTCTATCCGAAACGCGTTATCGTGCGTCTCTCTGACTTCAAATCTAACGAATACGCCAACCTGGTGGGCGGCGAGCGTTACGAGCCGGAAGAAGAGAACCCGATGCTGGGCTTCCGTGGCGCCGGTCGTTACGTCTCTGACAGCTTCCGCGACTGCTTTGCGCTGGAGTGCGACGCGGTGAAACGCGTGCGCAACGACATGGGGCTGACCAACGTCGAGATCATGGTGCCGTTCGTGCGTACCGTAGATCAGGCGAAAGCGGTTGTCGACGAGCTGGCCCGTCAGGGACTCAAGCGCGGCGAGAACGGACTCAAAATCATTATGATGTGTGAGATCCCGTCCAACGCCCTGCTGGCAGAACAGTTCCTGGAACACTTCGACGGCTTCTCTATCGGCTCCAACGATATGACGCAGCTGGCGCTGGGTCTGGATCGCGACTCCGGTGTGGTCTCCGCGCTGTTTGATGAGCGTAACGAGGCGGTGAAAGCGCTGCTGTCGATGGCCATCCGCGCCGCGAAGAAACAGGGCAAGTATGTCGGCATCTGCGGTCAGGGGCCTTCCGACCATGAAGACTTTGCCGCCTGGCTGATGGAAGAGGGGATCGACAGCCTGTCCCTGAACCCGGACACCGTGGTGCAAACCTGGCTGAGCCTGGCGGAACTGAATAAGTAACGTCACGCTTGCTGCAACGCATAAAGGCGAGGACTTTGGTCCTCGCCTTTTTATTTGGGGCGAACTAAGCCGCTGTAATCATGGATTTTTCTTTAGATTTACCGAATTCAGGATAAAAAAAAGCCCACCGTGGGAGGCGGGCAAAGACTACACACAGCAATTCGTTGTTTCACTCAGGGGATTTCCATGCTTATAAATCAAGGTGTTGTTGATTCATAACCGTGACCTAATAGTAGGCATGGTGGATTTTTGCGTCGATCAGATTCGTCTCAATAGTTTAAAGAAAGTGAAGATTTTATGAGGGGAATGAGGCAATTGCGGATAAAAACGGGTTTAGCCGCGCTTAAGGGAAATTCAAATGATAAGTGACGCTTAACATTCTGGTGGGCGAACCCACCAGAACAGAGGCTTTACTTCTTCAACTCTTCCGTTTCGTTCAATGCGTTAAGCAGAACATCAGGATCGGTCGGCGGCAGCGGGACTTCGTGCACCCACGCGGAGAACAGACGCCAGGAGACCGCCAGCAGCACCGGCCCGATAAACAGACCGATCATCCCGAAGGCAATCAACCCGCCGATTACGCCGGAGAGGATCAGGATTAACGGCAGGTCTGCGCCCATCCGAATCAGGATCGGGCGGATGACGTTATCCATCGTGCCTACCACGCAGCTCCAGACCAGCAGCACCGTGCCCCAGGTGGTATCACCGCTCCAGTAGAGCCAGACAATCGCCGGAACCAGCACCAGCAGAGGGCCCAGCTGCATCAGGCAGGTTAACAGCATCAGCACCGTAAAGAGGGTAGCGTAAGGCACGCCGGAAATTGCCAGACCAATTCCGCCCAGCACCGACTGCACCAGCGCCGTCACGACTACGCCCAACGCTACCGCACGCACGGCCTGCGCGGCCAGCAGCATCGCCGCATCGCCACGCGCCGACGCCAGGCGCGTCGCAAAATGTCGAACGCCAAGCGCCACCTGTTCGCCGCGCCAGTAGAGCAGGGCGCTGAACAGCAGCATCAGCACGCAGTGGACCACAAAGCGGCCGAGGTGCGCGGCAGTACCCACAAACCAGGTGGTGGTCGCGCCCACATAGGGCCGCACTTTCGCCATGATGGCGCTGCCGCCCATGTCCAGCAGGTTATGCCAGCCGGCATAGAGCTTATCGCCAATTAACGGAATATCGTTCAGCCAGTCCAGCGTCGGAAGTGTCATATCGCCGCTGGTGATGCTGGTTATGAGCGGGCCGCTGCCGTCCACCAGGCTGTTCACCAGTAAGGCCACCGGGATGACAAACAGCAGCACCAGCAGCAGGGTCATCACCAGCACCGCCAGCGCGCGGCGACCAAACAGTAAACGCTCTAAACGAAGAAACAGCGGCCAGGTGGCGATAACCACCGTCCCTGCCCATGCAAAGCCGAGAATGAAGGGTTGAACAATCCACAGACACGCAATAATCATGATTGCCAGAAACAGCACCGACAGCAAAACTTGTGCAACGTCCCTGGGCTGGTGTCGATTGACCATAGTTGTAATTCACCTTTGAAATACACCGGAAAGGCCGGTGAGAACAGGAAACCGCATCACTCTAATCATTAGTGATTTCAGCGATTTTTAACAGGCTGATTCTGCCTGTAATTCTGTCGGGCGCATATGAATAAAATGTGATACAAAATGTGAGATACAACGCAAACGATTATCTACAACAATTCAGATGGGGCAGGGTCGACAGTAATGATCCCACAAATTTCTCAGGCACCTGGCGTCGTTCAGCTGGTGGTCAATTTTTTGCAGGCTTTGGAGCAACAGGGTTTTACCGGCGATACCGCCACACGTTATGCCGACAGGCTGACCATGGCGACCGACAACAGTATCTACCAGCTACTTCCCGATGCCGTCGTTTTTCCCCGTTCTACCGCTGATGTGGCCCTGCTGGCCCGTCTGGCTTCTCAGGAGCGTTTCGCTTCACTGATCTTTACCCCACGCGGTGGCGGCACCGGCACCAACGGCCAGGCGCTGAACACCGGGATCGTGGTCGATATGTCCCGCTATATGAACCGCATCATCGAGATCAACCCGGAAGAGGGGTGGGTGCGGGTAGAAGCCGGGGTAATCAAGGATCAGCTTAACCAGTATCTTAAGCCCTACGGCTACTTCTTTGCTCCGGAGCTGTCGACCAGTAACCGCGCCACCCTCGGCGGGATGATCAATACCGATGCCTCGGGCCAGGGATCGCTGGTGTACGGCAAAACCTCCGATCACGTCCTCGGCGTGCGGGCGGTGCTGCTGGGCGGCGATATTCTCGATACCCAGCCCGTACCGGTCGAGCTCGCCGAGACGCTCGGCAAGGACAACACCACCGCCGGGCGCATCTATCGCACCGTACTGGACAGCTGCCGCGATAACCGTCAGCTGATTATCGATAAATTCCCGAAACTGAACCGCTTCCTGACCGGCTACGATCTGCGCCATGTCTTCAATGACGATCTCAGCCAGTTCGATTTGACCCGCATCCTGACCGGCTCTGAAGGCACGCTGGCCTTTATCACCGAGGCGCGTCTCGACATCACCCGCCTGCCGAAAGTGCGTCGCCTGGTGAACGTCAAGTACAACTCCTTTGACTCTGCCCTGCGTAATGCCCCCTTTATGGTGGATGCCCGCGCGCTGTCGGTGGAAACTGTCGACTCTAAGGTTCTGAACCTGGCGCGGGAAGATATCGTCTGGCACTCGGTCAGCGAGCTGATTACCGACGTGCCCGACAAAGAGATGCTGGGCCTGAACATCGTTGAGTTTGCCGGTGATGACGCCGCGCTTATCGAAAGCCAGGTCGATGCCCTGTGCCAGCGGCTGGACGAGCTGATCGCCCGTGGCGAGGGCGGGGTAATTGGCTGGCAGCTGTGCAACGAGCTTGCCGGTATCGAACGTATCTATGCGATGCGTAAAAAAGCGGTGGGCCTGTTGGGTAACGCCAAAGGGGCGGCCAAGCCGATCCCCTTTGCCGAAGATACCTGCGTCCCGCCGGAACACCTTGCCGACTACATTGTTGAATTCCGCGCCCTGCTCGACAGCCACGGCCTGAGCTACGGCATGTTCGGCCACGTCGATGCCGGGGTGCTGCACGTTCGCCCGGCGCTGGACATGTGCGATCCGCAGCAGGAGATGCTGATGAAGCAGATCTCCGATGACGTGGTGGCGCTCACCGCGAAGTACGGCGGCCTGCTGTGGGGCGAGCACGGGAAAGGCTTCCGCGCGGAGTACAGCCCGGCCTTCTTTGGCGAAGCGCTGTTTGGCGAGCTGCGCAAAATCAAAGCGGCCTTCGACCCGGACAACCGCCTCAACCCGGGTAAAATCTGCCCGCCAGCGGGCATCGATGCCCCGATGATGCAGGTGGATGCGGTGAAACGCGGCACCTTCGATCGCCAGATCCCCATCGCGGTGCGCTCCTCATGGCGCGGCGCGATGGAGTGTAACGGCAACGGCCTGTGCTTTAACTTCGATGCCAAAAGCCCGATGTGCCCGTCGATGAAGATCACCAGCAACCGTATCCACTCCCCGAAAGGGCGTGCGACCCTGGTGCGCGAGTGGCTGCGTCTGCTGGCCGACCGGGGCGTGGATCCGCTGGCGCTGGAGAAAGAGCTGCCGGAAAAACGCGCCAGCCTGCGCACCCTCGTCGAGCGCACCCGCAACAGCTGGCACGCGCGCAAAGGGGAGTACGATTTCTCCCATGAGGTGAAAGAGGCGATGTCGGGCTGTCTGGCCTGTAAAGCCTGCTCCACCCAGTGCCCGATTAAAATTGACGTGCCGGAGTTCCGCTCGCGCTTCCTGCAGCTCTATCACAGCCGTTACCTGCGCCCGATGCGCGATCATCTGGTGGCAACGGTCGAAAGCTACGCCCCGCTGATGGCCCGCGCGCCGCGCACCTTTAACTTCTTTATCAACCAGCCGCTGGTGCGCAAGCTGTCCGAGAAGCATATCGGGATGATCGACCTGCCGCTGCTCTCCACGCCGTCGCTGCAGCGCCAGCTGGTGGGCCATCGCTCCGCCAACCTGACCCTGGAGCAGCTGGAAACTCTGAGCCCGGAGCAAAAAGCGAAAACCGTGCTGGTGGTGCAGGATCCTTTCACCAGCTATTACGATGCGCAGGTGGTGGCTGACTTTATTCGTCTGGTGGAGCGCCTGGGCTATCAGCCGGTGCTGCTGCCGTTCTCGCCGAACGGCAAAGCCCAGCACATTAAAGGTTTCCTCAACCGTTTCGCCAAAACGGCGCAAAAAACCTCTGACTTCCTCAGCCGGGTGGCGCTGCTGGGCATGCCGATGGTCGGCGTCGATCCGGCGCTGGTGCTCTGCTATCGCGACGAGTATAAGCAGACCCTCGGCGACAAGCGCGGTGACTTCCACGTCATGCTGGTGCATGAGTGGCTCCCGAGTATTGTCGACGCGCAAACCCCTCAGGAGACCAGCGGCGAATCCTGGTATCTGTTCGGCCACTGCACCGAAGTGACCGCGCTGCCGGGTGCGCCTGCCCAGTGGGCGACGATCTTTGCGCGCTTTGGCGCGAAGCTCGAGAGCGTCAGCGTCGGCTGCTGCGGCATGGCCGGGACCTACGGCCATGAGGTGGTGAACCACAAGAACTCGCTGGGGATCTATGAGCTCTCCTGGCATCAGGCGATGCAGCGTCTGCCTCGCAATCGCTGTCTGGCGACCGGCTACTCCTGCCGCAGCCAGGTTAAGCGCGTCGAGGGCAGCGGCGTGCGTCATCCACTGCAGGCTTTGCTGGAGATTATGGGATGATCTGGAAACGTGCCGTCACCCTGCAGGCGTTAAACGCCATGAGCGACGGGAACATGGTGGGGTTGCTGGACATCCAGTTTACCCGCATCGGCGAAGATGAACTGGAAGCCACCATGCCGGTGGACAGCCGTACGCATCAGCCGTTTGGCCTGCTGCACGGCGGCGCATCGGTGGTGCTGGCCGAAACCCTGGGCTCGGTGGCGGGGTATCTCTGCACCGAAGGGGAGCAGAAGGTGGTGGGGCTGGAGGTAAATGCCAACCACATTCGTTCCGTGCGCAGCGGCCGGGTGCGCGGCGTCTGTCGTGCCCTGCATACCGGCGGGCGACATCAGGTGTGGCAGATTGATATCTTCGATGAACAGCAGCGTCTGTGCTGCTCGTCACGACTCACTACCGCGGTGGTGTAAAGCAGAAGGCCGCGCAAGCGGCCTTTTTTACTTTTCCATCCTGTTGAAATAGCGCGGATTCCCGACGGGCCGCAATTTATGTTAATTCGCTCATCAAAATTTATGAGACTATTCCTATGCTCCTTCAAGAGCTAAGCCATGATGAGTGCCGGAGATAAGCGCCGGATGGAGCAAGAAACCCTTAAGGTTACCCCCGGTAGTCTTAAGGGTTTTCTTTTTTACACGTTTTTAAAAAAACAAAAGGCCGCATCCGCGGCCTTTTGTTTACCTTCAATAATCGTCTCTTAGATCCTGCATGGCGGACAGAATGACCAGGCCGGTAATGACCACGGCAAGGGTGGCGGTTATCAACAGTGCAGTGAGCATATTCCCTCCTGATGCTGACCTTATATGGCAAGGATAGCGCACCCGGAGGCTATCAAGAGCCCACTCCGGGGCTCTTTCAGAATCCACTTACAGGTAAGAGCAGCCAGAGGGGCACTGACCCTATCCCAATAATTGGTATTTTCTATACATATTTTGCATTTATCCCTTTCAGCCGCGAATTAACTAAAAATTCCTCTTATGATCAATATGTTGAGTAAATGTGATCATCCCTGTTAACCCCCGTAGCAGGGTCTATGCTTAATGAAAGTAGCCAAAAAGGGCGGTTAAGCCGAATGCCCCTGCAACTGAGGGGTTGAAGTGATAATCATTATCACTAACATGGTGTTATGCCCTGGGGGCGCAATACAAGAGGTGGATTTATGCAACAGCATTCAGAAACATTTGATCCGACAGAATTTGCGTGGCGTGGATTGTCGCTAACACCGGCCGCCGCGGCGCATATCCGCGAGCTGGTGAGCAAACAGGCGGGCATGCTGGGCGTGCGGTTAGGCGTTAAGACCACCGGCTGCGCCGGGTTTGGTTATGTGCTGGATACCGTCAGCGAACCGGCTAAAGACGACCTGCTTTTCGAGCAGGACGGTGCCCGACTGTATGTGCCCTTGCAGGCGATGCCGTTTATTGACGGCACCGAAGTGGATTACGTGCGCGAAGGCTTAAACCAGTTATTCAAATTCAATAACCCGAAAGCCCAGAACGAATGCGGCTGCGGCGAAAGTTTTGGGGTATAGGCGGTATTATGTCTCGACATACTGAAGCAACTGACGACGTCAACACCTGGTCCGGTGGCCATATCAATTACAAAGAGGGCTTTTTCACCCAATTGCAGACCGATGAGCTGGCAAAAGGGATCAATGAAGAGGTCATCCGCGCCATTTCCGCCAAGCGCAACGAGCCAGAATGGATGCTGGAGTTCCGCCTGAATGCGTTCAACGCCTGGCTGGAGATGGAAGAGCCGCACTGGCTGAAGGCGCACTACGATAAGCTGAACTATCAGGATTACAGCTACTACTCTGCGCCCTCGTGCGGCAACTGCGACGACACCTGCGCCTCTGAGCCCGGTGCGGTACAGCAGACCGGGGCCAACGCCTTTTTAAGCAAAGAGGTGGAAGAGGCCTTCGAGCAGCTCGGCGTGCCGGTGCGCGAAGGGCGTGAGGTGGCGGTAGACGCCATTTTCGACTCCGTCTCGGTCGCCACCACCTACCGGGAAAAGCTGGGCGAGCAGGGGATCATCTTCTGCTCCTTTGGCGAAGCCATCCACGATCACCCCGAGCTGGTGAAGAAATATCTCGGCACCGTGGTGCCGGGCAACGATAACTTCTTTGCGGCGCTCAACGCGGCGGTGGCCTCCGACGGCACCTTTATCTATGTGCCGAAGGGCGTGCGCTGCCCGATGGAGCTGTCGACCTATTTCCGCATCAACGCCGAAAAAACCGGCCAGTTTGAACGCACCATCCTGGTGGCCGATGAGGGCAGCTACGTCAGCTATATCGAGGGCTGTTCCGCCCCGGTACGCGACAGCTATCAGCTGCACGCGGCGGTAGTTGAAGTCATCATCCACAAAGACGCCGAGGTGAAATACTCGACGGTGCAGAACTGGTTCCCGGGGGATAACAACACCGGCGGCATCCTGAACTTCGTCACCAAGCGCGCCCTGTGCGAAGGCGAAAACAGCAAGATGTCCTGGACCCAGTCGGAAACCGGCTCCGCCATCACCTGGAAGTACCCGAGCTGCATTCTGCGCGGGGATAACTCCATCGGCGAGTTCTACTCGGTGGCGCTGACCAGCGGGCATCAGCAGGCCGATACCGGCACCAAGATGATCCACATCGGCAAGAACACCAAATCGACCATCATCTCGAAAGGGATCTCGGCGGGTAAAAGCCAGAACAGCTACCGCGGGCTGGTCAAGATCATGCCGACCGCCACCAACGCGCGCAACTTTACCCAGTGTGACTCGATGCTGATTGGCCCGGACTGCGGGGCGCATACTTTCCCGTACGTCGAGTGCCGCAACAACAGCGCCCAGCTGGAGCACGAAGCCACCACCTCGCGAATCGGTGAGGATCAGCTCTTCTACTGCCTGCAGCGCGGCATCAGCGAAGAGGATGCCATCTCAATGATCGTGAACGGCTTCTGTAAGGATGTGTTCTCTGAACTGCCGCTGGAGTTTGCCGTCGAAGCGCAGAAATTACTGGCGATTAGCCTTGAACACAGCGTCGGTTAAGGATTAAGGAAAGCACATGTTAAGCATTAAAGATTTACAGGTCAGTGTGGAAGATAAAGCGATCCTGCGCGGCCTGAGCCTGGACGTGCGTCCGGGCGAAGTCCACGCCATTATGGGGCCGAACGGCTCGGGCAAAAGTACGCTTTCGGCAACTCTGGCCGGGCGCGAAGATTACGAAGTGGTCGGCGGCTCGGTGGAGTTCAAAGGCAAAGATCTGCTGGAGCTGTCGCCGGAAGAGAGAGCAGGCGAAGGCATTTTTATGGCCTTCCAGTATCCGGTGGAGATCCCCGGGGTCAGCAATCAGTTCTTCCTGCAGACCGCGCTCAATGCGGTGCGCAAATACCGCAGCGAAGAGGAGCTGGATCGCTTTGATTTTCAGGATCTGATGGAAGAGAAGATCCAGCTGCTGAAGATGCCGGAAGATCTGCTCACCCGTTCGGTCAACGTCGGTTTTTCCGGCGGGGAGAAAAAGCGTAACGACATTCTGCAGATGGCGGTGCTGGAGCCGGAGCTGTGCATTCTCGACGAAACCGACTCCGGGCTGGACATCGACGCCCTGAAAATTGTCGCCGACGGCGTTAACGCCCTGCGCGACGGTAAGCGGTCGTTCATCATCGTTACCCACTACCAGCGTATTCTCGATTACATCAAGCCGGACTACGTGCATGTGCTCTATCAGGGGCGGATTGTGAAATCCGGTGATTTCACGCTGGTGAAACAGCTGGAGGAGCAGGGCTATGGCTGGCTTAGCGAACAGCAGTAACGCGCTGCAGCAGTGGCACCGTCTGTTTGAGGCTCAGGGCGGGACGCGCTCGGAGCAGGCCCAGCAGCACCTGCAGCAGATGCTGCGCCTCGGGCTGCCGACGCGTAAGCATGAGAACTGGAAATATACTCCGCTGGAAGGGCTGCTCAACGGCGAGTTCGTTACCCGGCCCGCCAGCGTGGCTGCGGCCGATCGCGATGCGCTGGCCCTGACTCTTGACGCCACGCGGCTGGTGTTTGTTGACGGGCGCTTCAGCCCGGAACTGAGCGACAGCACCGACGGCAGCGGGTTTGAGGTGGCGATCAACGACGAGCGTCAAGGCCTGGCGGCACCGGTACAGCCGGAGCTGTTCCTGCATCTCACCGAGAGCCTGGCGCAGAGCGTGACCCATATCCGCGTCAAGCGTGACCAACGGCCTGCTAAGCCGTTGCTCTTGCTACATCTCACTCAGGGGCTGGCGGGTGAAGAGATCAATACCGCCCATTATCGTCACCATCTGGAGCTGGCCCAGGGTGCAGAAGCAACGATCGTTGAGCATTACGTGAGTCTCAATGAGATGCGGCATTTCACCGGCTCGCGTCTGACCATGAACGTGGCGGCCAACGCTCAACTGCACCATATCAAGCTGGCGTTTGAGAATGCGGCGAGCCATCACTTCGCCCATAACGATCTGCAGCTTGCCGCCGATGCGGCAGCTTACAGCCACAGCTTCCTGCTGGGCGGGGCGGTACTGCGGCATAACACCAGCACCCAGCTCAACGGCGAAAACACCACGCTGCGCATCAACAGCCTGGCGATGCCGGTGAAAACCGAAGTGTGCGACACCCGCACCTGGCTTGAGCATAATAAAGGCTACTGCAACAGCCGTCAGCTGCACAAAACTATCGTCAGCGATAAGGGCCGGGCGGTATTTAACGGGCTGATTAACGTGGCGCAGCACGCCATCAAAACCGACGGTCAGATGACCAACAACAATCTGCTGATGGGCCGGCTGGCGGAGGTGGACACCAAACCGCAGCTGGAAATCTACGCCGATGACGTGAAGTGCAGCCACGGGGCTACGGTGGGGCGAATTGATGACGAGCAGATGTTCTATCTGCGCTCCCGCGGCATCGACAAGCAGGCGGCAGAGAAGATGATTATTTACGCCTTTGCCGCCGAGCTGACCGAAGCGCTTGGAGATGAAACCTTAAGACAGCAGGTGCTGGCGCGTATCGGCCAGCGTCTGCCCGGAGGTGTGGCATGAGTTTTCCTGTAGAGAAAGTGCGGGCGGATTTTCCCGTCCTGACCCGTGAAGTGAACGGTCTGCCGCTTGCCTATCTCGACAGCGCCGCCAGCGCGCAAAAGCCCGCGCAGGTGATCGAGGCCGAGGCAGAGTTTTACCGGCACGGTTATGCGGCGGTGCATCGGGGGATCCACACCCTCAGCGCCGAGGCGACGCAGCGGATGGAGAACGTCCGTACCCGGGCGGCGGCATTTTTAAATGCCCGTTCGCCGGAAGAGCTGGTCTTCGTGCGCGGCACCACCGAAGGAATCAACCTGGTGGCGAACAGCTGGGGCAGTGCTGAGGTCCATGCGGGCGATAACATCATCATCAGCCAGATGGAGCATCACGCCAATATCGTCCCCTGGCAGATGCTGTGCGAGCGCGTCGGAGCCGAGCTGCGGGTGATCCCGTTGAATCAGAACGGTACGCTCCAGCTCGAACTGTTGGATACGCTGCTGGATGAACGCACCCGGCTGGTGGCCATTACCCAAATCTCAAACGTGCTGGGCACCGAAAACCCGGTGGCGGAGATTATCGCTAAAGCCCATCTTGTCGGCGCGAAAGTGCTGGTGGACGGGGCTCAGGCGGTGATGCACCACAGCGTTGACGTGCAGGCGCTGGACTGCGACTTCTACGTCTTCTCCGGGCACAAGCTCTACGGCCCGACCGGGATCGGCGTACTTTACGTCAAAGACGAGATTCTGCAAAAGATGCCGCCGTGGGAAGGGGGCGGATCGATGATCGCCACCGTCAGCCTGAGCGAAGGCACCACCTACGCCCGCGCGCCCTGGCGTTTCGAAGCCGGGACGCCCAACACCGGGGGCATTATCGGGCTCGGGGCGGCGATGGAGTATGTCTCCGCCATCGGCCTCGATGCCATTGCCGAATACGAGCAGATGCTGATGCATTACGCCCTGGCCGAACTGGCCAGCGTGCCGGATCTGACGCTCTACGGCCCGGCCGATCGTCAGGGGGTGATCGCCTTTAACCTCGGGAAACACCACGCCTATGACGTCGGCAGTTTCCTCGATAACTACGGGGTGGCGGTGCGCACCGGACACCACTGCGCCATGCCGCTGATGGCGTTCTATCAGGTACCGGCGATGTGCCGCGCATCGCTGGTGATGTACAACACACTGGAAGAGGTCGACAGACTGGTGGCCGGGTTGAAACGTATCCACCACCTGCTGGGCTAAAAGAGGGCAAGAGATGGCTGCATTGCCAGACAGAGATAAATTGCTGCGCAACTTTACGCGTTGCGCAAACTGGGAAGAGAAATACCTCTACATCATTGAACTGGGGCAGCGTCTGCCTGTACTCAGCGAAAGCGCGCACATCCCGGAAAATAGTATTCAGGGCTGTCAGAGCCAGGTGTGGATAATAATGCACCAGAACGAGTCCGGAATGATTGAATTAGCGGGCGACAGTGATGCGGCAATAGTAAAAGGCCTAATAGCTGTAGTGTTTATTTTATATCAACAGATGTCCCCTCAGGATATTGTCGCTTTTGACGTGCGCCCGTGGTTTGAAAAAATGGCGCTCACCCAGCATTTAACGCCTTCCCGCTCTCAGGGGCTTGAGGCGATGATCCGCGCAATCCGCTCCAAAGCCGCCAACATTAGCTAAACTAACAGGACAGCTATCATTCTGTTTCACGAGGTGGTTCCCGCCTCGTGGGTTTTTCAGCATTCTGACGCTCAGTCAGTGAATAAGGAATCTCAGTATGAAGCGCGCGTCCCTTGTTACTCTCATTCTCTTTGGTTCGCTCAGCGCGCTTAATAGCGCCTGGGCGGTGGATTATCCCTTGCCGCCGGCGGGCAGTCGACTTATCGGGCAAAACCAGACCTATGTCATTCAGGAAGGCGATAATAAGCTGCAGTCCATTGCGCGCCGGTTTAATACCGCTGCGCACTTAATCCTCGAAACCAATAATACCATCGCCCCGGTCTATCCGGCGCCGGGGACTGAGATCACCATTCCGTCGCAAATGCTGCTCCCGGACACCCCCCGGGAGGGGATCGTGGTGAACCTGGCGGAGCTGCGGCTCTACTTCTATCCGCCGGGGGAAAACATCGTCCAGGTCTATCCGCTGGGGATAGGTCAACTGGGGCTGGAAACGCCGGTCACCGTCACCCGCATCAGCCAGAAAATCCCCAATCCGACCTGGACCCCCACAGCAGGCATCAGAGCGCGCTCGCTGGAGCAGGGCATCAAGCTGCCCCCGGTGGTCCCCGCTGGGCCTAATAACCCGCTGGGGCGCTTTGCGCTGCGTCTGGGCGTGGGTAACGGCGAATACCTCATCCACGGCACCAGCGCACCGGACAGCGTCGGGCTGCGCGTCAGCTCCGGCTGTATGCGTATGAATGCACCGGATATTAAAGCGCTTTTTGCCCAGACCTCGGTCGGCACGCGGGTGCAGATCATCAACGAGCCGGTGAAGTTCTCGGTTGAGCCGGACGGTAAGCGTTACGTTGAAGTGCATCGTCCGCTGGCGATGGTGGAGGGCGAAAACCCGCAAACCGTGACAATCGCCCAGTCCGGAGCCTTTGCGTCCTTTATGGCGCAAAGTGGTAGCGATAAGACGTTAGTGAACAAAGCGTTGTCGCGCCGGGCGGGGATCCCGGTGGTGGTATCGACAGGGGCCGGGCCGCAGGTCGACAGCACGGGGTTATCAGCCCGTAATACGCAGCTGCCGGTGGCAGCGACTCAAAGTGGGCATGAACTGGCGATTCAGTAAAGCGAAATGCGGGGCAAAAAAAAATGGCGCACAATGTGCGCCATTTTATTAACACAGGTACTATTACTTACGGTATTTAGTAGCCTGGTTGTCCAGACGCTGGTTAGCGCGTGCTGCGTCATCTTTAGCAGCCTGAACGTCGGAACGCATTGCGTTCACGTCGTTGCTCAGCTGGTCAACTTTAGCGTTCAGAGTCTGAACGTCAGAAGACAGCTGATCGATTTTAGCATTGCTGGAGCAACCTGCCAGCAGAGTAGAACCCAGGATTACCGCGCCCAGTACCAGTTTAGTACGATTCATTATTAATACCCTCTAGATTGAGTTAATCTCCATGTAGCGTTACAAGTATTACACAAAGTTTTTTAGGTTGAGAATATTTTTTTGATGGGAATATGCCTATTTTTGATCGTTCGCTCAAAGAAGCACCTGTTTTGACTATTTCGTGAAAAATATTGTGCAAAAACAGACAATTTTCATCGGATTCATCTTAGAAAACGTACCCGTTAAATAGAAAAACCCGATTTGCTTTTTTAATAAGTTTGGTTGATAGCGGAAATAAAAAAAGCGTCCCGAAGGACGCTTTTTATACAAATTAATTCGTTCGATATTATTACAGCACGTGAACAGATGCGGTATTAGTGGTGCCGCTTGGTACCAGAGCACCGGAAACCATCACCACAACGTCACCTTTCTGCGCCAGGCCACGCTCAACCAGCTGCAGGGCCACTTCTTTACCCAGACGGTAGAAATCATCAGTAGAGGCGATCTCTTTCACCAGGTGTGGCACAACGCCTTTGCTCAGCACCAGCTGACGAGCAGTGATCTCGTTGGTGGTCAGCGCCAGGATGGTGGCGTTCGGGAAGTATTTACGCACAGCTTTAGCAGATTTACCGCCCTGGGTGGCAACCACGATCAGCGGTGCTTCCAGTTTCTCGGCAGTTTCTACCGCGCCACGGCAAACCGCTTCGGTGATACGCAGTTTACGGCTGTCGTTGTTGTTGTCCAGACGGCTTGGCATCACGCGGTCAGTACGCTCGCAGATGGTCGCCATGATGGAAACGGCTTCCAGCGGGTATTTACCCTTCGCGGATTCACCGGACAGCATCACTGCATCGGTGCCGTCGAGGATGGCGTTCGCTACGTCACCGGCTTCTGCGCGGGTTGGACGCGGGTTTTTGATCATTGAGTCCAGCATCTGGGTCGCAGTGATAACCACTTTACGTGCGCGAACGCACTTCTCGATCATCATCTTCTGCGCGAAGATCACTTCTTCAACCGGGATCTCAACGCCCAGGTCACCACGTGCAACCATGATGCCGTCAGAGGCTTCGAGGATTTCGTCGAAGTTGTTCAGGCCTTCCTGGTTTTCGATCTTGGAGATGATCTGGATGTGCTCGCCGCCGTGCGCTTTCAGGTGCTCACGGATTTCAACCACGTCAGAACGCTTACGGATGAAGGACGCAGCAACGAAATCAACGCCTTGCTCGCAGCCGAAGATCAGGTCCTGTTTGTCTTTTTCTGCCAGAGCAGGCAGGGCGATGGAAACGCCTGGCAGGTTAACGCCTTTGTTTTCGCCCAGGTCGCCGTTGTTCAGCACTTTACAAACAACGTTTTTGCCTTCGATAGCGGTGACTTCCATACCGATCAGGCCGTCGTCCACCAGTACGGTGTTGCCAACGGACAGATCGCTGGTGAAGCCTTCATAAGTTACAGCAACGATGTCGCTGTTGCCGACAACGGACTTGTCAGTGGTGAAGGTGAAGGTCTGTCCCGCTTTCAGCGAAACGTCATTACCGCCTTCCAGTTTGATGGTACGAATTTCTGGACCTTTGGTATCCAGCAGGATTGCTGCTTTTTTACCGGTCTTGCTCATCACGTTGCGCAGGTTCTGGATGCGCTGACCGTGTTCAGCATAGTCACCGTGAGAGAAGTTCAGACGCATAACGTTCATGCCGGCGTCCAGCATTTTGGTCAGCATCTCTTCAGATTCGGTTTTCGGGCCGATGGTGCAAACAATTTTCGTCTTTTTCATGACAGTCTTAGTCTTTAAGTTGGGAAGGATATGGAAATCTCGCTCCAGGGGCGCACGGCCGCGGAGTCAAACCTGTGTTGCAAAAGCGTATATGACACGCACTAAGGATAGGAGACATCAAATGAGCGTGCAGAAGAAAGTGTGCCTGAGTGACAGCCCAACGAAGGAGAGGAGAAGTTGTACGTTGTTTTTTGTATTCCAAGCGCTGAAACCATTCACCAAGGATTAGGCGCACATTATACGCTTAAAGATGCGCAAAAGGGAAAGAAAAACAGCGTTTCAAAAATATTATATGCCGTTTCACAACGGATTGTTATCAAGGCGTTAAGGCATGATGACAACCTATGGCGGCAGGCGAGTGGCCTGCCGCATTTTGCTTATTCTTTGAGCGCTTGACTGAGATCGGCTATCAGGTCTTGCGCATCTTCGATACCCACGGACAGGCGGATCAGCTGCGGCACAATTCCGTTTGCCAGCCGCTGCTCGAGTGGTATTGATGCGTGAGTCATGCTGTAAGGCTGGCTGACCAGACTCTCCACGCCACCGAGACTTTCCGCGAGGGTAAAAAGTTTAAGTTTACGAATCACTTCAGCGGCACGTTGCGCATCGCCTTTCACCACAATCGAAATCATCCCGCCCGGCAGCGCCATCTGCGCGCGGGCAAGTGGATATTGTGGGTGTGATTCCAGGCCCGGATAAAACACCTTTTCCACCTGCGGCTGCTGCGCCAGCCACTGTGCCAGCGCCAGGGCGTTAGCGCTGTGTTTCTCGACGCGCAGGGACAGGGTGCGGATCCCGCGCAGGGTCAGAAAACTGCTGAACGGATCCAGAACCCCGCCGACGGCATTTTGCAGATAGCCGAGCTTTTCGGCCAGCGTCGGGTTATCACCCACCACCGCCAGCCCGGCGACCACGTCCGAATGGCCGTTAAGGTATTTGGTGGCGGAGTGCACCACAATATCAAAGCCTGTCTCCAGCGGACGGTGAATGACCGGCGAGGCGAAGGTGTTATCCGCCACGCTAATAAGGTTATGACGACGCGCAATCGCGGCAATGGCCGCCAGATCGGCCAGCTTCAACAGCGGGTTAGTCGGTGTTTCTACCCACACCATCCGGGTTTCCGGGCGGATCGCCGCCTCAAGCCCGGCCAGATCGTCCGGCTTGACCCAGCTTACCTGCAGCCCGGTGCTACGTTTGCGCACGTTCTCAATAAGACGATACGTTCCGCCATACACATCATCAATGGCGACAATATGGCTGTCTTTGTCCAGCAGTTCGAGCACGGTCGAAATGGCGGCGAGGCCGGACGCAAAGGCGTAGCCCCGCGAGCCGCCTTCCAGTTCGGCAATGGCGGTTTCCAGCGCGTGGCGGGTTGGGTTGCCGCTGCGGGAGTATTCATAGCCGGTATGTTCCCCCGGCGAGGGTTGCGCAAACGTCGAGGTGGCGTAAATGGGCGGCATAACCGCGCCGTGTTGGTCGTTAAACTCGCCGCTGTGGACGCTCAGGGTAGCTAAATTTTTCATCTTTATTCCTTTATTGCGGGAGACGGTTGCGCCAGGCGGTCAGGACATCGCTGCGCGTGATCAGGCCCAGAAAACGGTCGTTGTCATTAATCACGGCCACCAGACCGCGGTCGAAAATGGCGTGCAGGGCGCTTTCCGGCGCGTGCTTATCAAGAAACTCCACCTGCCGCGTCATCGCCGCCGTCACCGGAAGGGCGAAACGATCCCCGTCACCGCCGATATGGCGCAGGAGATCCCATTCATCAATGATGCCGACGACCCTGCCGTCATCCAGCACCGGCAGCTGGGAGATGTCGTACAGACGCATGCGCGCCAGCACGGTGGACAGGGTGTCATCCGGCGCAGCGGTGACGGTGGCGCCCTCGTCGTGGCGCAGGGCGATGTAATCCGAGAGATCGCCTGCCAGCGGGCGCGAGATCAGCCCCTGCTGGCGCATCCAGTCATCGTTGAACATTTTGGAGAGATATTTATTGCCGCTGTCGCAGGCGAAGGTCACGACGCGCTTCGGCGTGGTCTGGGCCTGGCAGTATTTCAGCGCCGCGGCCAACAGGGTACCGCTGGAGGAGCCCGCCAGAATGCCTTCCGTTTTCAGCAGTTCCCGGGCGGTGGTAAAGGCTTCACGATCGGTAATGCGCCAGGCGCGATTCACCCCTTCGATGTGCGCCAGAGGGGGGATAAAGTCTTCGCCTATCCCCTCGACCAGCCAGGCTCCGGCATCGTCATAGCGCCCGGTCTCCACCTGATCGGCCAGCACCGACCCGGCCGGATCGGCCAGCACAAACTCGGTATGCGGGGAGTGTTCGGCAAACCACGCCTGCAGGCCGCCCAGGGTACCGCCTGAACCCACGCCAACCACGATGGCGTCAATCTTGCCGTCGAGCTGCTCAAAGAGTTCCGGCGCGGTGGTGGTACGGTGCGCCAGCGGGTTGGCCTCGTTATTGAACTGGTCGATATAGAACGCCCCCGGCAGCTCGTTCGCCAGACGCTGGGCGTAATCCTGGTAATAGGCCGGATGGCCTTTATTGACGTCCGAGCGGGTCAGCACCACCTGAGCCCCCAGCGCACGCAGGTGGAAAATCTTCTCGCGGCTCATTTTGTCGGGCACCACCAGGATCAGGGAATAGCCTTTCTGGGCCGCAATCAACGCCAGACCCAGTCCGGTATTCCCTGCGGTAGCCTCAATAATGGTGCCGCCGGGCTGGAGCTGGCCGCTGCGCTCGGCTTCATTAATCATCGACAGCGCGACGCGGTCTTTAATGGAGCCGCCGGGATTCTGGTTTTCCAGCTTCAGAAACAGCGAGCAAAGGCCGGTATCCAGTTTATGCAGCTGAATAAGAGGAGTCTGGCCAATCAGTTCGGTGACGGAGTGGTAAATCGTCATGATGTTTTCCTGTAAGAGGGTCATGACCGGATGATAGGGCCGTAAAATTTTCTCTATAAAGAACGTTTCACTGCCTTTTAGAACGGAAATGAATATTCATCATGATTTCAGAGGTAAGGACAGCAAGACGTAAAGTTGTCCGGATGTCAGGATGGCTATATTGGCATGAAATGCTGCAAAAATAGCCATTTTTGCCGGATGGGGGCTGCGGGATATGCATTTGGCAGATAATCATTGCTGAAATTCATCTAATTCCTTTCGCCCAGTCAATCCGCCCGTTATTCCTTGCTGTTATAAGAAATTCCTTTTTGGTCATTTAAAACCTGATAACGGCTGTTTACTATCTTTTGGACATCCATACTGCTAAACCGCCATGAGCGACGGATTACGATAAGAATGATTGTACTCAGGAATATTTCGAAGATTTTTGACAACGGAAAAGTGGCGCTAACGGCCGTTGACAACGTGAACCTGACGATAGAGCAGGGACAGATTTATGGAATTATTGGCTACAGCGGTGCCGGTAAAAGCACCTTAATCCGCCTGCTCAACGGTCTGGAGAAACCGACCACCGGCAGTGTGACCATTAACGGACAGGACATTTCCGCCGCGAAAGGTGAAGCCCTGCGCCAGGCGCGCCTGAAGATCAGTATGGTGTTTCAGCACTTTAACCTGCTGTGGTCCCGCACGGTGAGCGAGAATATCGCTTTCTCCATGCAGATTGCCGGGGTGCCAAAAGCCAAAATTAAAGCCCGCGTGGCGGAACTGGTGGAGCTGGTCGGGCTGAAAGGCCGCGAGCAGGCTTACCCGTCCCAGCTCAGCGGTGGGCAGAAGCAGCGCGTCGGCATTGCCCGCGCGCTGGCGAATAACCCGGATGTGCTGCTCTGCGACGAGGCCACCTCGGCGCTGGATCCGCAGACCACCGATCAGATCCTCGATCTGCTCCTCGATATTAACCGCCGTTTTAAGCTGACCATCGTGCTCATCACCCATGAAATGCACGTGGTGCGCAAAATCTGCGACCGCGTGGCGGTGATGGAAAACGGCAACGTGGTGGAAGAAGGCGAGGTGCTGCAGGTCTTTACCCATCCGCAGCAGCCGATTACGCAACAGTTTGTGCGTCAGGTCAGCCAGTACGCCGAAGAAGAGACCTTTAACACCGAGCTGGCGAAGGAGCTGGAAGGCACCGTCATCAAGCTGACCTTCACCGGCCACAGCACCCACAAGCCGATTGTCGGGGAGCTGACCCTGCGCTACGGCCTGCCGTTTAACATCCTGCACGGCAAAATGACGCAAACCGCCCACGGCGTGTTCGGCCAGCTCTGGCTGCACGTGGTGGCAACAGAAGAACAACTGAACAATATCCTCGTCGACCTGCAGCACAGTGATATTGAAGGCGAGGTAATTAAACATGGCTGAGAATCTCTTCCCGCATCTGAAATGGGACCAGCTCTGGGCCGCCACCCTGGAAACGCTGTACATGACGGCACTCTCCGGCGTCGCGACCTTTGTGCTCGGGCTGGTCCTCGGCCTGGCGCTGTTTTTAACCGCCCGCGGTGGCATGTTTCACAACCGCACGGTTTACAGCGTGATTTCGATTGTGGTGAACGTGTTCCGTTCGATCCCGTTCATTATCCTGATCGTGCTGCTGATCCCCTTCACCAAAACCGTGGTGGGGACCATCCTCGGGGCGAATGCCGCGCTGCCCGCGCTGATTGTTGGTGCTGCGCCCTTCTACGCCCGTCTGGTGGAGATTGCCCTGCGTGAAGTGGACAAAGGGGTGATCGAGGCGACGCGCTCAATGGGAGCCCGAATGAGCACCTTAATTTTTCGGGTTTTACTGCCGGAATCATCACCTGCTCTGGTTTCAGGGATCACGGTGACGCTGATTGCGCTGGTCAGCTACAGCGCAATGGCGGGGGTGATTGGTGCCGGTGGTCTGGGAAATCTGGCTTATCTGGAAGGATTCCAACGCAACCATGGTGACGTCACGCTGGTGGCAACGGTGACCATTTTGATCATCGTTTTCATTATCCAGTTCTGCGGCGACATCATCACATCACTGTTAGATAAAAGATAAACACGAATAACACACAGGAACCATCATCATGAAAAAGACACTGACGTTGATCGCCGCAGCAACCCTGAGCGCCCTGAGCTTTGCCTCCTGGGCTGATACCCTGACCGTGGGCGCCTCCAACACCCCGCATGCGGAAATTCTGGAGCAGGCGAAGCCGATTCTGGCGAAGCAGGGTATCGACCTGGAGATCAAACCGTTCCAGGATTATATCCTGCCGAACACCGCGCTGGCGGGTCGTGACATCGACGCCAACTACTTCCAGCACATTCCCTACCTGAACAGCGTGCTGAAAGATCACGCCGGGGACAAAGAGTACGATTTCGTCAGCGCCGGTGCCATCCACATCGAGCCAATCGGTATCTACTCCAAAAAATACAAGTCGCTGAAAGATCTGCCGGAAGGCGGCAAAATCATCATGCGTGATGCGGTCTCTGAAGAGGGTCGTATCCTCTCTATCTTCGAGAAAGAGGGCGTGATCAAGCTGAAGCCGGGCATCGACAAAGTGACCGCGCGCATCAGCGATATCGTTGAGAACCCGAAAAAGCTGCAGTTCACCCCGAACGTTGAAGCCTCTCTGCTGCCGCAGATGTATAACAACGACGAAGGCGCTGCGGTGGTGATCAACGCCAACTACGCCATCGACGCCGGTCTGGATCCGGTTCACGATCCGATCGCGGTAGAGAGCGGTGAAAACAACCCGTATGCCAACATCATCACCGTGCACCGTGGCGATGAGAAGAAGAAGGATATCGTGGCGCTGGTGGACGTGCTGCACTCCAAAGAGATTCAGGACTGGATCCGCACCAAATACAAAGGCGCTGTGATCCCGGTTAACAAGTGACTGCTCCTCGCCGTAAACGGCGAGGCTTCCCACTTCTCAGGCTGCAACTGGCATGGAGCCAGACTTACGCAAGCCTCGATGGGCTTTGACGACGTGACCCGCCGCCATTAATTCTGTTATGCCCTTGTGCTGTATGTTGATCGCCGCATTGATATCGCGGTCATGATCGGCACTACAGCCGGGGCATTTCCATGCCCGCACCCTGAGCGGCATTTCCGGCATTTTGTGGCCGCAACAATGGCACGTTTTCGAGCTGGCGAACCACTGATCCAGTTTGACCAGGTGAACCCCTGCCGACTCCGCTTTGTAGGCGAGTTTTGCCACAAATCCAGACCATGCCGCATCCCCGATATGACGGGCAAGGCGACGGTTTTTCATCATGTTTGCTGATTTCAGCGTTTCCACTATCACCGCTTGATTTTCGTCGATAATTCGCCTGGAAAGTTTGTGCTGGAAATCAGCCCGGGCATTGGCTACCCGTTCGTGTTGTGCTGCAAGGCGTAAGCGAGCCTTACGGCGGTTTGCGCTGCCCGGCTTCTTACGGAATAGCGCCTTGCTGTCACAGCGTAAGCGGCGGTAAGCATTGACCAGGTGGCGAGGATTCGCCACTTTGTCGCCATCATTGCCGATCAGGTAGTGCGATAGCCCCAAATCATAGCCTGCTACGGTGGTGATACAGGTCGGCTTCGCTGCCGCTTCCTGTCCATCGTCTGCAAGTATTGAGGCAAAGTATTTGCCCGCTGCGTTGCGGGTGATCGTGATGCTGGAAACCTTGCCGACAATCTCACGGTGAATGTTCGCCCGGATAGCGGGGATTTTCGGCAACTGGATAGCGTCAGTTAATACCTTCCCGTTGGGATGGTAGCTGGATTGCCTGCCGTGCTTGCTTTTGAAAACGGGGAATCTGGCTTTGAGTTCCTTGTTAAAGAAGTTGGCAAAAGCCTTGTCCAGATTGATCACCGCCTGCTGGAGCGCCAGCGAGTCATATTTTTTGAGCCAGCTATAGCGGCCTGACTTCTTCGCCACTGCCAGCAGCGGCTTTATATCGCGCGTTGGCCTGAGGGAAACACCGTGGCGCTGGTACATGTGGCGGCTGATATGAAGGGCTTTATTGTATGCGAACCGAACCGCGCCGAACTGCGCGTTCAGGAATGCGGCTTGCTCGTCGGTGGGATAAATGCGTACTTTTGTCGCTCTTTTCATATCAATACCATCATAATTGAGTGGTTATTTATACAGTGTTTTGGCCAAGGTATTTTGATGTGAGACAAACATAGTCAGCTCCCCTTATATTCCCGCCTGACTGGGCGAGGGTTTACGGGGCATTTGCTAATCCCCTGATTCTGCTTTTAAAAAGCCCGGTGAGTCTCTCGCCGGGCTTCTTTTTTGTATAAGACTAATGAATGCTTTAAGCTGGCGTTTTCAGGCAATGGAGTGAAGGTCATGGGCAATGTAACCAAAGACGAAGCGCTGTATCAGGAGATGTGTCGCGTGGTAGGCAAAGTCGTTCTGGAGATGCGCGATCTCGGGCAGGAGCCCAAGCATATTGTGATCGCCGGGGTTCTGCGCACCTCGCTGGCGAACCAGCGGGTGCAACGCAGTGAATTAACCACCCAGGCGATGGAAACCGTCGTTAAAGCGCTGGCCGGTTAAACCGCCAGCGTTTAGCCAGCTGTTCAATCCCGCAGCACAGCAGGTAATAGACCACCCCTGTAAAGACAAAAATAGCCGCCGGGTAGATCTGCACCCGGTTGTTGACCTGGCCTGCAACGGTGGTCAGCTCCGGCACGTTGACGATAAAGGCCAGCGAGGTGTCCTTCAGCAGGCTGATAAAAATCCCCAGCAGCGAAGGTAAGGTGTTGCGCAACGTCTGCGGCAGCAGCACCCACCCCAGCGTTTGCAGCGCGCCAAACCCCTGCGCCTGGGCAGCCTCATACTGCCCGGCAGGCAGCGCCCGCAGCCCGGCCAGCACCGAGTGCATCACCGCGGCGGCGGTAAACCACGCCAGCGCCAGGGTCACGGTCAGCGCCCCCGGCAGATCGCCCCCGACGATCAGCGGCAGCAGATACCACAGCCAGAAAATCACAAATATCAGCGGGATCCCGCGAATGATCTCGGCCCACAGGAACAGGGTATTGCGTATCGTCCCCGGAAATCGCCACGCCAGCCCGGCAAGCGCAATCCCGGCGGGTAACGCCAGCGCCGCCGCGCCTGAGGCCATCAGCAGCGTCAGCAGGACGCCGCCGGGCTGTCCGACCGCAGCCCGTCCCCAGAGCAGATAATCCAGGTTATCGGTAATCACAGTGAGTCCGGCTAGCATTTCTCTACACTCCGGGGAGTCGGCGCCGCTTTTCGCCGCCGTTCGGTTGAGGGGCCGAGTTTCGTCAGCAGCACGCCCATCGCCACGCCGGTGAGCAGATACAGCACCGTACCGACGGTGAAGGCCTCCAGGGCGTGGGCGTTATAGCTCTCGATCTGTCGTACCTGATAAGTGAGTTCCGCAAAGCCTATTCCGCTCGCCAGCGACGAGAGTTTCATAAGATTGAGGTACTGTCCCACTACCGGCTGCCAGGCGTTCGCCAGCCCCTGCGGCAGCAGGATGTAGCGCAGCAGCGGCCAGGCGGAGAAGCCCTGCGCGAGAGCGGCTTCCCGCTGCCCGGCAGAGACGGCGCGTAGCCCGGCGGTGATCTCCTCGGTCAAAAAGGCCGAGGTAAAGACCCCCAGACCCCAGGCGGAGCAGAGAAACTCGGGCGTGAACCACCACACCTGGCCCGGCAGCACCGACCAGGGATGATCGTCCATCACAAAGGTGCGGAAACCCGCAGGCAGCCCGTTCCAGGCGGCGAAATACCAGAACAGCAGCTGCACCAGCAGGGGCGTATTGCGAAACAGCGAAACCCATACGACAACGATCTTCCTCCCGATGCGCCCCCCGGCGAGACGCAGCCCGAGGCAGGCGAGGGTGATAAGGCTGCCGACGATGATCCCTGCCAGGGTCACCCACAGGGTGGTAAGAAAACCGGAGAGGATCCACTGCAGGGGCTGGCCGGTCAGCACCCCTTGCCAGTCGAGGGCCGGCATCACACCGCTCCTGGATGCAGCGGATTGAGCACCTTCTGCAGAAAACGCTGGGTACGCGGATGAGTCGGATGCTGGAAGAACTGCTCCGGCGGAGCCACCTCCAGAATATGCCCGCCGTCGATGAACACCACCCGGTCGGCAATCTCCCGGGCAAACTGCATCTCATGGGTAACGACAATCATGGTGATCCCACTGTGGGCGAGGGCCTTCATCACCAGCAGCACTTCACCAATCATCTCCGGATCCAGGGCCGAGGTGGGCTCATCAAACAGGATGATCTGCGGCGAGGAGGCCAGGGCCCGGGCGATGGCCACCCGCTGCTGCTGCCCGCCGGATAACGCCTCCGGATAGTGGTCGGCTTTGTCCGCCATGCCCACCTGCGCCAGCAGCGCCTCAGCGCGGGTTTCGGCTTCGGCCGGCCGCCAGCCGTGAACGTGCCTCAGCGCCAGGGCGATGTTTTGCCGCGCGGTCAGATGGCTGTAAAGGTTGAACTGTTGAAAGACAAACCCGACCCGGCTGCGCAACTGGCGCAGCGCCTGACGGCTAAGCTGACGCGTCGATTTGCCGTCGATCAGGATGTCGCCGGAGGTCAGGGTTTCCAGCTGATTGATAAGGCGGATCAGCGTCGATTTACCGGAGCCCGAGGGGCCAAGAATAGCCACCACTTCCCCCGGCGTGACGCTGAGGTTAATGCCTTTCAGCACCGGGCGATCGCCGTAGCGTTTCACGACCTCAGAAAAGGTGACGCTGGCCTGCTCCAGATGTGAAAAATCCGCGGCAGATGCCGCGGAGCGTGAGAATAGACCTGACCGCATATTACTGGGCTTCTATTTTAAAGGCGCGAGGCTGCGGGGAAGGGGTCTGTGGACCAAACCAGACGTCGTAGATCTTCGCCGCGTCGCCGTTGCTCTCCAGCTTCACCAGCTCGTCGTTCACCACTTTCAGCAGCGCGGTTTCGCCTTTCTTCACCCCGACGCCAATCTCCTCCTTACTCAGCAGATCGGGCAGAATTTTAAAGTTGGCTTTGTCCGGAGCCTGAGCCAGCAGCCCGGCCAGAATGGTGCTGTCCTGGGTGATGGCCTGCACGTTGCCGTTGCGCAACGCCGTCAGCGCCAGCGGGATATCGTCATAGGAGAGCACGCGGGACTGCGGGAAGCGCTGATGCAGCGCCTGCTCCCCGGTGGTGCCCTTTACCGCCCCGATACGCGCCTTGCTGTAGGCATCCAGTTTATCCGCCCCTTTGGCCGGCACCAGGAACTGCTGCCCGGTGACGAAGTAGGGGGTGGAAAAATCGATCACCTGGGCACGCTCCGGGGTAATGGTGATATCCGCCACGATCAGATCCGCCTTGCCCGACTGCAGCAGCGGAATGCGGTTAGCCGGGTTGGTGGCGACCAGCTCCAGCTTGACCCCCAGCGTTTTGGCTAATGCTTTGGCGAAATCCACGTCGTAACCGACGATTTCGTGGCTTTTCGCATCCACCGAGCCAAACGGCGGGTTGGCATCGAAGGTGGCAACTTTCACCACGCCCGCCGCCTTGATATCGGCCAGCTGGTCTGCCTGCGCCTGAGCGGAAAGGATCCCGCCTGCGGCCAGTAAAGCCAGTACCAGCGCTCGTTTTGTCTGTTTTGCCATAAATTCCTCTGAGTCTGTTTTTTGTTTTGTCCTGTTACGCTCCCATAACCGCCTCCGGCCGCCAAATGCCAATATCGTCTTTGCTATGTGAAAAAAATCATTAGTGAACAGCCTGTTACGTAGCCGTAAAAAGAAGAGGTGCTTTTGCGATTCGCGCACATCCTCTGCCGGAATCGGCATTTCTCGCCGCGCCAGATTGCTGGTTTACTGCATACAGGCTGAACAAATGAGGAACAGGGCAATGGGCAAACTGATGAGTACGTTACGGCGGTTTTTTGCCGCGAAACCGGAAGAGAACAGCGCGCAGCGTATTATTGAATCTATCTTGCCGGTTGCCAGCCTGTATGGCGTGGACATCGCCAACATCGACCCGGAGTGGTTCCATGAGCAAACGCAACGCTGAGCACCGCCACGTGCGGGAAACCTACTGGAACGAGGTGTGCGTTACTCCGCGCACGCCCCGCCATTCTGGACGCTAACATCCAAAAATCACCGCAAGTTTTGTCCCCGGCTTAGCTTCCTGCTAAGGTCTCTGGCGTCCTTTACCAGCGCCAGTTAACTGAATGAACAGCCAAAAATTTTTAAAACGTGGGCTTCTGATCTGGCTCCTGCTCTGCCTGCTGAGCAGCGTGCTGCTGTATGCCGAACAGATCCGCCGTCAGTTCTGGGATCTGGACCGGGCGTTTGCCACGGCCTTTGCCGAGGCGGGGGCGGTTCTCACCCAGAACGAGTCGGTGCTGCCGCTGTTAAATGGCGATGAAGATCTGGCCGCGCTGCGTAAAAAATTCCCGCAAATCCTCGACCTGCAAAAGACCCAGGGGCGCGCCCTCGACGCCGCGCGGGTTGAACCCCTGGGCGACACGCAGTACTGGCTCTATAACCCCTGGCGACAGATCCGGGTACTCATCGATACCCGGGCGGTGATCGGTGCCTGGCCGCATTTTACCCGTCTCAGCCTGGATCTCCGCGGTGACGCCTCGCCACCCCCTGCGGATACCTTCTGGCACTGGCAGCGGCAGTTTGCTCAGCACACCCAACCCTTTATCCTGCGGGCCGACGCCCGACCGGCGTGGCTGAATGTCGCCCTGGTGCCGTTTTTGCTGCTCTGGCTGGCATTGGCCGGGGTGATGGCGGCAGGCGGGGTGATCCTCTGGCAGCGTAAACAGCGGCAGAACGCCGACCAGCGCGCCCGGTATTACCAGCATGCCAGGCTCAATACCCTGGGGGAGATCACCGCGGGCATCGTGCATGAGATCAATCAGCCCCTGACGGCTGTGCAGACCTGGATCCAGGGCGCGCAGCGTCAGCTGCGGCAGGACAATCCCGAGGCGGTGGCGCAGGCCCTCGGATCGGCGCTGGTGCAAACCCAGCGGATAGCCGAGCTGCTGACCCGCTTTCGCGAACACGTTACCGAGGAGCGGGTGGACCTGGGCGAGGTGGATCTGGCCAGCTGCTGGCAGCAGGTCGGCAACCTGCTGGAGCACGAGCGTACCGCCAGACATATCCGCCTCACCCATGATTTTGCCCCCGATGCCCGCACGCTCTGCGCCGACAGGCTGTGGCTGGAGCAGGTGCTGCACAACCTCCTCAGCAACGCCATCCAGGCGCAGCAGGAGCGTGCGGCGGGATGGGTGCATATCCGCAGTCAGCGCAACGGCGAGGTTATCCGGATAGAGATCGCCGACGGCGGGCCGGGCTTTACCCCGGACGCCTTACAAAACGCCTTTATGCCCTTTTACAGCGGGCGGCAGGGCGGTATCGGTCTGGGCATGACCTTAACCGAATCGTTGGTCACCAGAATGAATGGCACCCTGGCGCTGGATAATGCCCCGGAAGGCGGCGCCAGGGTCAGGTTGCAGTTCGCTTATCACGGGAGTCAGGAAAATGGATAACGTCATCTGGTTAATTGACGATGATGCGTCGGTCAGGGAGTCGCTGGTTTTTCTGCTCTCCGGGATGAACTGGCGCGTTGAAGCTTATGAGAGTATTGCGGCCTTTACCGCCGCCCACGGCGAAGAGAAGGCCCTGACCGGCTGCCTGCTGCTGGATATGCGCATGCCGGGTAAAGGCGGGCTGGCCTGGCTGGAGGAGGGAGCCTGGCCCTGGCCGCTGCTGCCGGTGATCCTGATGACCGGCCACGGCACTATCGATGCCTGTCGACGGGCATTCCATAACGGGGTGTTTGAGTTTTTCACCAAGCCGCTGGATGCCGACACGCTGATCGAATCCATCACCGCCGCGCTGGCAGAGAGCCAGCAGCGGGTGGGGCGCTGGCAGGAGGCCAGACGGGCCAGAGCGCTGTTTCGGCAGCTCACCGCCCGGGAACACGAGGTGCTGCTGGCCCTGATGGAAGGGAGCAGTAATAAAGAGGTTGCTGCCCGACTTAACCTCTCGCCGCGAACGGTAGAGGCGCACCGGGCGGCGGTGTTCCTCAAGCTGGGGGTCTCCAGCCTGGTGCAGGCCATTCGGGAATACGACAAATTGCAATCCGTAGAACTACCAGGATAACCCCGTAGTCGACCGAATAACATTTCAGTACGCACATCGGTACGCTGCATCTGTTTACACTTACCCGAGGATGTGCGATGAAAAAGTTAATGATGGCAGCAGTGTGTGTAGCCGGGGTGGTCAGCGTATCGGCGCAGGCGCAGTCCGTGGCGCAAAAGAATCTCTCCCTGACCCAGGCGAACGCTCTGGCCAGCGCGGCCATTCAGGCCTGCACGGCCAAAAATTATCAGGTCAGCGTCACGGTGGTGGATCGTGCCGGGGTGGTTAAAGCGGTACAGCGCACGGACAATGCCGGTCCGCATACCCTGAAAGCCAGCGAGATGAAGGCCTTTACCGCGCTCAGCACCAAAAATGCCTCAGGCAAAGTGATGGAGTCCGCGCAAAGCAACGCCGGAGCGCAGAACCTGCGTGATATCCCGGGCCTGCTGCTGCTGGCGGGTGGATTGCCGGTTAAAGAAGGAGATGAAGTGATCGGGGCCATCGGGATTGGCGGCGCGCCGGGTGGGCATCTGGATGAAGCCTGCGCTCAGCAAGCAATCGACGGTATGAATAAGTCATAACATTACCCGGCGATTTTGTAGGCCGGGTAAGGCGGCAGCCGCCACCCGGCAAAAAGCCCCGGACAATCGTCCGGGGCTTTTTACATTAGATCTTGCAGGCGTCGCCGCAGTCATCGTCCGCTACAATCGCCTGGGCTTTTTTATCCGCATCTTCAAGGCGTTCTGCGTTACGTTCTTCCGCTTCATCCAGCCCGTCAAACACCAGATTGTTGAGATCAATTTCCATCATTTACCTGCTTTGTTCGGTTTTTGTTCCAGGTCGTATTATAGAGCAAAACCATGAGCTGAGGCACCCCAGCGCACATAAGGATAATCCTTGCCATACTCATACATTATCCGGCTAAGGAGACCCCATGATCGTCCTGTGTAAAACCTGCGGCACGTCCTATGACGTGGCCAGCGAACCGCAACAGTGCGCCATTTGTGAAGATGAACGCCAGTACGTGCCCGCGACCGGGCAGGCGTGGGTTGATTTCAGCGCCCTGACCGCCACCCACACCAACAAGTGGCAACAGCTCGAAGACAATCTTCTGAGCATCAAAACCGTTCCCGCGTTTGCCATCAGCCAGCGGGCGATCCTGCTGCGCACCCCGCAGGGTAACGTGCTGTGGGACTGCATCGCCAACCTCGACCCTGCCACCCACGCGCTGGTGACGGCGCTGGGCGGGATCGACGCTATCGCCATCTCGCACCCGCACTACTACACCACCATGCAGGACTGGGCCGCGGCCTTTGATGCGCCGGTGTATTTGCATGCCAGCGATCGGCAGTGGGTGATGCGCGAGAGTCCCGCCCTGCGCTTCTGGGAGGGGGACTCCCTTGAGATCGCTCCTGACGTCAGGCTGCTGCGGCTGGGCGGCCATTTTGCCGGTGGCACGGTGCTGCACCACAACGTTGACGGGGGCGTGTTGCTGGCCGGAGACATCCTGCAGGTGACCCCCGGAAAAGACGCCGTCTCTTTTATGTGGAGCTACCCGAATATGCTGCCGCTGCCGGCCAGCGAGGTGAGCGAAATCGCCGCCCGTCTGGACGATGTGCGCTTTGATCGGCTCTACGGCGCCTTTGAAGGGCAGAACATTTCCGCCAGCGCGCGGGAGATTGTTATGCGGTCGGTCCAGAAATATATTGCTTGTCTGAACTCGGGGCCGGTGGGTAAACTCGAAAAACCGTGATCTCGATCATGCCTGTACAATCACAATAAAATGAGACATTGCTATGCAACATATCATTGAAGGTTTTCTCAGCTTTCAAAAAGAAGTTTTTCCGCAACGTAAAGACCTCTTCCGCAGTCTGGCCTCCAGCCAGAATCCCAAAGCGCTGTTCATCTCCTGTTCTGACAGCCGTCTGGTGCCGGAATTAGTCACCCAGCAGGAGCCGGGACAGCTCTTTGTCATTCGTAATGCGGGCAACATTGTGCCACCTTTCGGGCCAGAGCCGGGCGGCGTCTCCGCCACCATCGAATACGCCGTGGTGGCGCTGGGCGTCACCGATATCGTGATCTGCGGCCACTCTAACTGCGGCGCGATGAAGGCGATTGCCGACAACGCTAATCTCGAACCGATGCCGGCCGTGTCACACTGGCTGCGTTATTCCGATGCCGCCAAAGCGGTGGTGGAAAACAAGACCTGGGACAACCCGACCGACAAGGTCAACGCCATGGTGCAGGAAAACGTCTTCGCCCAGCTGAGCAACATCAAAACCCACCCGTCGGTGGCGGTCGGCCTGCGTAACAACGCTATCCGTCTGCACGGCTGGGTTTACGATATCGAAAGCGGGGATATTCGCGCCCTGGATAAAGATTCGAAAACCTTCGTCTCCCTGTCCGAAAACCCGGGCGTTTACTTCGAGTAAAAACGCATCTTCAGGGCGGGATCCCCGCCCTGAAACTGTTTAAGGCATCACTTCCAGTCTCAGACCCGCCCGCTTCGCCGTTTCAGGCAGCAGATCCACCGCCGTCACATAGCCATCTGGGTCAAGGCAGCGATTGGCCGCTCTGGCCTGCTCCAGGATCGTCTCATCCCAGTAGACGCGCTTACGCTGATCGCCCTGGGTGGTGAGAATGCACTCCATGTCGCCGTCCAGCGCGCGGTAGGACCGCCAGCTGTTCTCCGGGACCGAAATGACCGAGCGTTCAGGGGCGATAATGCTCACCTCTTCGCCCTCCAGGTTCCAGGTCACCTCCAGCGTTCCCTTAAAGACCATGATCACCTGCACGTCCGGGCACAGATGACGACCGACAAGATGATCGGATTTCAGGCGCAGCCACTCCACGGAGAAGCCGTGCGGATTGACGATAGCGGGGGCGGCGTGTTTATCCTGGCTGATGCCGAAGCCAATCACCGGCGCAATCTCACCCCCGTGGCCCGGCAGGACCGAGTCAAGCAGGCCCGCCGCAGACCAGCGACGATCTTCTCCGGTCACCGCCCGCTGACGCATCTCCTCCACGGAGTAGTGACGCAGGGCGGCAATCTCTTCCGGCGCAAGCGGGGTCAGCAGTCCCGCCGGTTCCGGCAGGGTATCCCCCGCGTTGACGTCGATGAGCATATTCTCTTTGCTCAGATACAGGCCGTACTCGCTGGCGGCATCCAGAATCGACGGGTGCCAGATGATCCCTCCGGTGTGGTTGCCGCCCAGCACCGTGTAGACCATACCGCAGGTCTCCTCTTTACTGACGTTGGTGAAGCCGCGGAAGATCCAGGTCGGAATCGACAGTATGGCCGGGGCGCTGAACTCCGCTTCGTTTTCGCCGTTGGCTCCCCAGCGGAATCGCCAGGTCCCCTCATGAATCAAAAATACTTCGGCGGTGAAGTGCAGGTGCAGGTTGTTGGTCACCCCTTTCGGCATGGCCGCGGCACCGATGTTAAAGCCGTGCGGCTCGGGGATATTCACCACCTGAGCGGACGACTGGGTCACGCCCGGCCCAATAAAGGAGTAGTTCTGCTTCAGGTGCGAGCCGGGAAGTTTGCAATCGATAAATGCCAGATTGCAGGAGACCATATCTTCGGGAGCAACCAGACGGCTTCTGGCCTGTTCGGGGGTAATGTGACGTGCTTTCATCTTCTCTCCTGTTAATAGCCTGATGCGCCGGTAGTGGGGACAGCGTTGCCGCGCGCCTGGGCGACGGCTTCACGCGAGGCGCGGCCAAGCTGCATGACATCGTTGGCGGGGGTGACAAATCGGAAGCCTTCGCCGATACGCCGGGCGGCGGCCTCGCCGGAGGTACAAAAGATCCCGGCGATTTTTTGCTGCTGACGACAGTGGCTGACCACTCTTTCTACGGCGGCCAGCATCTCCGGGTGACGGGATTCGGCGCTGGCGCTGCCGGTCAGGGTGAGAGACAGATCGTTAGGGCCGATAAACACCCCGTCCAGCCCCTCGGTGGCCAGGATGGCATCGAGGTTCGCCAGCCCTTCACGGGTTTCGATCATCGCCAGGGTCAGAATTTCGTCATTGGCGTGCTGGGGGTAATCGGACCCGCCGTACAGCAGCCCGCGGGCCGGGCCAAAAGAGCGATTGCCCAGCGGCGGATAGCGGCAGGCGGCGACAAAGCGCCGGGCCTCTTCCGGGGTGGAGATCATCGGGCAGATAATGCCGTAGGCCCCGGCATCCAGCATGCGCATGATCTGCGCCGGATCGTTATCGGCCACCCTGACTAACGGCACCGCCGGGGTAACGGAGAGCGCCTGCAGCATGGCGAGGGCGCTGGCGAAGTCGATCATCCCGTGCTGGAGATCGACGGTCACCGCGTCATAGCCCTGATGGCCGAGGATCTCGGCGCTGTAGCTGGAGGGGATCGCCAGCCAGCCGTTGATAATGGCGGCGTTTTCCTGCACCGCCCTGAGTTTATTCTTGCGCATCTGTACACTCCTGAATCCACTGGCGTAGCGGAGGTGCGACCTCATCGGGCGCTTCAAGCAGGGTGAAGTGCCCGGCAGCGGCGAGGGTGATGCACCTTGCCTGCGGGGCGCTCTCCGCCACCAGCTGGTGGTGATGGGGCGTGCAGATGGGGTCGTGCACGCCGTTGATAATGATGATGGGGCAGGCGAGCGAAGCCAGCGCCCCGCGATTGTCCCGCCGGGTAATGGCGATTTCAGTCTGTGTCGCCAGGGTATCGAGGCCACTCTCCTCTGCCATCCGGCAGATAAGCGCCTGTAAGGCCTGGTCGTCCATACGCGACGGGGCCACGTATTTTGACCACAGGCTGGATAACAGCCAGTGGGTGAGCCCCTGCTGCCGGGCGGCGCTCACCGCCTCGCGCCGCATGGCGGCATTTTCCGGGCGATCGGCAAGCGGATTGACCGACAGCAGCGCCAGTCCGGCAATGCGCCCGGGGGCATCGGCGACCATCTGCAGCGCCACTATCGCCCCCAGCGAAAACCCGGCCAGCAGAAAGCGCGGCGGCAACTGTTCGAGCAGCCGCTGTGAGGCCTGCGCCGCCGAAGTGTCCCCCGTCAGTCTGGGGCAGATCGCCGCAGACAGATTGAGCCGGGCCAGGATCGGCTGCCAGAGCCGGGCGTTACAGAGCGTGCCGCTAAGCAGCACCAGCGGCAGGGCGGGATTATCCACAGTCTCACTCCTCAGGTTGCGGTCCAGCCGCCGTCGACCATCAGCGCGCTGCCGGTGATCATCCCCGCGGCATCGGAGGCCAGGAATACTACCGGGCCCATGATGTCCTCCACTTTGCCCAGCCTGCGCAGCTTGATGTTGTCCAGCACGTAGCGGCGAAACTCCGGTTCGGCCAGCGACGGGGCCGAGAGCGCGGTCTCAATGAAGGTCGGGCACAGGGTGTTAACCCGGATCCCGTCTTCACCCAGCTCCAGCGCCATGGCTTTGGTTAACCCTTCCAGGGCAAATTTCGACGCACAGTAGACGCTGCGGCGGGGGCCGCCGACGTGGCCCATCTGCGAGGAGAGATGGATAATCGATCCGGCGATCCGCTGGTCGCGCATCCGCGCCGCCACCCGCTGGCTAACAAAGAAGGTCGCCCGCAGATTGACCGCCATCACTGCATCGAAATTCTCCTCACTGACGGCCAGAAATGCTTCGTGGCGCGCCAGCCCGGCGCTGTTCACCAGAACGTCGAACGCGGGCAGCCCGGCGAGCACCGACTCAACCTGCGCCACGTCGGTGATATCCAGCGCCACCGGATGCAGCACCAGCTTGTGCTGGGAGGCGAGCGTTACGGCGTCGTCCAGGCCCTGGCGATCTCTCGCGGCGATCCACACCTGTGCCCCGGCGTGGGCCAGGGCGACGGCGCAGGCAAACCCCAGCCCTCTGGAGCCGCCCGTTACTAGGGCGCGCTTGCCGTGCAGGTCAAAGGAGGGCATCTCAGGAAAAGTCATGGGTTACACCTTCTCTCTGACCGGGGCAGGGGTGGCGTAAGGCACCTCCACCTGACCGTAGCGACGCACGCGAACGTTGGCCTGCTCGGCGTGGCCGGCAAAGCCCTCCAGCAGCGACAGGCGCGAGCAATAGCTGCCGATCTCCGCCGTGGCCTCATCGCTGAGGACCTTTTGCCAGGTGCAGGTTTTCATAAACTTGCCGACCCACAGGCCGCCGGTGTAACGCGCCGCTTTTTGCGTCGGCAGGGTGTGGTTGGTGCCGATGACCTTGTCGCCGTAGGCGACGTTGGTGCGCGGGCCGAGGAACAGGGCGCCAAAGTTGGTCAGGTTCGCGAGGAACCAGTCGTCGCGGTCGGTCATCACCTGGACGTGTTCCGAGGCGATGCGATCCGCTTCGGCGAGCATTTCGTCGTAGCTGTCGCAGACGATAATCTCCCCGTAGTCGTGCCAGGCCTGGCGGGCAATGTCGGCGGTAGGGAGTTTTTCCAGCAGGCGGTCAATCTCGCGCAGCGTCTCTTTGGCAAGCGCCATTGAGTTGGTCAGCAGGATCGCCGGTGTGGTAACCCCGTGCTCGGCCTGTCCCAGCAGGTCGGTGGCGCAGATCTCGGCGTCGACGGTGTCGTCGGCAATCACCAGGGTTTCGGTGGGACCGGCAAAAAGATCAATCCCGACCCGGCCAAACAGCTGGCGCTTGGCCTCCGCCACAAAGGCGTTACCCGGCCCAACCAGCATATCCACCGGGGCCAGGGAGTCGGTGCCCAGCGCCATCGCGCCAATTGCCTGAATGCCGCCGAGGGCGTAGATCTCGGTCGCGCCTGCCATTTTCTGCGCCGCCACGATGGCCGGTGCAGGCTCGCCGCCGAACGGCGGGGCGCAGCTGACGATGCGGGAGCAGCCCGCCACGTTGGCGGGAATGATCGACATATGCGCCGAGGCCAGCAGCGGGTACTTCCCGCCCGGGACATAACAGCCCACCGCATTAATCGGAATATTTTTATGACCGAGGATCACTCCCGGGCGGGTCTCTATTTCCAGGTCAAGCAGACAGGCTTTTTGCGCGCGGGCAAAATTAAAGACCTGCTCCTGAGCAAACTCAATATCGTGAATATCCTGACGACTTAATTTGTTTATGCAGGCATTAATTTCTGCCTCGCTCAGGCGATAATCCTGACGGTCATAGCGATCAAACTTGACGGATAATTCACGAATGGCTTTATTCCCGCGCTTTTCAATATCCGCAAGAATAAGTTCCACCGTTTCCCTTATTTGTCGCTGTGCATCCTGACGTTCCTGAACCGGTTTACTGGTTTTAAGTAGATAAGCCACACTATCTTCCTTCTGTATTTATGATGAGGGGTACCCTCCCGGCGGGCCGGGATTATTTAATCGGGAATAAAATTACTGGTCGCGCGCGGGCGCGAGGGAACTGTTAAGAGATAATTCAGCCGTCGCCGGTGTTTTACGGGAATAGACCCAGCGCACCGAGAGCGGGGTGGCAATCGCCGCCACGATCGACAGGGCAGCAATAAACAGATAACCGGACGACAGGTTAATATGCTGCATCATCACCCCCATGATCACCGGCCCGGCAAACATACCGCAGGAGTAGATGGTCTGGAACAGCCCCATCCGCGTCGACTGCTCATCGGCGGTGGTGTTGACCACGCTCAGGGACATAAAGGCCGCGAACGCCATCCCGAAGGAGAATCCGGCCAGCGCCTGCAACAGATAGATCAGATACAGATTGCTGGTAAAGGGGATGCCAAAGGTGGAGATGACCTGCAGCACAATGCCGAGCACCGCCGTTTTAACCAGCCCCAGACGTTGATAAAAGACGCTGCTGCACAGGGCAATGGCGAGAGCGTAGAAGATCAGATGGATATTGCTCAGCAGGGTTAAGATCCCGGCGCGGGCGCCCAGCTGCTCGGCATAAATCGGGGTGAGGGTGTCACGGGTGGCAAAGGGTACCAGGATAACGATGGTGGCAAGAATACCGATCAGCCATACCGAACGGTCGGCGAGCTGCAGGCGGGCACCGGCGATACAGGCCTTCAGCGTCGGGGCTTTTACCGGGTCGTGGACGTCGCGGATGCGGGTGGTGAGGAACAGCGCCACCAGCGCCGAGACGCAGGAGACGAAAAAGGCGATGTTGTTCGCAAAATAGTGAATTAACAGCCCGCCGATGCAGTTGCCGAGGAACACCCCCAGCGGCCCGGCCAGCGCCAGAAATGCTACGGCAGCAGGGGCATCTTTCTGATCAAAGTAGCGAATAAACAGGATGTTGTAGAGCACCCAGGTGGCGGCGGTGACGCCGTCTGCCGCTTTCGCCAGATACAGCGTAATGGCGTTCGGCTCCAGCCAGGCCAGCGGCCAGGCGATGATCGGCAGCACCAGCGCAAACTGGATAAAGATTTTCCGACTCTTCACCACGTCGGAGACAATCCCCAGCGGGAAGCGGATCAGCAGGGTCGCCAGGCCGCTGGCTCCCATGATGATCCCCATCACCTGCGGCTCCATCCCCTGATTGATCATCATCGGGGCCAGAAACGCATCAATGCTGTGAATACAGATAAAAAACAACACGCTGATGATAAAGAACAGCCGGGCTTCCGGTCGGCGTAACAGTGCTCGAAACATGGTAGTGAACCTCTTAAAACGTAATGGGTTAAAACCATCCAGGTACAACTTTACCGGCTCACTCCATTGGGTGACTGCCCAATTTACCCGGTACCATTGACGGCGTGAAAACTGCGCTGCATACGTATTCAAAAATTGAAGTTACGAAAAGGTTTCAATTTTGTAAAGGTCGTTTGTCACCATTGTGAAAAAAATAATTCTGGCTGTTGCATACGCATGCAAAGATGGTGTAAGACTAAAAAGTACCCGCTTCCTGAGACGCAGATTTGCGGGCGTTTATGGCCAGTGTCCGGCATAACGCCTTGAATCTGTGCCAGAATGGGGAAGCGAAAGGGATAAGGAACACTCGTAATGAAACGTAAGACTTTTACAGCGGTGACCTCTCAGCAGGTGGCTCAACTGGCAGGCGTATCACAGTCGGCAGTGTCCCGCACCTTCACGCCGGGGGCGAGCATTTCGCCGGCCACGCGTGAGAAGGTGCTGAAGGCGGCACGGGAGCTGGGCTACCGGCCGAACGCCATTGCGCGTTCGCTCAACACCGCCCGCTCGCGGATCATCGGCGTGGTTATCTCCTATTTTGATAACCAGTTTTACCCTCAGGTGCTGGAGGCGCTGGCGCAAAAGCTGGACACCCTCAACTACCACCTGCTGCTGTTTGTCGGCGATCGCGAGGGGAACGTGGACCGGATTTTCGACCAGATCATGCAGTATCGCGTGGATGGCATCGTACTGGCTTCGGTCACGCTGTCGCTGGATCTGTCGGAGGAGTGTCTCGCCGCCGGGATCCCGGTGGTGTTGTTTAACCGCAGCGAAGAGAGCGGGATGGCCTCCAGCGTCAACAGCAACAACGAGGCGGCCGCCCGCCAGATTGCCGAGTTTTTCCTGGCCGCCGGGCACCAGCGGTTTGCCTTTGTGGGCGGCGTGGCGGATTCGTCGGTGAATATTGCCCGCCAGCGCGGGTATCTGGACGCGCTGCAGGAGCAGGGGATCGACGACGTCCGGGTGGTCAACGGCAACTATGACGCGCAGCAAACGGCCCGCGCGGCTTACGCGCTCTTTTCCGCCGCGCCCGCGCCGGACGCCATTTTCGTCGCCAACGACCATATGGCCGTCGTGGTGATGGACGTGGCGCGCTACGAGTTTGGCCTTAAGGTCCCGGAGGACGTCTCCATCATTGGCTATGACGATATCGGCCCGTCCGGCTGGGCCTCCTACGCGCTAACCTCCGCCTCGCAGCCGGTGGAGGCGATGGTCGCCGCCACGGTGGAGCTGCTGATGAAGCAGATCGACAGCGGCACTATCGAACCCGAACAGGTCATCGTTCCGGGCAGGCTGGTGGTTCGTCACTCTGCGCGCCGCCCGCATACGGGCAGCCTCGACGCAGAGGGTAATTACGTGTTCCAGACCCAGGAGGACAAATGAGCAGATTGCCGGGATTCAGCCCCCAGTTCGACTCCATTCAACAGTTTATTCGCACCCTGACGCACGTGGTCTGGGAGCAGAAGGACATCGGTCAGCTGGCCGACTTTTACGCCACGCCGGTGGTCTTTATCACCCCGGAGAAGCAGCTTAACGATCTCTCGCAGTTTATGCGCCTGACCCTGGAGGCGATGCACAGCTTCCCCCAGCGTACGGTCCTGACGGAAGACATCCTGGCGACGCAGGCTCCCGGGGATGAGCATTACGCCGCCCAGCGCACCATCGCCTGCATCCGCCACCAGGGAGAGGGCTTCTTCGGCCCGCCGACCGGGAAAAACGTCTGGGTGCGTACCTGGGCGGATCGAATTTGTGCCGAGGGGGCCGTGCGCCAGGAGTGGCTCCTGCAGGACCGGGCGGCGATTGTGGCGCAGCTGGGGCTTAACGTGCAGGAGTTTGCGCGCAATCTCGGCGTGATGCAGAACCAGCTGGGCATCGCCCGGGAAAGCGCCGAAACCCTCGACGCCCGCTGGGCGGGTGGGCCTGAAGGGGATGACGTTGAAGGGCCGATCGCCGGGGTGGTGGAGCGCTATCTGACGATGTGGGCGGGCGGCAACAGCGGCACCGTACCGGGCCTGTACCATCCTGCCTCCACGCTCTATGCCCCTGGGCACTGCATCGGCACCGGCGAGCAGGAGATCGCCGCGCTGCTGTCGGGCTACCGGGCGTCGTTTGCGGACAGCGAGGTGCAGTTGCACCACCTGATCGTGCGGCGGGATCCCAACGAGCCGGTGCGCATTTCGCTGCGCTGGTCGCTGCTGACCTGGCACGACGGCTACGGTAAATTTGGCGTGCCGACCCGTAAACCGGTCTCCATTACCGGGATCAGCCAGCTGGAATTACGCGATGGACTCATTATTCGTGAATATTTAGGGATTGATGAATTAGCTATCTGGTCGCAAATCGTTAATTAAGCGCACTATCTTTATCTAAAAATATTTTTTAAATCCGCCGCAATAATTATTGCGGCTCTCTTCTCCATCCATTCCGGGTGCGGGATCGTATTGTCTGAAAATAGATGCAGGAGTTTATATGTCTTCAACCGAAGCAACAAATAAAGCGCCAGCCGTACCTGAGAAAAACAGTAAACTCACCCGCGACGAACCGGTATTACAGGTTGAGCGCCGGGACTTTATTGATTTAGTGCCGGAGAAACGCCAGCGCGTACAATCCTTACGGGGGTTCGACGATTGCTATACCGATATTGTCGATTACATTGTTCGCTGCACCCATAAAATATGGGATGAACGCGACGTGGGATTAATTTATACCCACTATACGCACAACTGCGTGTTATATAACGCGCTGGGTACCCTCTATACCCGCGAGCAGGTGGTGCAGGATACCCTCCAGCGCCTGGTGGCCTTTCCTGAGCGCCGCGGCATGGCCACCCAGGTGATCTGGAACGGTAACGACGTGGACGGCTTCTATACCTCGCACCTGGTCACCGGCAGCGGTCGCCACACTCAGTTCAGCCACCTGGGCAAGCCAACCAACCGCACCTTCGTCACCCGCACCGTGGCCGACTGCATGATCCACGAAAACAAAATCTACCGGGAGTGGGTGGTGAGCGACAACATGTCGCTGATGAAGCAACTGGGGCTCAACACCGACGAGATCGCCTTTAACATGGCGAAAGAGCAGTTCGACAAGGGCTTCCGCGTCACCGACATCGGCGAAAATGGCCGCATGCTGGGCCAATACCCGCCGGAGATGGTCTGCGACGTCTCCATTGCCCACACCGACACCGAAGAGCAGTGCCTGCGCTGGCTGCACGAAATCTACAACCGCCGGATGCTGGGCAAGATCAAAGAGGTCTACGCCCCGAACGTTCAGTGGCACGGTCCGCTGATGAAAGAGCTGTACGGCACGGCGTCGGTGACGCACCAGACCCTGGCCCTGATTGGCATGATCCCCGACGGTGCCTGGCTGCCGCAGCATATCTGCTCCAATCCGTGCGAGGAGGGCGGCACCAAGGTGGCGGTTCGCTGGATCATCGAGGGCCACCATCTGGGCTACGGCGAGCTGGGTAAACCGACCGGCGAACGCCTGTTCGTGATGGGCATGTCTCACTACCACATTATCAACGGCAAAATCGTCGACGAGTGGGTGGTTTACGATCACCTGGCGCTGCTGGCACAAATCAAACTGGGTCAAATGGAGGAAGCATAATGTCTGTACAGTCAATTGTTGACCAGGTGAACTGGATCAAACGTCCTCAGGGGCAGGATGCGCAGGCCGACAGATCGTTAACCGACACGGTGAGCGCTATTATTGAGCGCGTGAAAGCCGACGGCGACGAGGCCCTGAAGGCCTTTTCGCAACAGTTTGATAAGGTGGTGCCGGCGCAGTTTGAAGTCACTGCTCAGGAGATCGAAACGGCGCTCAGCGAGATGGATCCCCAGACCCGTCGCGACAGCGAGTTTGCTATCCAGCAGGTGCGCCGCTTTGCCGAGGCCCAGCTCGCCACCATGCAGCCGCTGGAGGTGGAAACCCTGCCCGGTGTGCATCTGGGGCACCGCATTATCCCCGTCCAGACGGTGGGCTGTTACGTGCCGGGTGGGCGCTATCCGATCCTCTCCGCGCCGGTGATGTCCATCGTGCCGGCCACGGTGGCTGGCTGTGAACAGATTATCGCCTGTCTGCCGCCCGGCGCGCACCCGGCGATGATTGCGGTCTGCCACCTGGCAGGCGCACACCGAATCTTTAAAATCGGCGGCGCGCAGGCCATTGCCGCCATGGCCTGGGGAACCGAAAGCGTGCCGGCAGTGGATAAAATCGTCGGCCCGGGCAACGCCTTTGTCAACGAGGCCAAGCGCCAGGTGTTCGGCAAGGTAGGGATCGACGCTCTGGCCGGGCCGAGCGAGATCTTCACCATCGCCGACGACAGCGCCGATGCGCGCATTATCGCCGCCGACCTGCTGGCTCAGGCCGAGCATGACGTCCACACCCGCGTGGGGCTGGCGACCACCAGCCGGGCGATTGCCGAAGGAACCCTGGCAGAGATCGAACGCCAGCTGAAAAACCTGCCTACCGCCGCCACCGCGGGTGAGGCCTGGCGTCGTCAGGGGGAAATCGTGGTCTGCGACAGCGAGGAGCAGCTGATCGCCTTTGCAGATTATATGGCGACCGAGCATCTGCAGGTGCATACCCGTGATCCGCACAGCACGGCGGCGAAAATCCGTAATTACGGCTCGCTGTTTATCGGCCAGAATGCCAGCGTGGTGTTCTCGGATAAATGCTGCGGCACTAACCATACCCTGCCGACCATGGCGGCGGCGCGCTATACCGGCGGGCTGTGGGTCGGGGCTTATGTGAAAATCTGTACCCACCAGTGGATCGACGAGCAGGGCATTGCCGCGATTGCGGAGCCGGCGATCCGCCAGAGCCGTACCGAGGGGATGCAGGGGCACCGCCGCGCCGCGGAGATCCGTCTGCGTCCGGAGGCACTGGATGCCATCACCTCCGGGCTACGCGACTAAAGGCGACGGGAGGTCGGGCGCTGGCCTGGCCTCCGGCATTCATGTAAGGAAGGCTATGCAACATAAACGGCTGATACCGCCAGCGGACTGCGTTGAGGAGATAACCCGGCGGCTGACCATTATCGATGCGCATCCGCAGCTGAATGCCCTGCTTGGGATCAACCCGGATTCGCTGGCTGAGGCGGCGCAGTATCAAAGGCTGCGCCGTCGCGGCCAGCCTGCCGGGCCGCTGCACGGCGTGCCGCTGATTGTCAAAGATAACATCGCCTGCGCCGGGCTGCCCCTGACGTTAGGCTGCGCCGCGCTGGCGCAGCTGCGGGCGACAACGGATGCCCTGGTGGTGCGCCGGCTGCGGCAGGCCGGGGCGATCGTTCTGGCCCGGGCCAACATGTCCGAGTTTGCCTTTGACGTCCGATCCCGCAGCACGCTGGGCGGGGACGTGCATCACCCGCGGTTTCCCGGTATTACCGCAGGCGGCTCCAGCGGAGGCAGTGCGGCGGCGGTGGCGGCCGGGATGGCGGAGGGGGCGCTCGGCACAGATACCGGCGGCTCGATCCGTATTCCGTGCAGCTATACCGGGCTGGTGGGGTTAAGGCCGCGGGTACGCAGGGCGCAGATGCAGGGCATCGCGCCGCTCTCCCTGAGCAAAGACACGGTGGGGCCGATGGTGCACAGCGTGCAGGATGCGGCCCTGCTACATGCGATTATTCACGGTCAGACACCGTCTACCCTTGAGCCTCTGTCGCTGAAGGGCGTGCGGCTGGGGGTGATCCGCGCTCTGGAAGGGGACGATCCTGCACAACAGGCCGTCTGGTATGACGCCCTCGCAACCCTGAGACGGCATGGCGCCACGCTCGTCGATACTGACCTGCCGATCCTGCCCGAGGTGGCGATAGCCACCTGCCTGAGCCTGTATGAGTTTCGCGTGGCCTTTAACGCCTGGCTACAACAGCACCCTGGCGCGCCCGTGGATTTGGGGGCGGTTGTCGCCTCCGGGCAGTGTTTGCCGGAGTTTATGCCGCTCCTGAACCAGATGCTGACCAGCGAGACGTTAAAAACGCCCCAGTGGCGGGCCGGACGGCAGCTGCGGCGTCGGCTGCATCAGACGCTGGGTCTGCTGGCGGAGCAGGGGCGACTCGATGGTTTTCTCTATCCGACGGTGGGTCGGGTGCCGGACAGCCTGGAGAAAATGCCGCCCGGCTGTGCGCCCGAGCTTGCGGCCATCAGCGGCTTTGCCGCCATTACGCTCCCCTGCGGCACCCTGCGAAGCGGCTTTCCCGTGGGGCTGGAAATACTCTCTCCCGCCGGGGAAGAGTCTGAACTGCTGGCGCTGGCCGCCGCCTGCGAAACCGCGTTCAGTCTGCCGTAAACGGCAGACGCTGGCGCACGCGCGAGGCGGGCTGCACCGCGGCTTTGGCCATCGCCTCGCCGATTTCGGCGCACACCACCAGCCCCTGCACAAAGGGGCGATCGTGCATCAGATAAGGCAGAGCGCCGAAGGCAATTCTCCCGCGCAGGTAGTCAGGGGCCAGCAGGGTATAGTCATCGCCCACCTCGGGGATCTCCTCCCCGGCGGACTCCAGCTGGTGGCGCAGGACCGGGAACGGCAGATCCCTGGTTTTGAGCGGTTGCTGCCCGCGCGCATCGATAAATACATCGAAATACGACGTTTCGCCCCGGGCGTGGATCACCGTCCGATCCTCTTTTAACGCCAGTTCATAATCATCACCCAGGGTCAGAATGCTGATGACGCCCGCCTCACGCAGGGCCAGCAGGCGGCGGATCGACTGGGACGGGATGGCCGCATAGTTGTCGATGAAAATACGCGCCAGACCGACCTTAAAGCGCTCTTTGTCCTGTTTTGTCAGGTGGGGCACAATCTTCTCGACGGCCTCGTGCAGGCGCAGAATGGTGTAGCGCCACGGCACCGTGCGTTTATCGCGCTTGTTGCGCTCCACCTCATCGAGATTAGAGACCGCCCAGCGGAACGGGCCGTGTTTTTCCCTGTCGGCAAACCAGGCGTCGCGAATGGTATCGGCCGTCAGGGTCTCTAACGCCACTGTGTCGCACCACTGCGGGTCGGCGTGCTGAAGCTCGGCAACGACAAGCTCAAAGATGCGGTCGAGTAAGCCCTCTGAGCCCTGTTCGATAGCGGCGTCGATCGCCTGTTCGGTGGCGATGGTGAGCGGCTCGTAGGGGATCGGGCAGTAAAAATCGGCTTCCGGCAGGATGCCTGAGCGGGACATCAGCACGATCTTCAGCGCTTCGCTGCCCGCGTCCAGCCGAAACTGGATCTGTTCATCATCCGTCTCAATGAATTTACCGTGCTGAACGGCGACGGCCATCGCCGCGTCCAGTCCGCTCAGCGAGGTGCCCATAATGCCCACGTTGCAGGCGCGAATTTTGGCCTCCATCAGCCCGGACCAGGGGCTGGGGAAGAAGGAGCGCGACGCATTGTCTTCTTCAGGCCAGACGTGCCCGGTGGCGATAACCACCAGATCGAACGGCCTCGGCGCGGCGTCGTCTTCAGTCAGAATGTTGACCCCCTCAGGGGTGGCTTCCACGTCGGTAACCTGGCAGGACTCACGCACCTCGATTTCAAAACCCGCTTTTTTCGCCTCCTCGACCAGCTGCACAAATTGATCGCGGAAATACTCCCCCAGCAGAATACGCGGCAGGAACTGTCGGACATGCAGGGCCGATTTTTCCACGCCGTAGCGCGCAAGATGAGCATCGTCCTGGCTGCGCAGCCAGTCGATGTAGGTTGAAAAAATGGGCGGGATTTCAATGCTGGCGATGTTGGCCAGCATCATTCGGGAATTCTCTTCGTCGCTATAGGGCATGCCGACGCCGGCTTTTTCAGCCTGCTCGAAGACCGTGATGCAAAGCGGCGTCCCCTGGTTCAGTAGCGAGAAAAACGTATAAATGCCGGTCGGCCCTGCGCCGATAATGGCGATCCTTTTCATCAATGCTCACCCTTTTTTTGCCTGCCTGAACATCGGCTCAGACACGCGCGTTATTAATCCATGAAAAATAAGTGTGGATGAAAACGCAAAATGAGCAAACCGGCAGCGAAGGGATACCTCTAAATCATTAGTTATGTGAATGTGTGCGAAATAGAGCATTCACATACTCAATTGTTTTGTCTGAAAAAAATAAAAATTACGCGTCAGAAACAGGGCACATTTTCTCAATTGATTCATATCAATTAACTCATTGGGGTTATAGGGAAGAATGCACCTCTTTTTTGAGAGGGAATAACATGTCAGAACGCAAAGAAAAAAGGGACGCGCTTTTTCCCGAAATCACGCGCAGAGGACTGCTCAAGGCGGGCTCGGCCCTGGTGACGCTCCCCTTTGTGATGTCCGGCAAGGCGCTTGCCGCGAAAACGGCGGCCGGGACGACGTCAGAGTCCGCAGAAGCCGCTGAACGCGTCGTCCAGACCTGCAGCACCTTTGACTGCGGCGGTAAGTGCGATATTCGCGCCCACGTCGCGGACGGCGTGGTCACCCGGATCACCACTCGCCCGGACAGCGCGCTCGATCCCCGAATGCCGGTGATGCGCGCCTGCGTGCGCGGCCGCAGCTATCGCAAGTTTGTCTACCATCCGGACCGCCTGAAATATCCGATGAAGCGCGTCGGGAAACGGGGCGAAGGGAAGTTTGAGCGCATCTCCTGGGAAGAGGCCACCACGCTTATCGCCGACAACCTGCAACGCATCACCGCCAAATATGGCCCGGCGTGCCGCTTTGTACACAACAATACGGCGACCAGCGGGGGCACTTTCTCCGGCGATAAAATGATGCGTCGTCTGCTTAATCTCACCGGGGGCTATCTGGAGTACTACCACTCGGTGAGCATGGGCAACACCGCTGCCGCCACCCCTTATACCTACGGCACGGCCGCCAGCGGTAATTCGCTGGATACGCTGGCGGACACCAAACTGGTGATCCTCTGGGGGCACAACCCGACCGAAACCATCTTCGGCCATACCAATCACTATTTTCAGCAGATGAAACAGAACGGCACCCGCTTTATCGTCGTCGATCCGCGTTATTCCGATACCGTGGCGTCGCTGGCCGATGAGTGGATCCCGCTGCTGCCCGCCACCGACAACGCGCTGATGGACGCCATGATGTACGTCATCGTCAGCGAAAATCTACACGATAAGGCCTTTATCGAACGCTATACCCTGGGCTTTGACGAGGCCTCCATGCCGGAAGGCGTGCCCGCCAACGAGTCGCTGGTGGCCTATCTGATGGGTGATAAAGACGGCCAGGTTAAGACCCCCGAGTGGGCGGAAAAGATCACCCGTGTCCCGGCACAGACCATTCGCCAGCTGGCGCGCGACTACGCCAACACCAAACCGGCGGCCCTGATTCAGGGCTGGGGTCCCCAGCGACACAACTGCGGCGAGCGTACCGCCCGCGGCTCAACGCTGCTGGCAACCCTCACCGGCAACGTCGGTATTAAAGGCGGCTGGGCGGCGGGCTACGGCGGCTGCGGCAACCGTAAATTCGCGGCAGGGCCGGAAATGCCGGATAACCCGGTGAAAGCGTCGATCTCGATCATGAACTGGGTGCAGGCCGCTGACGATGCCAGCAAGGTGACGGCGGAAGCGGGGCTGAAAGGGACGGATAAGCTGAAAAGCAATATCCGTATTCTTTTCTCGCTGGCGGGTAACTACCTGGCGAACCAGAACCCGGATCTGCATCAGGCGGTGAAGGTGCTGGAGGATGAGTCGAAGATCGAGTTTATCGTCGCCAGCGACCTCTATATGACCCCGAGCGCCCGCTATGCGGATCTGCTCTTGCCGGAAACCAGCTTTATGGAGCGCTGGAACATCGGGGAAACCTGGGGGACGGCAAGCTACCTGATCCTGTCAGAAAAGCTGATCGAGCCGGAGTTTGAGCGCCGCTCTGACTACGACTGGCAGCGTGAAGTGGCCGCTAAGCTGGGGATTGAGCCGCAGTTCAGCGAAGGCCGCAGCGAGCAGGAGTGGATTGAGCATATCTGGGAGCAGACCCGCCTCTCCATGCCGGATGAACATCTGCCGACGTTCGCCGAGCTGCGGGAAAAACGTCAGCATCTCTTCAAGAGCAAGCCGTATGTGGCGTTTGAGGACAACATCCGCGATCCGCAGAATCATCCCTTCTCGACGCCGTCCGGGAAAATTGAGATCTTCTCGAAGCGTCTCTACGACATGAATAATCCGGAGATCCCGGCGCTGTCGCATTACGTTCCGGCGCACGAAGGCCCGGAAGATGCGCTCGCGAAGCAGTTCCCGCTTCAGCTGATCACCTGGAAAGGGAAAAACCGCGCCAACTCCACGCAGTATGCCAACCCCTGGTTACAGGAAGTGCAGATCCAGAAGCTGTGGATCAACCCGGCGGATGCCCAACAGCGGGGGATCCGTCAGGGGGACAGCGTGCGCATTCACAACCAGCGCGGCGTCTGCCAGGTTCCGGCGGAAGTTACCCAGCGCATTATGCCTGGGGTGGTCGCCATGCAGGCCGGAGCCTGGTGGCAGCCGGACGCCGACGGCGTCGACCACGGCGGATGTGCCAACGTCCTGAGCTCCGCACGTATTACTCCGCTTGCGAAAGGCAATTCTCATCAAACCATGCTTGTGGAGGTCGCAAAGTATGAGTCAGCAGTATAAGGAATACCCACCGGTCAGCGATAAGCAGCTCGGCTTTTTCATTGACTCGTCGCGTTGCTCCGGGTGTAAAGCCTGCCAGGTGGCCTGTAAGGATAAGCACAACCTCGAGGTGGGACGTCGTTTCCGTCGCGTCTATGAGGTGAAGGGCGGCGGATTTATCCCGACCGGGCAGGGCGGCTATGCCAATAACGTCTATGCCTTCACTCTGTCGATCTCCTGCAACCACTGCGCGGATCCGATTTGCACCAAAAACTGCCCGACCACGGCGATGCATAAGCGCCCCGGGGATGGCATTGTCCGCGTCGATACCAATAAATGCGTCGGCTGCGGCTACTGCGCCTGGTCGTGCCCTTACGGCGCACCGCAGATGAATGAGGAGGCCGGGCAGATGTCAAAATGCGACTTCTGCGTGGATTTACAGGCCAAAGGCGAACAGCCTGTTTGCGTTGCCACCTGTCCGCTGGGGGCGATCCAGTTCGGGCCGATCGAGGAGCTGCGTGCGAAGTACGGCAGCCTTTGCGACGTGCAGGGCCTGCCGGACTCATCCATCACGCAGCCTAACCTGGTGATTAAACCGCATCAGGGTGCAGAAAAAGAGGAACAGCCCCATGCATGAGTTACCGCTTCTGATCTTTACCCTGCTGGTGCAAGGCTCGGTTGGCATGACCCTCTTCCTGACCCTGTCCGCCAGGGCGGGATCGCGCGTGCCGGAGGTCAGACCCCAGCTGTTGCCGGGCATGCTGATCGCCTGCGTGGCGGGCGGACTGGGACTGATGGTTTCCACCCTGCATCTCGGTTATCCGCTCAACGCGTTTAATGCCCTGCGCCACGTCGCCAGCTCATGGCTGAGCCGTGAGATCGTCTTTGCCAGCCTGTATCTGGCGGCGCTTGGGCTCTGCACGCTGGTGATGCTGGTCAGAAAGCAGCTGATCCCGCTGTTACTGCCGGTAGCCGCAGTGCTGGGGCTGATTGATGTCTGGTGTATGAGTGCGATCTATGCCCATACGTCGGTCATTACCTGGAGCCATTTCAACACTTGGCTGATGTTTTACGGTGCCGTTGGCGTGCTGGGCGCGGTGGCGCTGGCGTGGCTGCCGATGCTGAAAGCCCGGTCCGTGGCCCGGGAGCGACAGTCAGTGATGCGCTTCGCGGCGGCAATGGTGGTGGCGATTGTCGCCATACGTCTGCTGGCGCAGCCGGACTATATGGCGTATCTGGCCAGTGCCAGCCTGAGCGGTGTTGTCACCCTGCCGCACCAGCCGATGGAGATCTTCACCCGGCTCAGCGGTCTGCGGCTGTTTAGCTGGACCTTATCCGTGCTCGGCGCGCTGCTGTTTGCGGTAAGCGCATGGCGGCAGGGCAAGCTCGGGCTGATGGTCGGCAGCCTGCTGCTGGTGCTGTCTGAAGTGCTGTTCCGCTTTATTTTCTTCTGCATTAACTGATGGCGCTGTTTCGCCTGACGCAAGCCCCCGCGCCGCCCGGCGTGGGGGACTCCTGCCTGCACAATCAGCTTCCCCGCCACGACTGCGATGCCTGTGTGGCGGTCTGCCCGGTGCAGGCCATTACCGCCACGGCCACCACGCCGATCGTTAACGCACTGGACTGCCTGCAGTGCGGCCGCTGCCTGTTCGTCTGTCCGGCGGATGCGCTGCAAAACATTCGGCCAGAAACCCGCCGCTTTACGGCATCGACGCTGGTTGCGCCCTTTTCCACGCTGGAGCCCTCCGTGGATGAGTTACTGATGTGGCATCAGCAGTACGGGATCCGGGCGGTGGAGATGGATATAGAGGCTTTCCCCGGCTGGGTGCGCGCCGTTGCGGCACTCAATATCCGGCTTCGGGAGCTGAATGCCCCGGTCTGGCAGATCCTTCCTCCGCCGCAAAAAGCCATCAACACGGGGAGGCGACACTTTATTAAAGCCAGCGAGGTGGAGGTGCAGTCTGCCACCGTGAGCATCGGGCGTCGGGCCCGTCGTCAGGCTTTCTCAGCACTCAGCGAATACCAGCTGGCGTTGGATCAGGGGCAGTGTACGGTCTGCGGCGCCTGCGCCAGGGTGTGCGGGGAGAGGGCGCTCAGTATGGGCGAGGGGGCGCTGACGTTTTCGTCATCATCCTGCACCAGCTGCAACAGCTGTGCGGTGGTCTGTCCGGTGGACGCGGTTCGCATTGAAAAACAGTTAAGTGAAAACAGGGTGCAGCGCTTTAGCTGGATACAAAAATCCTGCCATTGCTGCCAGCGGGAATTTTATTCTTTTACCCCGGAAACGGATCGCTGTGCGGTTTGTCAGCGGCATCAGTACGGTATGCGGGAAGCATAAGTAACGCGTGAAAAAAAGGTTGATTTATAAGAGAGATAAAAAGCAATTGCTGAGGATTAACTGAAATGGTGCGTCCGAGTGGACTCGAACCACCGACCCCCACCATGTCAAGGTGGTGCTCTAACCAACTGAGCTACGGACGCACTGTAGAGAATGGTGCGTTCAATTGGACTCGAACCAACGACCCCCACCATGTCAAGGTGGTGCTCTAACCAACTGAGCTATGAACGCATTGTTGTGTGTGACAACGGGGACGAATATTAGCGGCAGTGCGGGCATCAGGCAAGAGGAAAACTGCAAATTTCTTCACGAATTCACGCGATTGCTGTATTCCCGCGCAAAATGAGGAGAAAGTAGCCGCCCGGGGGCGGCTACTGCGCAATTAGCGTGCAGCGCGTTGCAAAATCACGCTTGATGGCTGGCGCTGCAGGAAGCGCATGCGCAGCATCATCATGATTGCAGCAGAGGTTAAGCCGATAATAAAGCCCATCCAGAAGCCGGCGGGGCCCATCCGATCCACTACCAGGTCGGTGAGGGCCAGAATGTAGCCGCTCGGCAGCCCCAGCACCCAGTAGGCGATAAAGGTGATAAAGAAGATCGAGCGGGTATCTTTATAGCCACGCAGCACGCCGCTGCCAATCACCTGAATGGAATCAGAGATCTGATACACCGCCGCCAGCAGCATCAACTGGGAGGCGAGGATCACCACTTCCGGGTTGTCGTTATAGAGCAGGGCGATCTGCTCCCGCAGCGTGACGGTGAACAGCGCAGTGCAGACCGCCATGCACACCCCTACGCCAATCCCGGTGCGGGCGGCGGTTTGCGCATCCAGGGTAGAGCCCTGGCCGAGGCGATACCCGACGCGAATGGTCACGGAGGCGGCCAGCGACAGCGGCAGAACGAACATCAGCGAGCTGAAGTTAAGGGCGATCTGGTGACCGGCCACATCCACAATCCCCAGCGGGGAGACCAGCAGCGCCACCACAGCGAACAGCGTCACTTCGAAAAACAGCGCCAGGGCAATCGGCAGGCCCAGCTGCACCAGACGTTTCACCACTGCCATGTCCGGCTTGCTGAAACCGGCTTCGTAGTGAATATCGCGCATGGAACGGGCGCGCTTCACATAAGACAGCATGCCGAAGAACATCACCCAGTACACTGCCGCCGTCGCCACGCCGCAACCCACGCCGCCCAGTTCCGGCATGCCGAAATGCCCGTAAATAAAGACATAGTTCACCGGAATATTCACTAACAGCCCGATGAATCCCATCACCATGCCAGGTTTGGTCTTCGCCAGACCTTCACACTGGTTACGCGCCACCTGGAAGAATAAATAACCTGGCGTCCCCCAGAGCAGGGCGCGTAAATAGCCGACGGCTTTATCGGCCAGGGCCGGATCGATATTGCGCATGGCGTGAATAATATAGCCCGCGTTCCACAGAACGAGCATGATCAGCACCGAGACAAAACCCGCCAGCCAGAACCCCTGACGGATCTGATGGGCAATACGCTCCCGTCGCCCGGAGCCGTTCAGCTGCGCAATAGTAGGGGTTAACGCCAGCAGCAGACCGTGACCAAATAATATCGCCGGCAGCCAGATAGAGGTGCCGATGGCGACCGCGGCCATGTCGGTGGCGCTGTAGCCGCCCGCCATTACGGTATCGACGAATCCCATCGAGGTTTGGGCAATTTGCGCGAGTATGACCGGGATCGCCAGAGCTAATAACTGACGCGCTTCAATTAAGTACTTCTGCACGTGAACACCTTTGATATTGTTGTTATTTGAAAGAGAAAAAGCCGCTGCGAAAAGCAGCAAAAAGAAGATGCGGGGAATTCCAGCTATTGTAGCGGGGATAAGCTAATTATCTAGTGAAAAAATCGCCAGAAAAGGTGGGGTACTGGCAACCTCTATTTTCAACTGTTATTGTGGTGCGATAAAACGGTGTCATCACCGAAGGAACAAACAGGAGTCGTAAGCATGTTTACTGGTATTGTGCAGGGCACCGCGAAACTGGTGTCCATTGATGAAAAACCCAACTTCCGAACCCATGTTGTGGCCCTGCCGGATGAGATGCTCGATGGGCTGGAGACCGGGGCATCGGTTGCGCACAACGGTTGTTGTCTGACGGTCACCGAAATTAACGGGAACCTGATCAGTTTCGATTTAATGAAGGAAACGCTGCGCATCACTAACCTGGGCGACCTGGCAGAGGGTGATGTGGTTAACGTGGAACGCGCGGCGAAATTCAGCGATGAAATCGGCGGACATTTAATGTCGGGCCATATTATGACCACGGCTGAAGTTTCTAAAATCCTGACCTCGGAAAATAACCGCCAGATCTGGTTTAAAGTTCAGGATCCATCGTTAATGAAATACATCCTTTATAAAGGATTTATTGGCGTGGACGGCATCAGCCTGACGGTGGGCGAAGTGACGCCAACCCGTTTCTGCGTTCACCTGATCCCGGAGACGCTGCAGCGCACCACCCTTGGGAATAAAAAGCTCGGCCATCGGGTGAATATTGAAATCGATCCGCAAACCCAGGCGGTGGTCGATACGGTCGAGCGCGTGCTGGCGGCCAAAGAGGCGGCCGCCATCCAACAGACGCTCAACGACGCGTGATAAAAAACACCCCGGCAAGCCGGGGTGTTTTGTTTAGCGCGCCACCCGCAGCCCGTTCTCCACGCCGCGGCTGAACACTACCTGCCACAGATGAATATCACGGGCGCGAAACGCCCCGGCACAGGCATTCAGGTAATAGCTGAACATCCGTTTAAATCGTTCGGAATAGTTGTCTGCGATCTCCGGCCAGGCGGCGAGGAAACGTTCATGCCATGCCATCAGGGTAGTATCGTAATCAGCGCCAAAATTATGCCAGTCTTCCATTACAAAATGGGGTTCGCTGGCATTGGCAATCTGGCGGACTGAAGGTAAACAGCCATTCGGAAAGATGTATTTATCGATCCACGGGTCGACGTGATGATCGGTTTTTTGTGAACCAATGGTGTGCAACAGGAACAGACCATCCGGCTTCAGGTTACGATCCACCACCTCAAAATAGGTGCGGTAGTTCTTCGGCCCGACGTGCTCAAACATCCCCACCGAGACGATGCGATCGAACTGGTCGCGCAGATCGCGGTAATCCTGCAACAGAATGGTGACATCGAGCCCCTCACAGCGCGCCTGTGCCATTTTTTGCTGCTCCGCGGAGATGGTCACGCCCACCACGCTGACGCCATAGTGCTGCGCCATAAAATGCGCCAGCCCGCCCCAGCCACAGCCGATGTCGAGCACCCGCATGCCGGGTTTCAGCTGCAGTTTTTCACAGATCAGGCGTAATTTATCCTGCTGCGCCTGTTCGAGGGTGGTCGCCTCTTTCCAGTAACCGCAGGAGTACTGCATGGTGGGGTCGAGCATGCGGCTGAACAGGTCGTTACCGAGATCGTAATGCTCTTTGCCGACGATCCAGGCGCGCTTTTTACTCTGCAGGTTGAACAGGCGGGCGGTGGCTATCCGCAGCGTATCCTTCAGGTGGCTGGGCAGCTGTGTTTCCAGGCCCGCCCGCAGGACGTTGTTGAAAAAGATATCCAGCCGCTCACACTCCCACCAGCCGTCCATATAGCTCTCGCCAAGACCCAGCGAGCCCTGCTGCAGGACGCGTTTAAAAAAATCGGGGTGTTTAATTTGTAGATCGGAGGATGCCGGGCCGTTAATGGTGATACCCGCGCGGCTCAGCAATTCATTGACTATCCGGAACCAGTCATCATTCCGGATGCTGACTTCTTCTATACACGATGAACTCATAGCTTCTCCATCACCTGATGTGATCAGAATCCATAAACAGCGTAGACGCTCTTTATGGAGAGTGAGAAATTTCACGGTGTGACCCGTGAGGCTAATATCCGACGTAGAACAGAGGAAGGGAGAGGACCCTTGCCGAAAGGCCATCCATGGTAAAACGGGAGCACTCCGGCTCCCGTTAACACTTAATATTTGTAGTATTTATCAGAACGCTTCAGTCAGTATAGGACTGATATCCTGGTGATTCAACAGGATATTGTTAGCGAGCTAATCAATTATGCTGTCAGGCCCGTGAGGACTCGGCGTGGAGACCCTCTTCCTGCTGGCTGGCAGGGACGTACTGCATCCGATAGCCCAGCGCCGCCAGAACCACGGTCGCCAGCATCACGCTGGTGGTGGTCAGCAGCGGGGTGGCAATCAGCCATGACACCAGCAGGCTCGCCAGGAAGCAGAGGCCCAACTGCAGGGTGTTCTGCAGAGCGGCAGCGCTGCCGGTTGCCTGTGGGAAGGGACGCAGGGCCTGAGCGACCACAATCGGGTAGATCGCGCCGTTCGCCACCGCCATCAGGCAGAAGGGGATCAGCAGCTCAGCCAGGCCAACGCCCGGGATAAACCCGACCGCCCAGGTGGCGATCACGCTGACGGCAAACAGGCCCAGCAGCCACGGCAGCATCTGGTGACCCTGCCACTTCTGCAGCGCGGCGCGGCAGCCATAGCCACCAATCAGGAAGGCAATGGTCTGCGGGACGTAGCTCAGGCCGATCGCCGCCGGGCTGTAGCCCATGTCGCTCAAAATAAACGGCGAACCGGTCAGCCAGGCGAAGAAGCTCGCGGAGCAGGCGGCGTAGATCAGCACGTTGCCGCGGTAGGTGCGCGAACGCAGCAGCGAAATAAAGGTGACGCGTTGTTCAGATTGTCCTTTCTTTGCCGCTGTCGGCTTCAGGAAGAACGCCGGGATCATCAGCACCAGGGTGATAACAAACAGCACCGCAAAAATCGCCTGCCAGCTGAAGTGGGCGAGGATCCAACTACCCAGCAGCGGAGCCAGCGCCGGAGAGAGCCCGACCAGCGGCATGATGGTGGCAAAAATCCGGTTAGTGCGCGAAGCAGGGTAGTAATCGGTCACCAGCGCCTGCCAGGTCACCGCCGCGGCGCAGACCCCTACCGCCTGAATAAAGCGCAGCACCAGCAGCCAGGTGGCATCCCGGACCCACAGCATGCCGAGGCAGCCGAGGGCGAAAATGGCTAAACCGGCCAGCAGGACCGGCTTACGGCCGAAGCGGTCGGACATGGGTCCCCACAGCAGCTGGGCAAAGGCGAAGCCCGCCAGGAACAGGCTCAGGCTGGCGCTGATGGCGGCCGCCGGGGTTTGCAGATCCTCCTGCATGATCGAAAAGGCAGGCAGGTACATATCGGTGGCGAGGAAGCCCAGCACGCTTAAGCCGCCGAGCCAGACTAAAAATCCTTTCCCGGGTGTCATTGTTCTATTACTCCGTTTGGGCGCAGGTATGGGTAGCCGCTGAGTGTAGGGAGTGCAAACCCGCTTGTGAAACGCTAATATTTGGCGGTTGCATTCAAAAATTTTGCAGGCAGAAAATGTGGTCAGAATATTCTCTTGAAGTGGTGGATGCCGTCGCGCGTAACGGTAGCTTCAGCGCGGCAGCGCAGGAGCTGCATCGCGTTCCGTCCGCCATCAGCTATACCGTGCGTCAGCTGGAGGAGTGGCTGGCGGTGCCGCTGTTTGAGCGGCGTCACCGTGACGTGGAACTGACTCCAGCAGGGGCGTGGTTTCTCAAAGAAGGGCGGTCTGTTATCAAAAAAATGCAGATCACCCGCGAGCAGTGCCAGCAGATTGCCAACGGCTGGCGCAGCCATATCTCCATTGCGGTGGATAATATCGTGCGCCCCGAGCGCACCCGGCAGATGATTGTCGATTTTTACCGCCACTTTTCGGACGTCGAGCTGCGGGTCTCGCAGGAGGTCTTTAACGGCGTCTGGGACGCGCTGGCGGACGGCAGGGTGGAGATGGCGATTGGCGCCACCCAGGCGATCCCGGTCGGGGGACGCTATGCGTTTCGCGATATGGGGACGCTGAGCTGGATCTGCGTGGTCGCCAGCCATCATCCATTGGCCGCCATGGAAGGGCCGCTCAGCGATGATACCCTGCGCAACTGGCCCTCGCTGGTGCGCGAAGACACCTCCCGCTCGCTGCCGAAACGCATCACCTGGCTGCTGGATAACCAGCGGCGGATCGTCACCCCGGACTGGGAGTCGTCTGCCACCTGCCTCTCGGCCGGACTGTGCGTAGGGATGGTGCCGGTGCATTTTGCCCGTCCGTGGATCGACAGCGGCAAATGGGTGGCGCTGTCGCTGGAAAATCCCTTCCCGGATGCGGCGTGCTGCCTGACCTGGCAACAAAACGATATGTCACCGGCCCTGGCCTGGCTGCTGGATTATCTGGGAGACAGTGAAACGATGAACAGGGAGTGGCTGCGGGAGCCAGAGATGCTGGCTCCCGGAGAGGATTAACGGCGGTAGTCGCGGAACGGACCATCCGCGACGGAACGGCGTTCAATCAGGCGCGGATGCACCTCAATGGACTGGGACTCTTCGCGCTTGTTGACGATGCGGTCCAGCAGCATGTTGAAGGCGGTCTCCCCCAGCGAATCTTTCGGCTGGTGGATGGTGGTCAGCGCCGGGGTAAAGAAGCGGGCGTTGCGCACGTTATCATACCCGATCAGCGAAACGTCCTGCGGGACGCGCAGGCCCATCTCATCGGCGGCACAGAGTGCACCCATCGCCATAATATCCCCGCCACAGAAGATGGCGGTCGGACGCGGGCTCTGGGAGAGGATCTGCTGCATGGCGCGATAGCCGGACTCCGGCTCAAAGTCGCCCTGCACGATCCAGTTTTCCGGCACCGTGATCAGTGCTTCTTCCATGGCTTTCATAAAGCCTGCCAGACGCCCGGCACCGGTGTTGCGCTCCAGCGCCCCGGGGATCACGCCGATTTCACGGTGGCCGCGTTCGATCAGATAACGACCGGCCATATAGCCGCCTTCAAAGGCATTATCGATCACCGAGTCGGTAAAGTCGGCCTTCGCTTCGCCCCAGTCCATCACTACCATCGGAATATTGCGATACTCTTCCAGCATGGTAAGCAGGGGTTCCGGGTACTCGGAACACATCACCAGCAGACCGTCGACGCGCTTCTGCGCCATCATCGACAGATAGGCCCGCTGTTTTTCGAGGCTGTTCCAGGCATTGCCGAGGATCAGGGTGTAGCCCTTCTGGAAGCAGTTCTTCTCTACCGCTTCAATAATTTCCGCAAAATAGGGCGCTTCGCTGCTGGTCGCCAGCAGGCCGATCGATTTGGTGTGATTAACCTTCAGACTGCGGGCAACGGCGCTGGGAGAGTAGTGCAGCTCTTTAATGGCCGCCCAGACGTTGTTGCGGGTCTCTTCCGCGACAAAGCGGGTTTTGTTAATAACATGTGATACGGTTGTAGTGGAAACGTTTGCGCGTTTCGCCACGTCTTTAATTGTTGCCATCAGATGTCACTCCAGACCATATCCAAGCTCCTGAAAAACCAGTAGGTAAACGTTTGCCTTCACTCGCCCTAATTGCGCAATTTGAATTGCGGTACGCCGGGAAAACGACACAGGACGTCAGGAGGGGGTCAATGGCCGGTACGCTAATAAATTTAGCGTGGAATTTTGTCTTATCTTGGCCAAAAGGGGAAGAGCAAAAACCGATATCAATCTAAATCCTGCAAGATTTTTACCCTCAACTGTGTAAAAATGAGCAAGCTCACTCTTCGTAGGGTGATTAAAAGGAGAAAAATTGATGAGTACCGATCTTAAGTTTTCGTTGATTACCACCATTATTGTTCTGAGCCTGATTGTTGCCAGCGGTCTGACTGCGGCACTGCACTGATTAATGCGGGAGAGGTCAGCTCTCCCTCGTTCCTTGCGCTGATTGTTACGCGCCCTGCAAAAATCTTTTGCGCAATTGTTAACTTCTCATTTTTTGTGATTGATGTCATGCTTTCGCCTTCATTGTTCTGTGTCGCCTGACGACACGGTGTCTGGAGTTGAAGTATGAGAATCAATTTTCCGCTGCTGGCCCTGGCCATTGGTGCCTTTGGTATCGGCACAACCGAATTTTCCCCGATGGGCCTGTTACCGGTTATCGCCCGGGGCGTGGATGTCTCAATTCCCGCTGCAGGCATGCTGATCAGCGCCTACGCCATCGGCGTGATGGTGGGTGCACCGCTGATGACCCTGCTGCTGTCCCATCGCGGACGCCGCAATGCGCTGCTCTTCCTGATGGCGATCTTTACCGTCGGTAACGTGCTGTCGGCGCTGTCGCCGGATTACACCACCCTGATGCTGTCGCGTATTCTGACCAGCCTTAACCACGGCGCCTTCTTCGGCCTCGGGTCGGTAGTGGCCGCCAGCGTGGTGCCGAAGCACAAGCAGGCCAGCGCCGTTGCAACCATGTTTATGGGCCTGACCATCGCCAATATCGGCGGCGTGCCTGCCGCAACCTGGATGGGCGAAGCGATTGGCTGGCGCATGTCCTTCCTGGCGACCGCACTGCTGGGCGTGGTCTCGATGATCGCGCTGTTCTTCTCCCTGCCGGCTGGCGGGGCGGGTGAAAAGCCGGAGGTGCGTAAAGAGCTGGCGGTGCTGCTGCGTCCGCAGGTGCTATCTGCCTTGCTGACCACCGTGCTCGGTGCCGGTGCGATGTTCACCCTCTATACCTACATTGCCCCGGTGCTGCATGACATCAACCAGGCGACGCCGGCCTTTATCACCGCCATGCTGGTGCTGATTGGCGTCGGTTTCTCCATCGGCAACTATCTGGGCGGCAAGCTGGCGGATAAGTCCGTGAGCGGCACCCTGAAAGGCTTTTTACTGCTGCTGATCGTCATCATGCTGGCTATTCCGTGGCTGGCGCGTAATGAAGTGGGCGCGGCCGTGGCGATGGTGGTGTGGGGCATGGCGACCTTTGCGGTGGTACCGCCGCTGCAGATGCGCGTCATGCGCGTGGCCAGCGATGCGCCGGGGTTATCGTCGTCGGTGAACATCGGTGCCTTTAACCTGGGCAATGCGTTAGGGGCGGCAGCCGGTGGGGCCGTTATTTCCAGCGGGATGGGTTACAGCTTTGTGCCGGTGATGGGGGCCATCATCGCGGCGCTGGGGCTTATTCTGGTCTTTGCCTCTGAACGAAAACAACCTGAGCCGGTTTGCGCCACCGAATAAAATAACGCCGAAGGAGTTCCCTTCGGCGTTTTCATTATGCCGCGAAGTTCTTCGCCACAAATTCCCAGTTTACCAGCGCCCAGAAGTGCTCAAGGTAGTTCGGGCGCGCATTACGGTAATCGATGTAATACGCATGTTCCCAGACGTCGACGGTCATCAGCGGGGTAGCGCGGGTGGTTAACGGCGTTCCCGCGTTAGAGGTTGAGACGATCGCCAGATTGCCGTCGGCCTCTTTTACCAGCCAGGTCCAGCCTGCGCCAAAGTTCTTCACCGCGGCATCGGTGAACTTCGCTTTAAATTCCGCAAAGCTGCCGAACGCAGCAGTAATGGCTGCCGCCAGTTCACCCGTAGGTTCGCCGCCTGCGTTGGGTGCCAGACAGTGCCAGTAGAAGGTGTGGTTCCACACCTGAGCGGCATTGTTAAACACGCCGCCTTCGGACGTGCGCACAATCTCTTCGAGGGATTTCCCTTCGAATGCGGTGCCGCCGATCAGGTTGTTCAGGTTGGTCACGTAGGTCTGGTGGTGTTTGCCGTAGTGGTATTCCAGGGTCTCCGCCGAGATGTGCGGGGCCAGAGCGTCTTTTGCATACGGTAATGCAGGTAATTCAAACGACATTGCTTCTCTCCTTATTATAGTGATCCATTCAATAGCCCTACTGAATGAAGGGATAGAGTAGCAAATTGAAAGGGTATGCAAAAGAGGAACTTACCCCGCCGGCGATCCGGCGGGGCAGGGGATTAGCGGAGGGTGTTGGCCTTCATTACGCGACGTGCGCCGACGTAATGGCGCTGCCAGTAGTCTTCGCTGAGAGAGGTGATCTGAATATCCTGACCCGAGCGCGGAGACTGAATAAATTTACCGTTGCCTACGTACACGCCAACGTGATCGGCGGTACCACGACCCTGAGTGCGGAAGAACACCAGGTCGCCGCTCTCCAGCTCACCGCGATCGACCGGGGAGGCGTCGCGCAGGTGGTACATTTCGTTAGCGGTGCGCGGAATGCGGAATTTAACCAGATCTTTATAAGCGTAATAAACCAGACCGCTGCAGTCGAAGCCGGTCCGCGGAGAAGTACCGCCCCAGCGATAAGGTTTTCCAATCTGGCCCATCAGCTTATTCATGGCCGTTTTCTGCGCTTTCTGCATCCGAACTTTATGCGCTTCAGCAAGCGTTGTGGTTTTGCTGGTTTTCACGCACTGCGCTTTACGCCCTTTACGGGTGGTGCATTTTTCTGTCACAACGCGGGAGGCGGTTTGCGTGGTTCGACTTGCGCTGCGGGAGGTGGTTCGGCTTTTTTTGCTGGAATGCGTAGATTGTGTTTTAGCGAGGCTTTTTTTGGTGTTGCTCTTTTTACTGGTGCTCTCTTTTTTTGTGGTTTTGCTGGTAGTGCTTTTTTTCTTAGGTTCGGTCGCTTTCGCCAGATGCGTTTTATGCGCGGCAGAAGGCCGCGCCTGCTCTGAGGCGTTAGCCACCGGCGTGAATGTGAGAGACGTAAACAGCAAAGCACAGAGCGTGATCGAGAATGTATTTATTCGCGCCACTGGGCAATCCTCTGGTAATAGCGGGTTATAAATAAACCTGCGTATGATTTACAAAACCCGTCGATTCTAATCTATAAAAAGGCCCGACGTTAATAAACTTTTTGCATCTAAAACTACGTTTCGTTAGCGAGTGCAAAAATATCATAAATTCACAGGGGCGTTCTGTGCATTAGCTGAACAAAACCGCAGCTAATCTCGCGATAAGTTAGGTTCTGAATGCATCTTTAAGGCACGCACGGTAAAATCATATAAGTGACAAAAATGTTATTTTCCGTTGTCGGTCTGAAACGCTACAATGACAGACGATTGCCGTAACAGAAGTTAAAGGAAGCAAAACATGAGCACTACTATTGAAAAAATTCAGCAGCAGATTGCTGAAAACCCGATCCTGCTGTACATGAAAGGTTCCCCGAAACTGCCAAGCTGTGGTTTCTCCGCTCAGGCGGTCCAGGCGCTCTCTGCCTGTGGCGAACGTTTTGCTTACGTTGATATTCTGCAGAACCCGGATATCCGCGCTGAGCTGCCAAAATACGCGAACTGGCCGACCTTCCCGCAGCTGTGGGTTGACGGCGAACTGGTTGGCGGCTGCGACATCCTGATTGAGATGTATCAGCGCGGTGAGCTGCAACAGCTGATCAAAGAGACGGCTGCGAAATACAAATCTGAAGAGCCAGGCGCCGAGTGATCCACCGGGCCCGGTAAATAAAAAAGCGACCTTCTGGTCGCTTTTTTTATGCGTTGTCGTCGGCTTCCGGCAGCGGCCAGCCACCAAGGCGTTTCCAGCGGTTCACAATTTCACAAAACAGTTCCGTGGTGCGCTCGGTATCGTACAGGGCAGAGTGCGCCTGAGTACCGTCAAATTCAATGCCGGCGGTGATGCAGGCTTTCGACAGCACGGTTTGCCCCAGCGCCAGCCCGCTTAATGCGGCGGTATCGAAGGTCACAAACGGGTGGAACGGATTACGCTTCAGTGATGCACGCTCGGCGGCGGCCATCATAAAGCTGTGATCGAAGGTCGCGTTATGCGCCACCATAATCGCGCGATTACAGTTCTGGTCTTTCATGCCCTTGCGCACCATTTTAAAAATGGCATGCAGCGCCTCATATTCACTGACCGCCCCGCGCAGTGGGTTATGCGGATCAATGCCGTTAAACGCCAGCGCCTCCGGCTGCAGGTTCGCCCCTTCAAAGGGTTCGACATGGAAATGCAGCGTGGAGTCCGGCAGCAAATCGCCCTGTTCATCCATTTTCAACGTGATGGCGGCAATTTCCAGCAGCGCATCGGTTTTTGCGTTAAATCCAGCGGTTTCGACATCAATGACTACAGGATAAAAACCACGAAAACGGTCGCACAGACCGGTAAGTTGAACGTTATCGGACATCTGGATCTCTTACAAGGGGAAAAAAGCAGTGGGCATTATGGCAAATTTTGCAATGAGATGCAGTAAAACAACGGGCGCCTGGCGCGCCCGCAGGGATCAGTTGCCCAGACCGCGACCGGCGTCTTTGGCTTCGATCAGTTCGATTTTGTAACCGTCTGGATCTTCGACAAAAGCGATCACCGTGGTGCCGCCTTTAACCGGACCCGCTTCACGGGTCACGTTGCCGCCGTTGCTGCGGATACGCTCGCAGGCTTCTGCCGCGTTATCCACTTCCAGCGCGATATGGCCGTAGGCGGTGCCCAGCTCGTAGCTATCAACACCCCAGTTATAGGTCAGTTCGATAACGGCTTCATCGCTCTCCGGACCGTAACCCACAAACGCCAGAGAGTATTTGTATTCCGGGTTTTCGCTGGTGCGCAGCAGGGTCATGCCCAGCACGTTGGTGTAGAACTCGATAGAACGTTGCAGATCGCCAACGCGCAGCATGGTGTGAAGTAGGCGCATATTATCCTCTTAGCTTTTTATCATCTTGAACAGAAACGATGTTTTAGTATAGCGGCGAATCGTCGCCGCTATCAATGAAGGGATTATAAAGAAGGGTAATCGGTATAACCTTCCGCGCCGCCGCCGTAGAAACTTTCAGGACGCTGTGGGTTCAGTTCGGCCTTGCGCTCCAGACGCGCCACCAGATCCGGGTTGGCGATGTAGGCGCGGCCAAAGGCCACGGCATCAATCAGCCCTTTGTTAATCAAATCTTCCGCTTTCTCTGGCGTATAGGCACCGGCTCCGATGATCACGCCCGGGAAGCGATCGCGCACTTTCTGGCGGAACGCGTCGGTGTACGGCTCGCCGCCGGCCCAGTCTGGCTCGGACATGTGCAGATAGGCGATGCCGCGTTTGGCCAGTTCTTCAATCAGATACAGCGCGTCGGCTTCTTCGTTCGGGCCGTTGTCGACGTTCTGGAAGGAGCCGATTGGCGAGACGCGGATCCCGATGCGATCGGCGCTCCACTCTTTCGAGACGGCATCAATCACTTCCAGCACCAGACGGGCGCGGTTCTCAACGCTGCCGCCGTACTGGTCGGTACGCTGGTTAGAAGACGGCGACAGGAACTGGTGCAGCAGATAGCCGTGAGCACCGTGCAGCTCGACCAGGTCGAAACCGGCTTCACGGGCGTTGGCAACCGCCTGGCGGAAGTCGTTGACGATACCCGGGATCTCGTCCAGCTCCAGCGCGCGTGGGGTGGTGGTGTCGACGCGGATGGCATGGCCGTTTTCATCACGCAGGGAGGTACGGGTGCCTGCGTTCAGCGCAGAGGCCGAAACCGGCGCTTCGCCGCCCGGCTGAATGCTGCTGTGAGAGATACGGCCTGTGTGCCACAGCTGGACCGCGATACGGCCCTCTTCGGCATGCACGCCGTCGGTGATCTTCTTCCACGCCGCGATCTGCTCAGGGCTGTGCAGACCAGGTGCACCTGCATAGCCTTTGGCCTGGGCGGAGATCTGGGTCGCTTCAGAGATGATCAGACCCGAGCTGACGCGCTGACGGTAGTATTCGCCCATCAGCGGCGTCGGGATATCGCCCGGCTCAATGCTGCGCAGACGGGTAAGGGGTGCCATAAAGACACGGTTTGGTGCAACGATCGCGCCCACTTTAAGCGGGGTGAATAATTTTTCGGCTGACATAGTGGCTCCTGAGTAGACCGGTCGTCTAGTAATTCGTGAAATAAAAACGCCTGTTAAACGGCAGGCGTCGCAATGATGTTTTTAACATGGTCCAGCGCGCTCTCCAGCGGCAGCGCGCTGCGGGACATTTTGGCCTGCAGGTTGGCGCCCAGCCACAGGGAGTAGAGCACCTGCGCCTGGGTGAGCGGGTCGCCAACGAAGGTTAGGGACTTCTCATCACGACCTTTCGCCAGCGCCTGCGCCAGCAGGGTGATCACACCCGTTGCCCCTTTATCCATCGCGGTGCGCATATCTTCGGAGAGGTCGCACACCTCGGCAGACAGTTTCACCGTCAGACAGCCGCTGATAATGCCCTGGGCACAAAACTGGGTCAGCGTTTCCTGATAATAAGCCAGAACACGATCGCGACAGTTGCCGTTACCGCTGGCGAAGTGCGCGGCCAGACGCTGATGGTAGCCCGCATAGTGGCGCTCCAGCAGGGCCACGCCAAACGCCTCTTTGGAGCGGAAGTAGTGATAGAACGACCCCTTCGGCACATCGGCGGTTTTCAGCAGTTCGCTCAGCCCCATCCCGGTAAACCCGCGGTGCATGCACAGCCGCTCGCCGGTCGCCAGGAGGTGTTCGCGTGTATCGTGTTCAGTATGCTTATTCATGTCGTCAATGTAGTAGACCAATCGGTCTAATGCAAGCCTTATGTTCGACGGCAGTGGGTGAGCAGATCCATTTGCGGCTGATAGACCGACGTCTGGATGTTCATCATCCCCAGCACGGTGGAGAACAGATTATCCTGCGACACCGTCTCTTTCGCCGCCTGATCGCGCAGGCACTGCTCATCAACGCCAAAGTTCTGTTTATAGTCCTGCGACAGCCAGAACATAAACGGAATGTGCGTCTGCTGCTCCGGGGCCAGCATATAAGGCGTGCCGTGCAGATACAGGCCGTTTTCCCCCAGCGACTCCCCGTGATCCGAAAGATAGACCAGCGCGGAGTTCATCGTCGCCTGGCGTGCTTTCAGGGCATCGATGGTGCGACTCACCACGCTGTCGGTATACAGAATGGTATTGTCATAGGTATTCATCAGCGCCTGATGATCGCAGTCCTGGATCTCATTGGTGTCGCAGGTCGGGGTAAAGCGACGGTATTGCTCCGGGTAACGTTGATAGTAGGCCGGGCCGTGGCTGCCCATCAGGTGGATCACCAGCACTGTATCCTGCTTCAGGCCATCCAGGGTGTCATCCAGGCGATACAGATCCGCGTCGTCAATACAGGATTTGTCCTTACAGAACTGGTCCAGTTTCCACTGGGTCATGTCGGTGTGCGGGATGCGATCGCAGGCGCCTTTACACCCGCCGTCGTTATCCCGCCACAGCAGGTTGATCCCGGCGTGATTCAGCACATCCATCAAACCTTCCTGATGATGCGCCAGGTCGGCATCGTATTTTTTGCGCGGCATCCCGGAGAACATGCAGGGCACGGAGACGGCGGTTTCGGTGCCGCAGGAGGAGGCCTGCGGGAAGTTAATCACATTCTCTTTTTTCAGCTCAGGGTTGGTATCACGGTTATAGCCGTTCAGGGAGTAGTTGTCCGCCCGGGAGGCTTCCCCGACCACCAGCACCAGCACGGTTTTTTTCTGCTGCGCCATCAGCACCGGGCCTTTACGGGCATCTTCACCGAGACGGATCAAGGTCTGGTCACCGGCAAACCAGCGCGCCTTGCTGTATTTGGCGATGGCGCTGACGTAGTTAGCCGGGGTCACCATCTTGACGATGCCTTTGTTATTGCGGAACAGCGAGGCATAGTCCTTATAAAAGACCGCCGCCACCAGAACAATCACCACCAGGCTGGCGAGAATAGCCGCGAGGCGCATTAACAGCGTCTGCCACCACTTGCCAGGGCGGATGCGGATCATCGCCAGCACGCTGGCAGGTACCAGCCCGGCGACAACCAGCCACAGTACCAGCTGCGGGGTGACCAACGCCGTGGCCTCCTGGGAGTTAGTCTCAAAGACGTTGACCATCATATTCTGGTCAATCACCGCGCCGTAGGTGAACATAAACCAGGTCGCCGCCGCGCAGCCGAGGGTCAGCAGCACCAGCAGCGGTTTGCGGATCAGCGGAATATTCAGAATGCTGAATACGATCACCCAGCCGCAGAACAGCACCAGCGGCACCGTGAGGGCGAAGATGACGTCATGCAGCCGGGCGGGAGAGATCACCTGCCAGCTGCGGTGAATAAACAGGGCATTTAACAGCGTAAATAAGAGTGCGCAGCCCAGCGTAAATTTCGTATCGTTACACTGTAACTTTTTGAAGGTCAGCATCATCGTTAAACCAGATCGTAGTGATGAGGCGAGTATAGGGAGCGAAGATTAGTGAAACCTTAATGCCACAATTCTGTGGTTGACCTCTTGCGTTACCCGGACTTAAGGTCTTCACTTTACTCAATCTTGGGTTTCGGGAGGGTCGTGTGGCTGAACAACTGGAGTTCTTTCCTGTCCAGAGCCCGTGCAGGGGTATCTGCCAGTCTGACGAACGGGGTTTTTGTCGCGGCTGTATGCGCACCCGGGATGAACGTTTTAACTGGCAAACCTTCAGCGATGCCCAGAAGCAGGAGGTTCTGCGCCTGTGCCGCCAGCGTCTTTTGCGCAAATTGCGCGCAAACAAAGCCCCCGAAACCGAAGAACCGCAGCAACCCTCACTGTTTTAGCCCCGTAAACGCGTATACTCTCCCCAGACTTTTTTTAAGGAAATTGCTATGGTTCAGCGTATTACCCTTGCCCCGCAGGGCCCGGAGTTTTCTCGTTTTGTGATGGGTTACTGGCGTCTGATGGACTGGAATATGTCCGCTCAACAGCTGGTCAGCTTTATTGAAGAGCATCTTGATCTGGGGATCACCACCGTCGACCACGCCGATATTTATGGCGGGTACCAGTGTGAAGCGGCCTTCGGTGAGGCGATGAAGCTCTCTCCCGCGCTGCGTCAGCGGATGGAGATCGTCACCAAATGCGGCATTGCTACCACCGCCAAACCAGAGCATGCCCTCGGTCACTACATCACCGACCGCGACCATATCATCAGCAGTGCGGAACAGTCCCTCGCTAACCTGGCGACCGATTATCTTGACCTGCTGCTGATCCATCGCCCCGATCCGCTGATGGATGCCGATGAGGTTGCCGAGGCCTTCCTTGCTCTGCATCAGAGCGGCAAGGTGCGCCATTTCGGCGTGTCTAACTTTACCCCGGCGCAGTTTGCCCTGCTGCAGTCGCGTCTGCCGTTTACCCTGGCGACCAACCAGGTCGAGATTTCCCCGGTTTACCAGCCGCTGCTGCTGGACGGCACCCTCGATCAGCTCCAGCAGCTGCGGATCCGCCCGATGGCCTGGTCCTGCCTCGGCGGTGGTCGTCTGTTTAATGACGAAGCCTTCCAGCCGCTGCGCGATGAACTCGCTCAGGTCGCCCAGGAGCTGAATGCCGAAACCATCGAGCAGGTGGTGTACGCGTGGATATTACGCCTGCCATCGCAGCCGCTGCCGATTATCGGTTCCGGTAAAATCGAGCGCGTGCGTGCGGCCCTGGCGGCAGAGCAGCTTCAGATGACGCGCCAGCAGTGGTTCCGCATTCGCAAGGCCGCGCTGGGTTATGACGTGCCGTAATTCCGTATTTATCTGACTTCCCGGTGAAATTATTGCCCCTGGTATAAGCTTAAGGGGCAAAAAACAACCGAAGGAGGTCATATGAAGCGATTTACTCTGGCAGCGTTGACGCTGGTGGTCTGTGCAGGTGCGCAGGCTGCCAGTGAAGAAGTCGAGATGAACCTCGTCACCTCTCAGGGGATAGGCCAGTCCATCGGGACGGTGAAAATTACCGAAACCGATAAAGGGCTGGAGTTTTCCCCCGACCTCAAAGCCCTTCCGCCGGGCGAACACGGTTATCACGTCCACGCTAAAGGTTCCTGCGAACCGGCCATGAAAGAGGGTAAACCTTCTGCCGCTGAGGCAGCGGGCGGACACCTCGATCCCCAGAATACCGGCAAGCATGAAGGACCCGAGGGCATGGGCCACCTCGGCGATCTGCCCGCGCTGGTGGTCAATAACGATGGAAAAGCCACCGATCCTGTGGTCGCGCCGCGCCTGAAAAAGCTGGATGAGGTCAAAGGCAAAGCGCTGATGATCCACGTTGGCGGTGACAACATGTCGGATCAACCCAAACCGCTCGGCGGTGGCGGGGCGCGTTACGCCTGCGGGGTGATCTGATCGCTTAAGGTGCCCGGGGCGGGCGCCTGTTCCAGCTGGGACAGCGAGCAGTGCAGGCGCCAGATCAGGGCCGCCAGCTCCTGCCCGGCCGGTTGCGGATGATGCCCCAGGGCGTCGCAGATGCGCTGAAGCTCATCAAGGGTGGCGGCCAGCGGCCGCTGCTGTACCCCGCGCTCGCTCATGATATCCCGCAGCAGCGACACCGCGACATCCCGCACCTGCGCCAGCGGATCCGAGCGGGTCTCCCAGTCGCGCAGCTGCCACACCACGTGGCTGCAGTTAAGCAACACCACCCCCCAGCGCAGCAGCCAGCGGCGCGAGAGCGCATCCTGACTGCTGTTGAGCTGGCTCACATGGTGATACACCAGCGATTCGTAGCCATTTTCACTCAATCGCGGCTTACGGCTGAGCTGATCGACAAACCCCCGCCGCAGCTCCCGGATATGACGACGGCTTTTCCGCGCATCCGATCCCGGTCGTAGCACCGCAAAGGCCAGCCAGGTTAGTCCAACACCAAGAATTTTTGCCAGATCGTCATTCAGGAAATCGGCAAAGTCATACACCGGCGGGTTGGTCACCGAAATAAACGAACCCATAAAGACGATCAACTGCCCCCACAGACCGGCAAGGGCGGGCATTTGCTGCTTCAGCAGCTGCATGGTGGTCAACAGCGGGAACAGGAACAGCAGGAACAGCCACAGATCGGAGATCTGCACCATCAGGCCAAACTTGACCACAAAGCTGAACAGCGAGAGCAGGATCAGGGTGCGCAGCAGCAGCGTCAGGGAGTTGAAGGGCGAAGCCGCCACCGAGTAGAGCACGCTGCTGATCGCCGCCAGCGTCAGGGCTGCGCCCCCGGCATCCCACTGGGCGGTGATGGTCCAGGCCCCCACCAGAATGAGGGCGCAGAAGGTACGAAAGCCGCTCCACAGTGCCTCCATGTTATCGGTATGCCGGGCCAGCGCCGGGCTGCGCGGGACGGCAAACTCCGTCACCGGCGTGGCCGCTTCTACCGCCGCTATCCAGCGGCTGCTGCGCAGATACAGGCGGCAGAAATAGCGCAGCCGCTGCCAGACGGCGCGATGCCGGTAATCCCCGTCATTGCCCGGTTTGAGTGGGGCAATGATGCGGGACACAGTATAAAAATCGACGTCGGGACGGGCGAGGGCGGCGAGCAGCTGGTCGATGACCTCCCGGGTATGGGCAGGCGGGTTGGGCCAGTTCAGCAGCATGCGGCGCAGGCTGGAGATGGCGCTGGTCATACGCAGCTGCTGGTGGAGCAGATAGTTGAGCAGGGCATTTTGCCGACGAAAGCGGTAGTGGCTCCAGAAGGCCTGAATGCGCAGCAGGTTCATGGTCAGGATCTGGGCGATGACCTTTTCATGGGCCAGGCGAATGGCATCGTTGCTGTCGGGCTGCCACAGCAGGCCGGCGTGCTCCAGCAGCCGGGCGTGCATCGCTTTCAGGGCGTTGATCAGAGCCGTGCCGTCGGAGGTGCTGGGCAGGATCATCATCATCACCCCGCCGCTCAGAATACCGATGATGACTTCACACACCCTGGCCTGGGCAATATCCCACAGCTGGGTAATGTCGAGAATATCGATCACCGGGAAAGCGATGATCGCCGCGGTGTAACCCGCCAGCTGGAAGGCGTAGGCAACGTTATTGGTGAAATGGGCGCAGGCCCAGGTGCAGACCCCCAGCCAGGCCGCCATGCTTAATAAAAACAGCCAGGGATCGTTAAGGGTGTGGCCCGCGATGATCAGCGCTGCGGTGGCCCCCATCAGGCTGCCCGCTACGCGTCCGAGGCTTTTGCTGATCACGCCACCCACGGTCGGAAAGCTGACCACCGCCGCCGAGGTCATCGCCCAGTAGGGTTCATCCAGGTTGAGACAATAGGCGACGGTGAGGGCCAGGCACATTGCAATGCCGTTGCGCAGGGCATAGCGCCACTGCGCCGGGGTTGCCCTGAGCCACGGCAGGTTGCGCCAGTTCACCGGGCCGTTCCGATGGAGACGGTGCAGGTAGTGCCGGAGACCAGCGTCAGGTCCGCCGGCAGCTGGTCAAAGGCAATGCGCACCGGGATGCGCTGCGCCAGCCGCACCCAGGGAATATTGGGTTTAACGTCGGGCACCAGCCCGGAATCGGTCTCCACGCTCTGATCGTAGATGGCGCGCCCGATACTGGAAACATGCCCCTGTAACCTTGTCGAGCCGCTGTAGAGGACGATCTGCGCTGGCGCTCCCTCGCGGATATGCCGGAGTTTGGTCTCCTCAAAGTAGCCCACCACGTAAAACGAATGGCTGTCGACCAGAGCGAAGACCGGCTGGCCGGTGGTGGCGTAATCGCCTGGGCGGGTGGAAAGATTGGTCACCCAGCCGTCGACCGGGGCTTTGACCACCGTCTGGGTCAGCTGCCACTGGGCCTGCTTGAGCGTGGCTTCGGCCACCGCGACGCTGGCCTGCATCGCCTTAACGTTGATATTGGCGGTATCCAGATCTTCGGCGGAGATATAGTTCTGCGACAGATGGCGGCGGCGGTTAGCCTCGTTATTGGCTTTCGCCAGGTCGGACTGGGATTTTGCCAGCTGCGCTTCGGCGTTGAGGACCGCGATGTGATAAGGGGTCTCATCGATATGAAACAGCACCTCGCCCGCGTGGACAAACTGGTTGTCTTTAACCTGCAGTATGGTGATAGTGCCGGAGACCTGCGGCGTGACGCTGACCTGCTCGGCGCGCACCTTGCCGTCGCGGGTCCAGGGCGACTGCATATAATAATTCCATAGCCACCAGCCGGCGATCAGCGCCAGGGCCAGAACAAGTAATGATGAAAAATATTTAATTGTTTTCATAGGTATCGTCACCACACAATCAACAGAGCCAGACTCAGGCACACCGCCAGCACAAACAGCGACAGATCCATCAACATCGGGTGCCAGATTTCACCGGAATACATCCAGTCACGCAGCAAGCGGTGGGTGACAAGCCAGATAACAAAACCCAGCATCACCGCCTTGAATAAGGGGGGAAAGTACACCGAGGCGCCGACAATCAGATCCTGAAGCGGTAACCCCGTGGCGTTAAACGTGAAATTCACGAGCCGGTTCCTTTGCATAGGGGAAAGTGACTAAAAAAGCAGCCGCATAACGCCTGGCGGCGTCTCAACTCAATATAAAGCAGACGGTCATCAAGTTTTTATCCAGTATTGCATTTGTTTTGGCAATATAAATGCTGCACACTATTCTAAAATCAGTATAATAACTTAGCAAGCTAATTATAAGGAGATGAAATTGGAATCGCCACTAGGTTCTGATCTGGCAAGGTTAGTACGCATCTGGCGTGCTCTGATTGACCATCGCCTGAAACCTCTGGAGTTGACACAGACGCATTGGGTCACGCTGCATAATATCCATCAGCTGCCGCCCGACCAGTCACAGATCCAACTGGCAAAAGCGATTGGCATCGAGCAGCCATCACTGGTACGTACGCTCGATCAACTGGAAGATAAGGGACTGATTTCGCGTCAGACCTGCGCCAGCGATCGTCGTGCCAAGCGCATTAAACTTACCGACAAAGCCACACCGATCATCACTGAGATGGAAGCCGTAATCAGCAAAACGCGCGGTGAAATCCTCTCCGGGATCAGCCCGGCTGAACTGGAAATGCTGATCTCGCTGGTCGCCCGGCTTGAAAGCAATATCCACGAGCTACAGTCCCGTGATTAACCATTAAAAAAGCCTTGCGAACGCAAGGCTTTTTCTTTACCGGAACACCACCACCCGGTTACGCCCGGTCTCCTTCGCCTCGTACATCGCCTTATCCGCACATTCAACGCACGTTTCTGCGCTGGTTTGCGACGAGGTGGCAGTAAACACGCCAATGCTGATGGTAATAGGTTCGGGAAGCTGTCCCCCGGAGCTGGCTCTGTCAAAGCTGCTCAGTTTTAACCTGATCCGCTCTGCAACCTGGCGGGCTGCGTCGGAAGAGGTATGGGTTAACATCAGGACGAACTCTTCCCCACCAATGCGCGCTGCAATGTCCTGAGGCCGTACCGAATCCATCAGCAGCTGAGAGACAAACTGCAATACCTTATCTCCCTGCAGGTGCCCGTAGTTGTCGTTGATACGCTTAAAACGATCGAGATCGCTCACGATAACCGAAACCGGGTGATGATCGTTTGCCGTGCGAAGCGACTGGTTCAGGGCGTCGTAAAAATAGCTTCGATTGTAGAGGCGGGTCAGGGGATCGCGAATCGAGTTCTGATAAGACTGCTGGTACTTCAGATGCGATTCGCGATACAGATTAAATACGTCATACAGCAGGACAAAAATAATCAGCAGCGTAGCAACGGTTTCAAATAAGCGGGCGCGATACCAGGTAATGTCTTCCGCGTGACCACCTAAATACAGCATCACCAGGGTTGCGATATAACAGACACATAAAAAATTACCGCCGACCCAAAACATATTGCGCACGCGGGTAATAATCATCAATGTTGCTAATGAAACAACCCACAGGATAATTAAGGCAATGCTAATGGCTTCTTTCCACAGCAGCATATATTGCCGGGTTTCATTATCAACTAAATCTATTGACAGCAAAGGCGAATAGCTGGAATAAAACCATGCCAGCGTTACGATTATGGCAGTAAAAAGAGACGCGCCAACAATGATGGAAAGATGAAACGTCCGCGACATTGGTCTGTTACGGATAAAGTACAGCAGGGCCGAAACGATAAACAGCACCGCCATCAGCAGATGACGGAATGTAAAGAAGATCATGGCGTCGTTGTAGTTCACCACGTTGAACTGATGCAGGTCCAGCCACGCTGGATAGCTGGAGAGCGTCCCCACCATCAGCATAGCGGAACCGACAAAGGCGAAAGCAAAAGCCATCAGATATAAGCGCTGTCTGTCGCACCAGTATTTCATTACCATAAAACAGGCAATAAAGAGGTGAAAAACCAGTAAAAATATGGTGAGCATCGGAAATAAAAGCGGTGAAAACGACGAAATCTTCTCTTCGAGCCCTATAAACAGCGAATGTAAGATCCCGATAACAATCATGCATCCCAGAAAAAACCGAACACAATTGTTCTTAATATAACGACTCATCGCAACCATAGGTATTGTTTTAAAATAGTAAACAGGTAAAGAGGGTTTGCGAATAGTCTCATAAGCGCAGGAGGAAATACTTTGCGCAGGAACAAGATAAGCGAATATTAACTATTTGTTTGGTGAATACATTTCGCAAATATATTCATCCGAGCAATGAGAGGTAAGTAATGTAAATGGACGTGGCCAGAAGACCACGCCCATAATGTCATTAACGCGGGGAGACGGTCACCTGGCTGCCGTTGCTTGCCAGCACAACGCGTTGGCCAGCGGCGAATTTGGTGTTGCCCTGTTTCTGCACCACCATAATGGTGCTGCCGTCATCTTTGCGAATTTCTAACTCAACGCCCTGGGATTTGTTCATTGAGCCCTGAACGCCCTGACCGGCAACGCCACCGGCTACGGCACCTGCCGCAGTCGCCAGTGAACGGCCGGTGCCGCCACCAACGGTGTTACCGAGGAAGCCACCCAGGACCGCACCGCCAAGGGCACCGATCACGTTGTTCTCGTCACCACCCTGAATTTGCACCGGACGTGCGTTCACAATGGTGCCGTAGGTGACTTGTTGTACCTGTTTCGCCTCAGACGCACTGTAAACATCCCCGGAGAGGGAGCTATCATTAACACAGCCGGCCAGAGTGAATCCAACCAGCGAAACGGCCAGTACACGTAAAATCATTTGAATCTCCTGTTCACCAAAAACGCTCTATGAGCATCCGTTATGGCTAAATTATATGGCATCAGGTGCCACAGTTCCTATCTTCGCCTAAACATTAGGAGAATAGTACTTGATTCTGGCTTAACCAGATATAAACAGGCTCTGACTTCACCCCGCATTCGCTAAGGATAATTCCTGGAATCGTCGTTACGTCCAGGTATTGTTAAAAAGTATTATCGCGTCATGGCATTGATGTCGGGTTTATGGTGGAGTGAGCCATCAACCCAGCGGAGTAAGGAAAACGGATGAAATCGGGTCGCTATATTGGCGTAATGTCAGGAACCAGTCTGGATGGCGTGGATGTCGTTCTCGCAGCAATCGACGAGAATATGGTGGCACAGCAGGCAAGCCTTAGCTGGCCCATTCCCCCGGAAACCAAACAAGCGATCCTGAATATCTGTCAGGGCCAGCAACTCACGCTGTCTCAGCTGGGGCAACTGGATACGCAGCTCGGACGTCTGTTTGGCGATGCGGTGCTGGCGCTGATGAATCAGGAAGATCTGCGCCCTCAGGATGTGGTGGCGATCGGCTGCCACGGCCAGACGGTCTGGCATGAGCCGGGCGGGGAAGCGCCTCATACCCTGCAGATTGGCGATAACAACCAGATCGTGGCCAAAACTGGCGTGACGGTCGTCGGCGATTTCCGCCGCCGGGATATGGCGCTCGGCGGGCAGGGCGCGCCGCTGGTTCCGGCCTTCCATCACGCGCTGCTTGCGCACCCGACGGAGCGCCGCATGGTGCTCAACATTGGCGGCATCGCCAATCTCTCCTTATTGATCCCCGGGCAGCCGGTACGCGGTTTCGACACCGGGCCGGGGAATATGCTGATGGACGCCTGGATCTGGCGTCAGGCGGGCAAACCCTACGATAAAGACGCCCAGTGGGCCTGCAGCGGCAAGGTCATCATCCCGCTGCTGCAAAGCATGCTCTGCGATCCCTATTTTGCCGCCCCGGCACCGAAGAGCACCGGCCGCGAGTATTTCAACTACGGCTGGCTGGAGCGCCAGCTGGCGAACTTCCCGGGTCTGGCCCCGCAGGATGTGCAGGCTACGCTGGCTGAGCTGACCGCCGTCTCGGTGTCGGAACAGGTATTGCTGAGCGGTGGCTGCGATCGTCTGCTGGTGTGCGGCGGCGGGAGTCGTAACCCGCTGCTGATGGCGCGACTGGCCGGTCTGCTGCCGGGCACGGAGGTGAGCACTACCGATAAGGCCGGGATCAGCGGCGATGATATGGAAGCGCTGGCCTTCGCCTGGCTGGCGTGGCGAACGGTGGCGGGCCTGCCGGGAAATCTCCCTTCCGTTACCGGCGCGCGGGAAGCCAGCGTGTTAGGTGCTGTTTTTCCAGCCAATCCGCGGCAAAATCAGAGTTAACCGAATTTCGCTTAAAGGCGCGATGGGTAGAATGACACGGAAAAACGGGAGGGCGTTTGCGCCCTCCGGGACCAGGAAAGTCTTCGGAACTCACCCATGAAAAAACTGCTTCTTGCTTTATCCCCCTTCCTGCTGGCGAGCTGTAGCGTCTACAACCAGTTTGTCGAACGCATGCAGACCGACACCCTGGCGTACCAGTGCGAAGAGAAACCGCTCACCGTGAAGCTCAATAATCCTCGTCAGGAAGTCAGTTTCGTCTATGACAACAAGCTGCTGACCCTGAAGCAGGGGATGTCGGCTTCCGGCACCCGTTACAGCGACGGGGTGTATGTGTTCTGGTCGAAAGGCGACAGCGCGACGGTCTACAAGCGCGATCGCATCGTGCTGAACAATTGTCAGATCGAAAATCCGAAGCGTTGAGATTTTGCAGGGGGCGGCGCACAATAGCGTCACCCATTGTCAATGTCAGCTAACGCCATGTCAGATAACGACGAATTGCAGAATATCGCGCACCTCAGGCGCGAATACACCAAAGGCGGCCTGCGTCGCCAGGATCTCCCCGCCGAGCCGCTGGTGCTGTTTGAGCACTGGCTGAAACAGGCCTGTGAAGCCCGTCTGGCCGATCCCACCGCGATGGTGGTAGCGACGGTCGACGAACAGGGTCAACCCTACCAGCGCATTGTGCTGCTCAAGCACTATGACGAGAAAGGGCTGGTGTTCTACACCAACCTCGGCAGCCGCAAAGCGCACCACCTCGAAAATAACCCGCGCATCAGCCTGCTCTTCCCCTGGCACATGCTGGAGCGTCAGGTGATGGTCACCGGCACCGTCGAGCGCCTCTCTACCCTGGAAGTGGTGAAATATTTCCACAGCCGCCCACGCGACAGCCAGATTGGCGCCTGGGTCTCGAAACAGTCGAGCCGCATCTCTGCCCGCGGCGTGCTGGAGAGCAAATTCCTTGAGCTGAAACAAAAGTTCCAGCAGGGCGAAGTGCCTCTGCCAAGCTTCTGGGGCGGTTTCCGCGTCTCGGTTCAGCAGATGGAGTTCTGGCAGGGCGGTGAACATCGCCTGCACGACCGCTTTTTATACCAGCGTGATAACGACGCCTGGAAAATCGATCGTCTCGCACCTTAATCCCCGAAATTTGTTCTCTTAAGCGCTGGTACAACGGGTGTCAGCGCTTTATTCTATGTACCTTTCGCGTCTGGCGAAAAGTCGTGTACCGGCAGAGGTGCAGTCGTTTTATACATGGAGAATTTGATGGCAAGCAGTAACTTGATTAAACAATTGCAAGAGCGGGGGCTGGTAGCCCAGGTGACGGACGAGGAAGCGTTAGCAGAGCGACTGGCGCAAGGCCCGATCGCGCTCTATTGCGGCTTCGATCCTACCGCCGACAGCTTGCATTTGGGGCATCTGGTTCCATTGTTATGCCTGAAACGCTTCCAGCTGGCAGGCCATAAGCCTGTGGCGCTGGTCGGCGGCGCAACGGGTCTGATTGGTGACCCGAGCTTCAAAGCCGCTGAGCGTAAACTGAATACGGCAGACACCGTGCAGGAGTGGGTGGATAAGATCCGCAAACAGGTCGCCCCGTTCCTCGATTTCGACTGTGGTGAAAACTCAGCGATCGCCGCTAACAACTACGACTGGTTCGGTGGCATGAACGTGCTGACCTTCCTGCGTGATATCGGCAAGCACTTCTCCGTTAATCAGATGATCAACAAAGAAGCGGTGAAGCAGCGTCTGAACCGTGACGACCAGGGCATCTCGTTCACCGAGTTCTCTTATAACCTGCTGCAGGGTTATGACTTCGCCTGCCTGAACAACCTGCACGGCGTGTCGCTGCAGATTGGCGGCTCCGATCAGTGGGGTAACATCACCTCCGGTATCGACCTGACCCGTCGTCTGCACCAGAACCAGGTCTTCGGCCTGACGGTTCCGCTGATCACCAAAGCCGACGGCACCAAGTTCGGTAAGACCGAAGGCGGCGCGGTATGGCTCGATCCGAAGAAAACCAGCCCGTACAAGTTCTACCAGTTCTGGATCAACACCGCAGATGCTGACGTCTATCGCTTCCTGAAGTTCTTCACCTTTATGGATCTGGAAGAGATCAACGCCCTGGAAGAAGAAGACAAGAACAGCGGCAAAGCCCCGCGCGCCCAGTACGTGCTGGCGGAGCAGGTCACGAAGCTGGTTCACGGCGAAGAGGGCCTGGCGGCCGCGAAGCGTATTACCGCCAGCCTGTTCAACGGTACCCTGAGCGATCTGAGCGAAGCTGACTTCGAACAGCTGGCGCAGGACGGCGTGCCAATGGTTGAGATGGAGAAAGGGGCAGACCTGATGCAGGCGCTGGTGGACTCCGGGCTGCAGCCGTCCCGTGGTCAGGCGCGTAAAACCATCGCCTCGAACGCCATCACCATTAACGGCGAAAAACAGTCCAACGAGGAGTATACCTTTGTGGACAGCGATCGCCTGTTTGGCCGCTACACCTTACTGCGTCGTGGCAAAAAGAATTACTGTCTGATCTGCTGGAAGTCATCGTAAAAGCACAGGGGCATGGGAAACCATGCCCCTTTATTTTTTCAGGGTTGTGGTAAGAAAATGAAGAATATCCTCGCCATCCAGTCCCACGTCGTGTTTGGGCATGCTGGCAACAGCGCCGCTGAATTTCCGATGCGTCGTCTCGGGGCCAACGTCTGGCCGTTAAATACCGTTCAGTTTTCCAATCATACGCAATACGGCAAGTGGACCGGTTGCGTGATGCCGCCCGCCCATCTGACAGAGATTGTCCAGGGCATTGCGGAGATCGACAAGCTCAGAACCTGTGACGCCGTGCTGAGCGGCTATCTGGGGTCAGCCGAGCAGGGCGAGCATATTCTGGGGATTGTCCGTCAGGTGAAGGCGGCCAATCCGGCGGCGAAATATTTCTGCGATCCGGTGATGGGTCACCCGGAGAAGGGCTGCATCGTGGCGCCTGGCGTCGCGGAGTTTCATGTTCGTCATGCCTTACCGGCCAGCGACATCATCGCCCCGAACCTTATCGAGCTGGAGATCCTCTGTGAGCATCCGGTCAATAGCGTGGAAGAGGCCATTGCGGCATCCCGCGAGCTGATTGCGAAGGGCCCGGAGATCGTGCTGGTGAAGCATCTGGCGCGCGCCGGGATCAGCCCGGACCGCTTTGAGATGCTGCTGGTAACCAAAGACGAAGCCTGGCACATCAGCCGTCCGCTGGTGGATTTCGGCAGCCGTCAGCCGGTGGGCGTTGGAGATGTGACCAGCGGTCTGCTGCTGGTGAAACTGCTGCAGGGGGCAACGGTGCGCGATGCGCTTGAGCACGTCACGGCGGCGGTATATGAAATCATGATCGCCACGAAGACGATGCAGGAGTACGAGCTGCAGGTGGTGGCCGCTCAGGACCGGATTGCGAAGCCGGAGCATCTGTTTAGCGCGACCCGGCTTTGACATTAATGCCCGGCGGCGCTGCGCTTGCCGGGCCTACGAAGCGCGTAGGCCGGGTAAGCGGCAGCGCGACCCGGCAAAAACTTACTTCAACCCTTCCGCTTCCAGCGCTGCCGCTACGGCAGGACGCTCCGCCATACGCTGCATATACGCGTCAATATGGCTTAACCCTTCCATATTCAGCTTCACGGCCCGCGCCCAGCGCAGAACGGTAAACAGATAGGCATCGGCAATGGTAAAGCGCTGACCGCAGATCCACTGCTCGTCTTTCAGCGACTCGTTCACATACTGCAGCTTTTTCTCCAGCAGGGCGCGTACGGTCGGCTTGTACTCTTCCGGGGTATCCGGGCGGAACAGCGGGGTGAAGCCTTTGTGCAGCTCGGTGGCGATGTAGTTCATCCATTCGAGGGTTTTATAGCGGGCGATGCTGCCGGTTGGGGCCAGCAGCTGGCGATCCGCGACGCCATCCGCCAGGTATTGCATGATCGCCACCCCTTCGGTCAGCAGGGTACCGTCTTCCAGCAGCAGGGCCGGGACCTGGCCTTTAGGATTCACCGCGAAAAAATCATCGCCGTTTTCCAGACGCTTCTTCATCAGATCCACCCCATTGAGGGTGAAGTCTTTACCGCTCTCGCGCAGCGTAATATGGGAGGCAAGAGAGCAGGCGCCTGGTTTATAGAACAGTTTCATCGGTCACTCCTGTTTACGTAGGTTTATCCTATGGTAGTGCGGCCCAGGATAAAAAAAAAGCCGCTAACGCACAGTTAGCGGCTTCAATTCAGTCGTTTCCCGATAACATTACGCGGTCGCGGTTTTGCTCGCTTTTGCGGTAGTGTCGTCGTCCTGAGTCATGCGATTCAGTTTCGGTGCGGTCAGCATCATCAGCACGGCGATAACCGCGGTGGCGATACCAATCTGCAGGAATACGTCACCGTAGACATGCAGAGACTGCAGCGGGTCGGTTACGTCAGATGGCACGGCCATCAGGTTAGCAATCTTACCGGCGATGATCGCAGCACCGGCAGTGGTCAGGAACCAGCTACCCATGATGAAGCCCATCAGACGCTGTGGCACCAGCTGTGCAACCATCGCCAGGCCCAGACCGGAAATCATCAGCTCACCGATAGACTGCAGGGCGTAGCTCAGGATCAGCCAGTTAACGGAGACGATACCGGCGTCGCTGGCGAATTTCGCGCCCAGCGGCAGCACCAGGAAGGCACCGGAGCACAGCACCATACCCACCGCGAACTTGTGCGGCATCGGCAGGCGGTCGCCCATCTTGTTATAGATAGCGGCCAGAATCGGGCTACCAATCATGATCCAGAACGGGTTCAGGGCCTGGAACTGCTCAGGTTCGAACGCGATGCCGAGGATAGAGTGTTCAACGTTACGGATAGCGAAGAAGTTCAGGGACGTTGGCATCTGGCTGTACAGAACGAAGAAGACAATGGCTTCAACCATCAGGATGAAGGCAACAATCATCTTACGACGTGCTGCGCCCTGCATGGCAAAGGCTTCTTTGGCGAAGATACAGACGATACCCAGCGCAACCACGCCCAGCACCGCACGCGCGATACCCTGGTTGTGCAGCAGCCAGGTGGCAACGGCAACCAGAATCACCACGCCGACGATGGTCGCCAGCAGTTTGCCCATCTGTACTGGCGCAAAGTCAGGCTTAGAACCGTAGTCCTTGACCCAGCTGCGGCAGAACAGGAAGTTCACCACGGTGATCAGCATCCCGACGAAGCTCAGGGCAAACGCCACGCTCCAGCCGAATTTCGCTGCCAGCCACGGGGTCGCCAGCATAGAGAAGAAGGAACCGATGTTGATGGCCATGTAGTACATGGTAAATGCGCCATCGAGACGGGGATCATCTTTGTTATAGCAGGTCGAGAGCAGGGAAGAGGGGTTCGCCTTGAACAGGCCGTTACCGACCGCGATGGTCGCCATACCCATATACACCACACCGGCATCATGACCAGACCAGGCAACCAGACCGTAACCGATCGCCAGAACGATGGCGCCCAGTAAAATGACACGTTTGGTTCCCAGTACTTTATCGCCCAGCCAGCCGCCAATCGCGACCAGACCGTACACCAGAGCACTGAAAGAAGAGAACAGCGTGATGGAATCAGCTTCGGACATACCCAGTTGTTTAACCAGGTAAACCGCCATGATCCCTTGCAGACCGTAGTAACCGAAACGTTCCCACAGCTCAATGGAGAAAATGAGATAGAACGATTTCGGTTGTTTGAAAGCGTTAAGACTTACGCTTTCCTCAGCTGGTTTATTGTTTGCAGTAGACACATATACCTCTTTTTTTACATCCCATATTAACGGGGGTGTTCATAGCGTGAAGACCGTAGTCCATCCGCTTTATAGTTATAGTGGGAGGGGAAACGGCGGGTAATGTTCACTATCCTGACCCATCTGGCAAGGCGTTTGTAATACTCTGTTACATATAACTCCCACGCTATAATGCGCCAGAAACCTAAATGTTATTTAGCGTTAAATTTTACCGTTGCGGTGAAACTGGTTTTTTCCACTATCACTTAGCCGAAAAAGTGCGCAATTGGCGATATGTTCTGCTGTAAAAGGGAAAGGGCAGTGATATGGGCTAAGTTCTGAAATATATCCGGTCATATCTTCCGGTTATCAGGGGCGATTTGTTGATGCAATAAGGCTTTATCGGGTTTTTCTATACATAAAATTAACACCATGTGAACAGAGTGATCCCGATCACATTTATATAGAAAATTTCGCTGACGAAAAAACAATTAACCTGTTTGATTGTTATATAGCCGCACAATCCGCGAAGGACGAACTTTGACTCAGGCAGAATGCCTGTGAAAGTGGGTATGAGCAGGGAGTCATACTTTCTGTAAGAAATACACAGCGTAAAAAAACCGTCGAACGACGGTTTCAGAGGTCGGTTTTCTCTTTATATTCACAGAGATCTTCGATAATGCAGGAGCCGCAGCGCGGTTTCCGCGCGATGCACGTATAGCGCCCATGGAGGATAAACCAGTGATGGCAATCGACCTTAAACTCCGCCGGAACCACCTTCAGCAGCTTCTCTTCCACCAGTTCGACGTTCTTACCGGGGGCGAAATTGGTGCGGTTACAAACGCGGAAGATATGGGTATCCACGGCTATCGTTGGCCAGCCAAAGGCGGTATTCAGCACCACGTTGGCGGTTTTACGCCCGACGCCGGGCAGGGCTTCCAGCGCGGCACGATCTTCCGGCACCTCACCACCGTGCAGCTCCAGCAGCATGCGGCAGGTCTTGATCACGTTCTCGGCTTTGCTGTTAAACAGGCCGATAGTCTTGATATAGGATTTGACGCCCTCTACGCCCAGCTCCAGCATTGCCTGGGGCGTGTTGGCGATGGGATAGAGCTTCGCGGTGGCTTTATTCACGCTCACGTCAGTGGCCTGCGCAGAGAGCAGGACTGCGATCAGCAGTTCAAACGGCGAGGTAAAGTTCAGTTCGGTCGTCGGGTGCGGGTTGTTATCCCGCAGGCGCTGCAAAATGGTTAAACGCTTCTCTTTGTTCATGAGGCCTTCTCAGGGATCCCTTCCTCTACGCTGCGGGCAGCAGCGCGGCGCTTACGTTTCTCATCAATCAGGTATTTTACCGCCAGCATCATGCCGAGGCCAATAAACGCGCCCGGTGGCAGCATCGCCAGCAGGAACGGCGTATCGGTGTGGAACACCTCAATGCGCAGTGATTTCGCCCAGCCGCCCAGCAGCGCGTCTGCGCCGTCGAACAGGGTGCCATTGCCGAGGATTTCACGCATCGAGCCCAGCACGAACATCGCTCCGGTTGCCCCCATGCCGATGGAAAAGCCATCAAGGGCTGAAATCAGCGGGTCGTTCTTCACCGCAAAGGCTTCGGCGCGGCCGACTACGATGCAGTTGGTCACGATCAGCGGGATAAAGATCCCCAGCGACTGATAGAGGCCAAAGGCGTAGGCGTTGATCAGCATCTGCACGACGCTCACCACCGAGGCGATGATCATCACGTAGATCGGAATACGGATTTCTGACGGCGTCCAGCGACGCAGGGCCGAGATCGACAGGTTGGTCAGGGTCAGCACCAGCGTGGTGGCCAGACCCAGACCGAGCGCGTTAGTGGCGGTCGAGGTGACGGCCAGCAGCGGACACATCCCCAGCAGCTGTACCAGGGCGGAGTTGTTCTTCCACAGACCCTGGACGATAACCTCTTTAACCTGGCTCATGATCACTCCTCACAGGCGGGCAGATTGTTAAGTTGCACAGGCAGCGTCTGAGCATAGACGCCCGCACGTTTAACGGCATTCACCACCGCACGAGGGGTGATGGTCGCACCGGTAAACTGATCGAATTCACCGCCATCTTTCTTCACCGCGAACGCCGGATCGTCACTGCCGTGAATGGTTTTACCGGCAAAGTGCAAAATCCAGTCGCTTAAGCGGGTCTCGATTTTATCCCCGAGGCCTGGCGTTTCGTGGTGCTCGGTGACGCGGGTTCCCAGTACGGTGCCGGAGAAATCGGTGCCGACCAGCAGCTGGATGGCGCCGGAATAGCCGTCTGGCGCAGTGACTTCCATCACCGCACCCACCGGGGCATCCCCTTTACGGGCGATAAAGATGCGGCGAGTACCTTTGCCTAAGGGCGCGGCCTCGACAAGATAACAGCTTTTTTGCAGATCGTTATCGTAGAGTTCCGCCGGGATCACCTGGTCAAAGAGCGCCTTTTGCTGACGGGCCGCCTGTTCGTCAATGGTGGATTTGGTCAGGCCGTTGACGAGGGCCGTCAGGCCGGTCAGCACCGCGGCAAACAGCGCCAGCGTCACGCCGTGTTTTTGCATCGTTTTTAACATGGCGAGTCCCTTAGCGATGGCCGTACACGCGCGGGCGCGTGTAGTAATCAATTAACGGTACGGTGATGTTAGCCAGCAGAACCGCAAAGGCCACGCCGTCCGGATAGCCGCCAAAGCTGCGGATCAGCCACACCAGCAGACCGGCCAGCGCGCCGAAAATCAGGCGTCCCCGGTTGGTGGTGGAGGCCGTTACCGGATCGGTCAGAATAAAGAACGCTCCCAGCATGGTCGCGCCGGAAAGCAGATGGATCTGCGGGGAAGCCAGCGACTCCGGCGAAAATGCCCAGCCCAGGCCGGAACAGATCGCGAGAGTGACCAGGAAGCTCACCGGGATATGCCAGCGGATCGTTTTCTGCCACAGCAGGAACACTCCCCCGGCCAGATACGCCAGGTTAACCCACTGCCAGCCCGCGCCGGCCAGCACGCCGCTGTAAATCGGGTACTGCAGGATCTGCTCCACGCTGTGACCGGCGTGCAGGGAGGTTTTAAAGGTATCGAGCGGGGTGGCCTGGCTGATGCCGTCCACGCCCATCCGCAGGCTGTTCATATCCGCGCCGCTGGCGGTATGGCCGGAGAAGATCACCTGCAGGGCATCCATAAAGCCTGGCACGGTCGCGGCAATCTCATGCGGTGGCAGCCAGCTGGTCATCTGCACCGGGAAGGAGATCAGCAGCACCACGTAGCCAATCATCGCCGGGTTAAAGGGGTTATGCCCAAGGCCACCGTACAGCTGTTTAGCGATGATCACCGCGAACACGGTGCCGAGCACCACCATCCACCAGGGGGCGAACGGCGGAATGCTGATCGCCAGCAGCAGGCCGGTGAGCAGGGCAGAGTTATCCGCCAGGATCTTACTCACCGCGATTTTACGCAGTTTGAGGACCAGGGCTTCTGCCGCCAGCGCGCTCGCGCAGCCGAGAACGATCTGCAGTAGCGTACCCCAGCCGAAGAACCAGACCTGAACGGCAATGCCCGGCAGCGCGGCCAGACAGACCAGCATCATGATGCGCGATGTCTGGCGCTGGTTGTGGGTATAAGGGGAGCTTGCGATTCTGAAAACCATTTAATCCTCGTTAACTGCCTTCTGTGCGGCTTTCTTCGCCTGAACGCGCGCAATGGCGGCAGCAACGGCCGCTTTGCGTGGATCGTCATTGGCTGCCGGTTCTTCTTCCTGTTGCGCCGCTTTACGTGCCTTCGCACGGGCGATGGCGGCTTCGACCGCGGCTTTACGCGGATCGACGGGTGTCGGTTCTGCCTGGACTTCCCCGGACTGGGCCGCTTTGCGGGCTTTCGCGCGGGCAATGGCCGCTTCGACGGCGGCTTTGCGCGGGTCGACCGGGGTCTGTTCGATCTGAATATCGCCCGGCTGGGCCGCTTTGCGGGCTTTCGCACGAGCTATGGCCGCTTCGACGGCCGCTTTACGCGGATCGACCGGGGCAGCCTCGGCCTGAGTCTCCTCCGGCGGCGCGGATTTACGCGCTTTTGCCCGGGCGATAGCGGCCTCGACGGCGGCTTTACGCGGATCGGTCTCCGGCTGCGCGGCGCTGGTCTGGGCTTTCTCAGCCTGACGGGCACGGGCCTCGGCTTTACGTGCTTCGCGGGCGGCAATGGCGTCGCTGTTATCCGGGCGCTGTCCGGCCGGGATCACCACGTCCTGCGCGGCGGTGGCTTTCTTCTCCCGCACGCGGGCCAGGGCCGCATTGATGGCGTCCTGATCTTTCGCTGCAGGCTGTACCGCTGCTTTCTTATGACGCTCTTCGCGGGCGGCTTTCTCGCGCTCCAGGCGCTGCTGGCGGGCTTCAAAGCGCGCTTTGGCGTCGGCAGCGCGTTTCTCTTCCTGCGCGATGGCATAAATTTCGGCCTTCTCAACGCGGAAGTACTGCACCAGCGGAATATTGCTCGGACAAACCCAGGCGCAGGCACCGCATTCAATGCAGTCGGCCAGGTTATGGGATTTCGCTTTATCGTGGATCTGCCCTTTGCTGAACCAGTACAGCTGCTGCGGCAGCAGATCCGCCGGACAGGCGTCGGCGCAGGCGCTGCAGCGAATGCAGCCTTTCTCTTCCTGCTCTTCGCCCATCTCGCTGACGGACGGAGCCAGCAGGCAGTTGGTGATTTTTACCACCGGAACATCCAACCACGGCAGGGTAAAGCCCATCAGCGGCCCGCCCATGATCACCATCTGCTCGGCGCTCAGGCAGAACCCGGCCTGATCAAGCAGATGACGCACCGGGGTGCCCAGACGTGCCCAGACGTTGCCGGGACGGCTGACGGCTTCCCCGGTCAGGGTGACGACGCGCTCGGTCAACGGCTCGCCGTCCACAACCGCGCGCTTCACCGCATAGGCGGTGCCGACGTTCTGCATCAGCACGCCGATATCCGAAGAGCGGCCGCCATGCGGAACCTGCTTGCCGGTTAAAATCTGGGTCAGCTGCTTCGCGCCGCCGGAAGGATATTTAGTCGGGATCACCCGCAGGCTGATATCGTGACTGCCCGCCAGCACCGCACGCAGCATAGAGATGGCCTGCGGCTTGTTGTCTTCAATGCCGATCAGCACCTCTTTCGGCTGCAGAACATGGGCAAGGATGCGGATGCCTTCGACGATCTGCGCGGCGCAGTCCTGCATCAGACGATCGTCTGCGGTGATGTACGGCTCACACTCGGCGGCGTTGATAATCAGGGTCTGGATCTTGTCGCCACCGCCCTGCAGTTTGTTGCCGGTCGGGAAGCCCGCCCCGCCCAGACCGGCGACGCCAGACTGGTGGATGCGTGCAATCAGCTCTTCCCGGCTGCGGCTGCGGTAATCGCTCCAGCCGTCGCGTTCAATCCAGCGATCTTCGCCGTCGGCGTCAATCACCACGCACAGCTCGGAGAGGGCGGAAGGGTGGGCCACGGTGTGCGGGGCAATCGCCGCCACGGTGCCGGAGGTCGGGGCATGAACCGGCAGCATACGGCCGCGGCCGAAGGTCAGCGGCTGGCCGCGCAACACGCGGTCGCCGACCTTCACGCACAGCTCACCCTCAGCACCGATGTGCTGTTTCAGGGGGATAACAAAACGGTTGGCCAGCGGGATCTGGCGCAGCGGCGTGCCGCTGGACTGGGTTTTCATCTCCGGCGGATGAATACCGCCGTCGAAATCCCAGATCTTCTCTTTTCTGAAGGCAGAAAATAACTTAAGCATGTTGTTCCACAGGAATATTGCGAACCGGAATGGCCTGAAGATCCCATTTCCAGCTGTCGGTCGTTGTCGCTACCGGGCGTAACTCAATACACTGGGTCGGGCAGGGGGCGACGCAGAGATTACAGCCGGTACACAGATCCTCAATCACGGTGTGCATGGCGCGCGTGGCACCGACGATGGCATCCACCGGGCAGGCCTGAATACATTTGGTGCAGCCGATGCAGTTAGGTTCATCGATCACCGCCAGCATGCGAACCGGCTCCTGCGCGCTTTCGTCGCCGTCGACCGGCTGCGGATCAACGTTCAGCAGCGCGGCAATCTTCAGCATCACCGCTTCGCCACCGGGCGCACAGCGGTTGATTTTCTCCCCGCCGTTGCCTACCGCCTCGGCGTACGGGCGACAGCCAGGAAAGCCGCACTGTCCGCACTGGCTTTGCGGCAGCAGCTCATCAATTTTTTCAACGATCGGATCGTCCTCCACCGCGAAGCGGCGCGAGGCGTAACCGAGAATGATGCCAAAAAGCAGCCCCAGTACGCTGATGGCTGCGATGGCGATCCAGATTGCATTCATTACAACTTCACCAGACCACTAAAGCCCATAAAGGCCAGAGACATAAGACCGGCGGTAACCAGCGCGATAGCGTTACCGCGAAACGGTGCCGGGATATCGGCAGCGACCAGGCGTTCGCGGATCGCCGCAAACAGTACCATCACCAGCGAGAAGCCGACCGCAGCCGAAAAGCCGTACAGCGCCGACTGCAGGAAATTGTGCCCAAGGTTAATGTTGAGCAGCGCCACGCCGAGCACCGCACAGTTAGTGGTGATCAGCGGCAGGAAGATGCCGAGCAGACGGTATAACGCCGGGCTGGTTTTACGCACCACCATTTCGGTGAACTGCACCACCACCGCGATAACCAGAATAAAGGCCAGCGTGCGCAGATAGATCAGGCCGAGGGGGATCAGGATCCAGGTATCAATCAACCAGGCGCTGATCGAGGCAAGGGTCATCACGAAGGTGGTTGCCAACCCCATCCCCATCGCGGTTTCCAGCTTTTTGGACACGCCCATAAACGGGCACAGGCCGAGGAACTTCACGAGGACGAAGTTGTTTACCAGCACCGTGCCGACAAAGAGCAGTAAGTAATCGGTCATTTTTCAGCCTGAAATAAAAAAGCCGCCTATTATCGGACAAACCGGGGCAGGCGACAACAGGTTAACTGTAAGGTTATTACGGGTTCACAAAGGTGTTCTTTACGCGCGCCGAGCGCTTAAAGTAGGGCACAAACAGCGCGGTCACCAGCAGGGGGAAGAGTAACTGACGGACCGCCAGCGCATCGGAGACGGGCGAAAATGCAAAGGCTTTAACGGCCAGTAATACAGAGACCAGCAGCCAGATAATATAGTGTTTAGGTACAGACCGACGGCGTTTAAAAAACGCAATGGTCAGCCACAGCGTGTAGTACCACATGGCAATCGCAAAGGCGAAAGAAATAAACCACATGACAATATTAATGGTATTTTGCGCGCCCAGCGTTTTTAACGCGTGCGGCGTAATTAACGCCGTAGAGTAAAGTACCAGTGCCAGCGAGGCGCTTAATAATGCCACCAGCAGCCAGGCAAGCGGAGCCAGTAACCAGCCGCCAATTCTTTCTCCAGCCGTTGTGGTCATGTTCTCTCCTGAAATCAGTAACAGCGCAATCTGCAAATTAACAGGGGCGAGAGTATATAACATTTCCAGGGAATGGCTACCCTCTTAGAGCACGTAACGCCACACGGATTTAGGGACTTCGCCAATGTTGAACAAACGCCCGCCAGAGACCAGTTCCGCCCGGCGGTGATCCGCAGCGCGGTACATGCTGATGATCTCCTGGTTATCGCTCAGGCTGTAGTTGAGATGATCAAACAGCTTTTCCAGACTTTCGAGAGAATTAATCTTGCGAAATTTTAATAAATAGTCCTGAACGGTCATATTAATAATTTTCCATATAAGAAGGAGTGATACCAAAGGAGTAATTCGGTCGAATACTAAACGGAACAAAAATGACGTAAACATTTGCCGACGCGTATCGGCAAAAATAAGAATATTCTTTACTGGTGAAATCAGGCGTCGGTCGACGCCTGGCGATGAAGGTTAACGCTGTTCATGACGGCTGGCAATATGCAACTGACATCATATGTCACTATTTTTGATCAGTGCATGCGGCTTGGCTTGAGTGACGCTATTGACCGGCTCTGGCGGTTGATAGTTATCGATATGGCTGGCGACGCCCAGCAATATCACCGATACGCCCAACACAATCCACCCGGCTAACTCAATAATTCGATTAATAATTGTCGTCATGATTCGTTATTTTGTTTTATCCATAAATACAGATTAAGAATTTTACAGCGCAGAATGCCTTCCGGCAAGCGCTTTGCATTGATGTTTTGCGATTGTATTCAGCGAGTTATAATTGTTAATCAGAAATTACTGATTGCTTGTATCGTCTTAAGGCACGAAACCCCGGATTAATCTATTGTGACCAGAGTAGAGTTAGTGTGAAATATGCGTGTCAAAAGATGAGAGGCGACTTCATGAGCGATAAAATCCGTGTTGGATTAATAGGTTATGGTTATGCGAGTAAAACGTTTCATGCCCCGCTGATTGATGGCACTCCGGGGATGGAGCTGGCGGCAATTTCCAGCAGCGATGCAACGAAAGTGCATGCCGACTGGCCGACGGTCCCGGTGGTATCCGAGCCAAAGCATCTGTTTAACGATCCCACTATCGATTTGATCGTCATCCCGACACCGAATGACACCCACTTCCCGCTGGCAAAAGCGGCCCTGGAAGCCGGCAAGCATGTCGTCGTGGATAAACCCTTTACCGTGACACTGTCACAGGCCCGTGAGCTGGATGCGCTGGCGAAAAGTCTCGGCAAGCTGCTCTCCGTGTTCCATAACCGCCGTTGGGACAGCGATTTCCTGACCCTGAAGGCATTGATCGCCGATGGCTCCCTCGGGGAAGTGGCCTTCTTCGAATCCCATTTTGACCGTTTTCGTCCGCAGGTGCGTAACCGCTGGCGCGAGCAGGCGGGCCCGGGCAGCGGCATCTGGTACGATCTGGCCCCGCATCTTCTCGACCAGGCCGTTAACCTGTTCGGCCTGCCGGTGAGTCTGAACGTCGATCTGGCCCAGCTGCGCCCTGGCGCGCAGGCTACCGACTACTTCCACGCCGTGCTGAGCTACCCGCAGCGTCGCGTGGTACTGCATGGCACCATGATGGCGGCAGCGGAATCCGCGCGCTATATCGTGCACGGCACACGCGGCAGCTACGTGAAGTTTGGTCTTGACCCGCAGGAAGATCGTCTGAAAAACGGCGAACGTCTGCCGCAGGAAGACTGGGGCTACGACATGCGTGACGGCGTGCTGACCCGCGTTGAAGGGGAAGAGCGTGTGGAAGAGACCTGGCTGACGCTGCCGGGTAACTATCCGGCCTATTATGCCGGGATCCGCGATGCGCTGAACGGCGACGGTGAAAACCCGGTTCCGGCAAGCCAGGCGATCCAGATTATGGAGCTGATTGAGCTGGGGATTGAGTCCGCGAAGCATCGCGCGACCTTATGTCTCGCGTAAAAAACAGAGCCCGGCAACATTGCCGGGCTTTTTCTTATCCGCATGCGACCCTGTCGCGCAACGCCTGCTTTTCGGCTGGCGTTAAGAAAGCCATCTCCAGGCCGTTGATCTGAGCCTGACGGATCTGCTCCCGGCTAAGTCCAGCCAGCGAAGCGGCAACCGTATACTCGTGAATAATATCCACCCCCTGAACCGCCGGATCGTCGGTGTTCAGCGAGGCCATCACCCCATGCTCAAGGAAGGTTTTCAGGGGATGCTGCGCCAGGGTCGCCACGGTGCTGGTCTGAATGTTGGAGGTCAGACAGGATTCAATCCCGATGCGCTGTTCTGCCAGGAAGTCCATCAGGGCGCGATCTTCGACCGCCTTCACCCCGTGTCCGATACGTTCGGCACCCAGCTCGCGGATCGCCTGCCAGATGCTCTCCGGACCTGCCGCTTCACCGGCATGGACGGTGATGTGCCAGCCCGCATCCCGGGCGCGATTGAAGTGAGAGAGGAACAGGCTGCCCGGGAAGCCCAGCTCGTCGCCCGCCAGATCCACGGCGGTAATATGGTCCCGGTGCACCAGCAGGGCCTCAAGCTCCTGCAGGCAGGCATCTTCCCCGAAGGTGCGGCTCATGATGCCGATCAGGCGCGCTTCTACGTTAAAGGTCTTGCAGCCTTCGCGCACGCCGGCAATCACGGCTTCTACCACACCTGCGACCGGCAGCTGATGGGTCATCGCCATATAGCCCGGCGAGAAACGCAGCTCGACGTAGTGCAGGCCGTTGCGCGCGGCATCTTCAATATTTTCGAAGGCGATACGACGGCAGGCGTCCAGTGAGGCGAGGACTTTTACCCCCCAGTCGAGTTTGCTCAGGAAGCTGACCAGATCCGGCTCGTTTTCCGTCACCTGCACGTGTGGGATCAGCGTCTCAAGGGTTTGTGCGGGCAGGGTTAAATTATACTGACGACCCAGGTCAAGGATGGTCTGGGCGCGGATGTTGCCATCAAGGTGGCGATGAACGTCAGTTAACGGGAGGGTGGTATCAATCATGGTCGCACTCTTTATTAGTAGAAGTGCGGCCCATTATAAAAACAAAAGCGGTTAAAAAGCTATTTGCGCAAAATAAATATCCGTTGCGCAACAAAATCACCGCAGGGTGTTAATCCCGGCAATCAGGCGCTTCACACCCTCCTCAAGTTTGCTACGCGGGCATCCGGCGTTAAGGCGGATAAAACCATTACCCTCATCGCCGTAGGTATATCCCGGCATTATCGCCACTTTTTGCTGCTCAATCAGCACCTTTTGTAGCGCCTTATCGTCAATGTTGAGCGGACGAAGATCGACCCACGCCAGATAGGTCGCCTCAGGCGGCTGCCAGTTTAACGCCGGGAAGGCGGCATTCAGACTGTCCGCCACATAGCGTAAATTCGCCTCCAGATAGCTGCGCAATTCATCCAGCCATTCTTCGCCCTGCTGGTAGGCGGCGATATGCGCCACCAACGCCAGCACCGACGGCGATGAGAGCCCGTCGCGCCCCTTCAGCGCCTGGAGATACGCCGTGCGGCTGACGTCATCGCCAATCAGGCCGTAAGCGCCGGTAAGCGCCGGAATATTGAAGCTCTTGGAACCGGAGGTCAGCAGCGCCCATTTACCCAGCGCTACCTCGCACCAGGGGGTGTGCTGATGGTTGCCCCACACCAAGTCCATATGGATCTCATCGCTAATCACCGCTACGCCGTGTCGCGCGCAGATTTCAGCCATGGTCGTTAACTCGCCCCGGGTCCAGACCTTGCCGGTCGGGTTGTGCGGGCTACAGAGCAGCAGAATTTTGTTCTGCGGCTGGGCCAGCACCGCTTCCAGTTCGGCCATATCGCACTGCCAGCCTTCCGCCGCTTTGTGCAGACCGACGGAGACCACCTGACGGTTATTCCCCGCAATGGCGTTGTAAAAGGCGTCGTAAGCCGGGGTATGGATCACTACGCCATCGCCGGCGTCCGACCACTGGCGGATCAGCTCAGACACCATATAGATCACCGACGGGCCATAGACGATGGTGCTGGTATCAATGGTGCTGTTAAAGCGCTGGCGGAACCAGTGGGCAACGGCGGCGAGGAACTCATCATTTTTCCAGCGGCTGTAGCCAAACACCCCGTGGCCGATGCGGGCTTGCAGGGCGTCGATGATGCAGGGGGCGGTGGCAAAATCCATATCCGAGATGGTAAAGGGCAGCAGATCCGCGGCACCGAAGCGGTCGGCAATGTAGTCCCACTGGGTACACCAGGTGCCGTGACGATCCACGACGGTAGAAAAATCAAACATGACGTTGGTCCTTAAAATAAAACCCCCTCATGGCGAGGGGGCTGAGGCATCAGGCTTCTACTGTTCGCATCAGGGTTGCCAGCTCGTCTTTCACTGACTGCACCTGCGGGCCGATGACCACCTGCAAATTATGCTGATTCAACTGTACCACGCCGATAGCGCGGTTGGCCTTCAGGGCGTTGGTATCCACTTTGGACATATCCGCCACCGACAGGCGCAGGCGGGTGATGCAGTTATCCAGCGAGGTAATGTTATCCGCACCGCCCAGCGCTGCCAGAATGGCAGGGGTGTTATAGCCGGATTTACCAATGGTACCCGCCACGGCCTGCTCAACGCTGGTAGCCGCGTCGGTATCGCGCCCCGGCGTTTTGAGGTTAAAGCGGGTGATGGCGAAGCGGAAGATCCCGTAGTACACCGCGAACCAGATCGCCGCCACCACCGGTACCAGATACCACTTGGTCGACAGACCGTGCAGGATCCCGAACACCACAAAGTCAATCACGTTGCCGTCGGTGTTACCGATGGTCACGCCCAGCACCGCCATGGTGGTAAAGCCCAGACCGGTCAGCACGGCGTGAATCAGGTACAGCACCGGCGCCACAAACAGGAACAGGAATTCGATCGGTTCGGTGGTGCCGCCCACCACGCAGGCAATGACGCCGGAGATCAGCAGGCCTTTAATCTTATGACGGTTTTCCGGACGGGCGCAGTGGTACATCGCCAGCGCCGCACCCGGCAGACCGCCGAGAAAGGCCGGCATTTTACCCTGGGAGAGGAAGCGGGTGGCGCTCTCCGAGAAGCCATGGGTGGTCGGGCAGCTCAGCTGCGCCTGGAAGATGGTCAGCGCGCCGCTCACATCGTGCCCGCACACGTCCATCGTGCCGCCCGCTTCGGTGAAGCGGATCAGCGCCACGAGGATATGCTGGAGACCAAACGGCAGCAGCAGGCGCTCGCCGGTACCGAAGATCATCGGGCCAAAATCACCGGCACTGTTAATGATCCGGCCAATGCCGGTAATGCCCATGGCAAAGACCGGCCAGATCAGCGGGATCACCAGGCCAAACAGCCCCATCACTACAAGGGTAACGATCGGCACAAAGCGGGTGCCGCCGAAGAAGGCCAGCGCATCCGGCAGGCGGATATTGTGGAAACGCTCGTGCAGCATCCAGATGATCACCCCGGCGATCACCGCCCCGAGGATCCCGGTATCAATAGACTGAATACCAATCACGCTCTGGATGTTGTTGGCTTTCAGCACCGCCGCGTCGGTGGTCGGCAGGATGCCTTTCGCAGTCAGCCAGAAGTTGACCGCCAGGTTCATCACCGCATAACCAACGAAACCGGCAAACGCCGCCACGCCTTTGTTTTCACGGGCCAGCCCCAGCGGGATAGCAATACAGAACATCACCGGCAGGAAGCTAAAGGCAAAGGAGCCGACCTTGCTCATCCAGATAAAGATCGCCTGCAGCACAGGATTGCCAAGGAACGGGATCAGCGTAATGACATCGTGGCTGCTGAGCGAGCTGCCGATGCCCAGCATGATCCCGCAGAAGGAGAGCAGAGCCACGGGCAGCATAAAGGTCTTACCCAGTTGCTGGAAAAATTCCCATAGCGAGATTTTTTGTGCTGCTTTCGCCGTCATAAAACGACTCCTTTATTGTTAAAATAAGTTTACCTGCCTCAGTGCTGCGAGAAGATAAAACGTTTTATCAAAGTTTAGTGCGCGCTAAATCACATTCTCAGGCTTTGGCAGAGAGTATAAAGATAACGTATTGATAAAACGTTTTACCGATCTCATTATCAGGGAGTCAGGGCAACACATGGCGGTAGCGAAAAAGATCACCATCAATGACGTCGCGCTGGCGGCGGGCGTCTCCGTCAGCACGGTGTCACTGGTGCTGAGCGGGAAAGGGCGGATCTCCTCCGCGACGGGCCAGCGCGTCAACGACGCGGTTGAGCAGCTGGGCTTTGTGCGTAACCGCCAGGCCTCAGCGCTGCGCGGTGGGCAGAGCGGGGTAATTGGCCTGATCGTCCGCGATCTCACTTCGCCGTTCTATGCAGAGCTCACGGCGGGCCTGACCGAAGCGCTGGAAGCCCAGGGGCGGATGGTCTTTTTACTGCACGGTGGTCGAGAGGCCGATCAGCTGCTCCAGCGCCTCGACATGCTGCTGAACCAGGGAGTGGATGGGGTGATCGTCGCCGGGGCCTCCGGGGTGAGCAATGAACTGTGCGAGCGTGCCGCAGAGAAGGGCGTTCCGCTGGTGTTTGCCTCACGCGCCAGCTATCTCGATGAAGCTGACACCCTACGCCCGGACAACATGCAGGCAGCACAAATGCTGACCGAACATCTTATTCGTCGCGGCCATCAGCGGATCGCCTGGCTGGGGGGGCAAAGTTCGTCCCTGACCCGCGCCGAACGGGTGGGTGGCTACTGCTCGACGCTGATAAAGTACGGCCTGCCGTTCCACAGCGAGTGGGTGGTGGAGTGCGGATCCAGCCAGAAACAGGCGGCAGAGGCGATAAGTACGCTGCTGCGCGCCAGCCCGACCATCAGCGCCGTGATTTGCTACAACGACGTCATCGCCATGGGGGCCTGGTTTGGTTTGATCCGCGCCGGACGCCAGAGCGGGGAAGGCGGGGTGGAAACCTTCTTTGGTCATCAGGTGGCGCTTGGTGCCTTTGCGGATGTGTCAGAGAACGCGCTGGACGATCTGCCCATCGTCTGGGCCACCACCCCGGCACGCGAGATGGGCTACACCCTGGCAGACCGCATTATGCAGCGGATTGAGAAATCCGACGTGCCGGCCGGGCACCAGATTGTGTCGGCCCGGTTAGTTACGGTGAAATAGCCTCAGGGCCAGGGCGTGAGCGGGTTGAGCGCCAGGCGCGCCTCCAGCGCCTCGACAAACTTACGTACCTTCGCGGGGATCAGCCGCGAGGTGGGGTAAACGGCCCAGACGGCCAGCGCTTCCGGCACGGCGTCCGCCAGCACGATCCGCTCCAGCTGGCCTTGCGCCAGGGCGGGCCCAACGTACCAGCGGGATAAGTTGGCGATGCCCATTCCACCCAGGCACGCCTCAAAAATCGCCTCAATGGAATTCGCCGAAAATCGCCCCGATACCTTTTGTCTGCTCCGCTGTCCGGCCTGCTCAAACCACCAGTGGGTGGTGTCAGAGGTGGTCAGGCAGCTGTGGGCCGCCAGATCGCCGAGCGTTTTCGGATAGCCGTTCGCCGCCAGATATTCAGCGCTGGCGCACAGGTCGCGGGGATTATCGCACAGGCGATGGGCAACCAGCCGGTTATCCCGCAGCGGGGCGATACGCAGCGCCACGTCGATGCCTTTCCCGACAATATCGACCTGTTCATCGGTGGCGAGCAAATCCACCTGCAGGGCAGGATGCTGGCGCATAAAGTCGGGCAGCATCGGGGCGACGATCTTGCGGCCAAACGCCGCCGAGGCGGTGATGCGCAGCCGCCCGGAAAGGTGTGCGCCATCGGGAAACAGATCGGCCAGCGCATTGGTTTTATCTTCCAGCAGCGCCTGGGCGTGCGGCAAAAAGACCTCACCATCGCTGGTTGGCGAGAGGGAGCGGGTGGTGCGATGCACCAGCCGGACGCCCAGCTCCGCTTCCAGGTTATTGAGGCAGCGCGACGCCGCCATGGCGCTCATTGACAGCCGACGCGCGGCACCCGCCAGGCTGCCCGCTTTTACCGCTTCAACGAACACTTCCACATCGTCCAGTCTCATTATCTCGTTTCTCGTTATACTGGCGTATCAAATTACACATCTACACTAATTATCGTTATAGCGCCATAGTCACTCCACATCCTGATAAACATGAATTCGGAGTGATGATGAAAAAGATAACAACGGTTTTAGCGCTCAGCAGCCTGGTTTTTGCGGGCTCAGCCTGGGCTGACGCCCCCGCGCAGGTGCGCCAGCAGGTGCCGGGTTATTACCGCCTGGCGGTGGGGCAAAATGAGGTGACGGCGCTTTTCGATGGCTATAACGATCTCTCGCCTTCGCTGTTAAAAGGGCTCTCAGCCGACAAAATCCGTGAACTGCTGGCGCAGCATAAGATTGATGCCGAGCGCATGCCTACCTCCTTTAACGCCTTTCTGGTGAATACCGGTAAACATCTGGTGATGATTGACAGCGGGGCGGGCCACTGCGTGCCGCAAACCGCCGGGCAATTGATTCCCAATATGGAGGCCTCCGGCTATCGCCCTGAGCAGGTGGATACCATCTTCCTGACCCACCTCCACCTGGACCACGTCTGTGGTCTGAGCGATGCCTCGGGTAAAGCGCTGTTCCCCAATGCCACCGTCTGGGTGCCGCAGGGGGAAGCCGACTTCTGGCTGGATCCCGCCAAAGAGGCCAGCGCGCCCGCCAATGCGAAGGAGTATTTCGCTATCGCCCGTAACGCCCTGGCCGCCTATAAAGCGGCCGGAAAGCTGAAAACCTTCATTCCGCCCGCCTCGCCCATTCCGGAAGTCCAGACGGCATACGCAACCGGTCATACCCCAGGCAGCACGGTGTATCGTTTTGCCTCTGAAGGGAAGGCCATCAACTTTATCGGGGATCTGATCCACGCCCCGGCCGTGCAGTTCCCGCACCCGGAAGTATCGATTCGCTTTGATGTGGATGCGAAGAAAGCCACCGCATCCCGCGGGCAGGAGTTTAACGCCCTGGCGAAAGATGGCGAGTGGATGGCGGCAGCGCACCTGGCCTTCCCGGGCATTGGCCACATCACGACCAACGCTCAGGGATACAGCTGGAATCCGGCAATTTATGGCCCGTATCAACGTACGGCCGACGTGCCCCTGCTGAAATAAGACGAGGAAAACATCATGAAAAGTTACACCGTAACGGCTAATGGCATTCGTCAGTTTGTGGTTGAAGAGGGCGAAGGCGCCCCGGTGATCCTGCTCCACGGTTTTCCGGAAACCAGCTACGCCTGGCGCTATCAAATTCCCGTTCTGTCGAAGCACTACCGGGTGATTGCCCCGGATCTGCGCGGCTACGGCGAGACCGATAAACCGGCCTCCGGCTACGATAAACGCAACATGGCGCGGGATATCCGGGAGCTGATGCGCGCCCTGGGCCTGAAGAAAGTGGTGCTGGTGGGGCACGATCGTGGCGCGCGCGTTGCCACCCGCTTTGCCAAAGATTATCCCGAGCTGGTGGACCGCCTGGTGGTGATGGACAACGTGCCGACGCGTATCGTGGCGCGGGATCTCAACGCCTCCATCGCCCGCGCCTACTGGTTCTTTCTGTTCCATCTGGTGCCCGATCTGCCGGAAGCCCTGATTGCCGGTCGGGAGCATATCTGGTTGCGCCATTTCTTCTCAGACTGGACCTTCGATCCCGCCACCATTAGTGGCGAGGCGTTTGATACTTACGTCCGTGCGTATCAGGCCCCCGGAGCCGTGCGCGGTGCGATGGCGGACTATCGCGCCAACGCCGAGGATGTGGCGCAGGATCTGGCCGACGCGGAGGTTAAAATCGCCTGCCCGGTGATGTCGCTGTGGGGTAATGATTTCCACGCCGTCGGTAAGCTGTTCGATATGCAGAGCGTCTGGGCGGAGATGGCGGACGATCTCAGGGCTTATGCCATTGAAGAGTGCGGCCATCTGCCGCAGGAGGAACAGCCTGAGAAGGTGAACGCCCTGCTGATGGACTTCCTGACCGGCTGGCAAGGATGATGGGTAATAAAAAACCCCTCCGAAGAGGGGTTTTGCCGTTTACTGCTGCGGAACCGCAGGCGCTGGCGCAGGGGCCGGCACCGCAGGCGCGGCAGGCTCGTCCGGTACGGCCAGGTTCAGCGTCGGAACGCCAAACATGCCGACAAACTCTTCCAGCGGCATTTTCTGACCATTCAGCGTCACCTGACCGTTGCTGTACTGCAGGCTGGTGCTGATGACGTTATCTTCCACGGTGGTGATGCGGAACATCTGACCCATTGCCGCCAGGCCTTTCACCTGCTGGTTGGCCAGCTTGCCGGCGTCATCCTCGTTATAGCCTTCCAGCTTCGCAATCTGGGTCATGAACTCGGTCGCCATGTCCATCGGGATGGTCAGCTTGCTCTCCAGCGATTTCACGCTGCGATCCACTTCCTGAGCCAGCGTCTGCGCTTCACCCGTGGCGGTGGCCGGATCCTTCAGGAACAGCGACAGGTTGAAATTGGTTTCACCTTTGCTGTTTTTCCAGCTCAGCGGCGCGAGGGTGACCACCGGCTCGCCTTTCAGCAGGATTGGCAGGTTGCTGAAGAAGGCTTCCGCCGCTTTTTGCTGATAGAGCGCCGGGTTGTTGGTCATCAGCTCTTTGTCGGCCAGCAGGGCCTGGCTCTGGGCGCGATACTGCTGGCTGAACTGGTGCCATGCCTGGCCATCGATATTGCCGATTTTAAGTGTCAGCTTGCCGGTACCCATGTCCTGATTCTGTATTTTCAGGCTCTTAAGGCTGTAATCCAGCTGGCTGTTGACGCTCTTGCCGTCTTTCGATAGCTCAGCCTTACCGTTCAGATCCGTCCCTTCCAGCACCGCCATCTCTTTGCCTTCAATGGCGATAGCCAGCTTATCGAGGGTCACTTTCTGATCGCCGATCCGCTCGTCAAAGTCGGTCAGACGGCTGTTGCCCTCGGTTTTCAGGTTATTGAAGGTGAGCTGCACTTTCTGGCCGTACTCGTTCACCGCATTCACCAGGCCGCTTGCCGCTTCACCTTTCAGGGAGAAGCTGTTGCCGTCGCGGTCAGCATCCAGTTTGAAGTTGCCGCCGCTGAAGGCCACCTTCTCGTCGCCATTTTCGTAATTCAACGCTTTCAGCGCCAGATCGGTGCTGGTATCACCGGCATAGCTGATGCGGGTATTGGCCTCGAAAGGGGATTCATTCTTCGTCAGATCGAACAGCGGCTTAGAGGCTTCGTTGTTCAGCAGCGTGGTTTTTACCGAGGCCATCGACGGGATCAGATTGAAGTGTTTCAGCTGGGCCAGCGGGAAGGGACCGTGATCGACCACTTCGTTCAGCACCAGGCTTTGTCCTTGCTGAAGCCACGGATTCTCGGTGCCCGGAATGGGCTTAAGGACCAGCTGCAGATGGCTTTTGAACAGGCCGCGTTGGTAATCCTGATAGCTCAACTCCAGCCCGGCTTCCGGTGCGGTGCGTTTAAATTCGCTATTCGCCTGTGCCACCATTTCTGCCAGATGGCTCTCCAGCTGTTTCCCGGTATACCAGGATGCACCCGTCCAGACCACCCCTAATGCAACAATAACGCCTGCAGCTATAACCGATTTCTTCATCGTGATTATCCCTAAAATGAAACCGAGCGGTGAAAACCGCCCGGTGAGGTCATAAGATTACCAATAGCTTAGCAATAATTGTTAAAAAATTCAGCAGGTCACTATAGCTTGTTGAAAACCCGGGCCAGACGGCCGACGCCGCTGACGCTGACCGGCGAGTCATTGGCGGCTACAAACGCCGACTCGCCCGGCTTCAGTACCAGACGCTCGTCGCCCTTGCTCAGCACCGCTTCGCCCTCGACGCAGAACAGAATTGCCGCGCTCTGCTGGGCAATCCGGGTCTCTGCGCTGCTGAGGTCGTGCAGCGAGAAGGCAAAGTCATCCACCGGGATCGGGAAGTCCAGCTCCGCGCCGTTTTTCACCGGCTGGGTCAGCAGCTCTGCTGCCGGTTTGGCGACGAATTTGACGTTAGCCACCAGTTCCGGGATGTCGATGTATTTCGGCGTCAGGCCTGCACGCAGGACGTTATCGGAGTTGGCCATCACCTCAAGCGCCACACCCTTAAGGTAGGCGTGCGGGGTTTCGGCGAACAGGAACATCGCTTCGCCTGGCTCCAGTTTGACCACATTCAGCAGCAGCGGCGAGAACAGGCCGCTGTCGTCCGGGTAAAATTCTGAAATCACGCGAATGGTCTGCCACGGCTCGCCCTGCTGGCTGTTAAGGGCTGCTTTCAGCACCGCCAGCGCGCGGGATTTTTCCTCGCCCTGCATATTGAGCAGGCTGGCGAAGAGGTGGCTCAGGCGTTCGGCATCCGGCTTTTCGAGGAAGTGGGCAATAGCGCTGTGCGCCCCGGCCACCGGCTGCAGCAGGGAGACGATCTCCGAAAATTCGCGGAAGGCGTTCATCGCCAGGAATGGCGTCAGGGCGAACACCAGCTCCGGTTTGTGGTTCGGATCTTTATAGTTACGCTCGGCGGCATCCAGCGGAATACCTGCCGCGTTCTCTTTGGCAAAGCCCGCTTCAGAGGCCTGCTTGTTCGGATGAACCTGAATCGACAGCGGCTGATCGGCGCACAGCACCTTAAAGAGGAACGGCAGCTCGCCAAAACGGTCCGCGACCTTCGCGCCCAGCAGCGTCGTTTTATCCGCGTCGATGACCTCGCGCAGGGAACGCACCCCGCGTGCATCGTCAATTTTTGAGCTGCTCTTCGGGTGCGCGCCCATCCACAGCTCTGCCATCGGCAGGTTGTCCGGGTTGGCGATACCGTAGAGATCCGTTAACGCAGTTTTACTTCCCCAGGCGTAGTTCTGCACTGAGTTAATGAGTTTTTGCATTATCAAGCCCTGTTTCAAATGTGGAATTAACTGCCCGTATTAAAGCAATAAACCGGGCGGAAGTAACCTGCGCACGGAAAAAGTCGTACTAGTCTCAGTTTTTGTTAAAAAATTGTGTAGGATAAGCCAACTCGCTTTTAATCGGGGCAGCGGAACATCTGCTCTACATAATCAGACCCAAGCAGTAAGTGAGAGATCAATGTCGAATAAACCCTTCCATTATCAGGATCCTTTCCCGCTGGCCAAGGATCAGACCGAATATTATCTGTTAACCCGCGATCACGTGTCTGTCTCTGAGTTTGAAGGTCAGGAGATCCTCAAAGTCGATCCGCAGGCGCTGACCTTACTGGCGCAGCACGCTTTCCACGACGCCTCCTTTATGCTGCGCCCGGCGCACCAGCAGCAGGTGGCCGATATCCTCAGCGACCCGCAGGCCAGTGAGAACGACAAATATGTCGCCCTGCAGTTCCTGCGTAACTCCGATATCGCGGCGAAAGGCATTCTGCCGACCTGTCAGGACACCGGCACCGCCATCATCACCGGCAAAAAAGGTCAGCGCGTCTGGACCGGCGGCGGCGATGAAGCGGCCCTCGCGCACGGCGTCTACAACACCTACATCGAAGGCAACCTGCGCTACTCGCAAAATGCCGCGCTGGATATGTACAAAGAGGTGAATACCGGCACCAACCTGCCGGCGCAGATCGACCTCTACAGCGTTGATGGCGACGAATACAAATTCCTCTGCATCGCCAAAGGCGGCGGTTCAGCCAACAAAACCTATCTCTATCAGGAGACCAAAGCGCTGCTCTCTCCGGGCAAGCTGAAGAATTACCTGGTGGAGAAGATGCGCACTCTGGGGACCGCAGCCTGTCCGCCGTACCACATCGCGTTTGTCATCGGCGGTACCTCGGCGGAAAGCACCCTGAAAACCGTCAAGCTGGCCTCGACTAAATACTACGACGGCCTGCCGACCGAAGGTAACGAGCACGGCCAGGCGTTCCGCGACGTCCAGCTGGAGCAGGAGCTGCTGCTGGAAGCGCAGAACCTCGGCCTCGGCGCGCAGTTTGGCGGCAAATATTTCGCCCACGATATCCGCGTGATCCGTCTGCCGCGTCACGGCGCCTCCTGTCCGGTGGGCATGGGTGTGTCGTGTTCCGCAGACCGCAACATCAAGGCCAAGATCAACCGCGACGGTATCTGGATCGAAAAACTGGAAAACAACCCGGGCAAGTACATCCCGGAAGAGCTGCGTAAGGCGGGCGAGGGCGAGGCGGTCCACGTTGACCTCAACCGTCCGATGAGCGAGATCCTGGCTCAGCTCTCTCAGTACCCGGTCTCCACCCGACTCTCCCTGAATGGCACCATTATCGTGGGCCGCGACATCGCCCACGCGAAGTTGAAAGAGCGCCTGGATAACGGCGAAGGGCTGCCGCAGTACATCAAGGATCACCCGATCTACTACGCGGGCCCGGCGAAGACGCCGGACGGGTATGCCTCTGGCTCCTTAGGCCCAACCACCGCCGGGCGTATGGACTCCTACGTGGATCAGCTCCAGGCCAATGGCGGCAGCATGATCATGCTGGCGAAGGGCAACCGCAGCCAGCAGGTGACCGACGCGTGCCACAAGCACGGCGGCTTCTACCTCGGCAGCATCGGCGGCCCGGCTGCGGTACTGGCCCAGGGCAGCATCAAGAGCCTCGAGTGCGTGGAGTACCCGGAGCTCGGGATGGAAGCGATCTGGAAAATTGAAGTAGAAGACTTCCCGGCGTTTATCCTCGTGGATGACAAAGGCAACGACTTCTTCAAACAGATCCAGTCATCCCAGTGTGCGGCCTGTGTGAAGTAGTTTGAAACCTGCCGGGTGGCGCAGCGCCACCCGGCACCGCCGGGCAACAAAAAGAGCGCACAAAGCGCCATACCCTTTCCCCGTTCTCATCAATACTTGTTTCTTTGAGCTGTGAGCAATCCACTTCAGTATTATCAAGGAGAAAGTAATGACCACCTCACGCAGTGAGAAAGATTCGATGGGTGCCATCGACGTCCCGCAGGACAAACTCTGGGGCGCGCAAACCCAGCGTTCGCTGGAACATTTCCGTATTTCCACTGAAAAAATGCCGGTCTCGCTGATCCAGGCCCTGGCGCTGACTAAACGTGCGGCCGCCAAAGTAAACCAGGATCTAGGCCTGCTGGCGGCGGAAAAAGCCACCGCGATTATCAGTGCCGCCGATGAAGTGCTGGCGGGCAAGCATCCTGATGAATTCCCCCTCGCCATCTGGCAGACCGGATCCGGCACCCAGAGCAACATGAACATGAACGAGGTGCTGGCTAACCGCGGCAGCGAGCTGCTCGGTGGCGTGCGTGGGATGGAGCGCAAAATCCACCCCAACGATGACGTCAACAAAAGCCAGAGCTCCAACGACGTCTTCCCGACGGCGATGCACGTGGCGGCGGTTATCGCCCTGCGCGAGCAGCTGATCCCCCAGCTGAACGTGCTGAAGCAAACCCTTGACGACAAAGCCCAGGCCTTTGCCGGAATCGTCAAAATTGGGCGTACTCATCTGCAGGATGCCACCCCCCTGACCCTCGGCCAGGAGATCTCCGGCTGGGTGGCGATGCTTGAGCACAACCTGCGCCATATCGATAACAGTCTGCCGCACCTGGCGGAGCTGGCGCTGGGCGGCACCGCGGTAGGCACCGGGCTCAACACCCATCCCGAGTATGCGGTACGCGTGGCCGAGGAGCTGGCGACCATCACCGGGCAGCCGTTCGTCACCGCGCCGAACAAGTTCGAGGCGCTGGCGACCTGTGACGCGCTGGTGCATGCCCACGGGGCGCTGAAAGGGCTGGCGGCCTCGCTGATGAAAATCGCCAACGACGTGCGCTGGCTGGCCTCCGGGCCGCGCTGCGGCATCGGCGAAATAAGCATTCCCGAGAACGAGCCGGGCAGCTCCATCATGCCGGGCAAGGTCAACCCGACCCAGTGCGAAGCCATGACCATGCTCTGCTGTCAGGTGATGGGTAACGACGTGGCGGTGAACATGGGCGGGGCCTCGGGCAACTTTGAGCTGAACGTCTATCGCCCGATGGTCATCCATAACTTCCTGCAGTCGGTGCGACTGCTGGCGGACGGCATGGAGAGCTTTAACGAGCACTGCGCGGTGGGCATTGAGCCGAACCGCGAGCGCATCAGCCAGCTGCTCAATGAGTCGTTAATGCTGGTGACGGCGCTCAATACCCATATCGGCTATGACAAAGCGGCTGAAATCGCCAAGAAAGCGCACAAAGAGGGGCTGACCCTGAAAGCCTCTGCCCTGGCGCTGGGGTATCTTACCGAGGCCGAGTTTGACAGCTGGGTCCGCCCGGAAGAGATGGTCGGCAGCCTGAAATAGTTACTCCGCCACGTACAGGTGCAGCCGCGGGATAATCAATCGCAGCGGCTGTGCCTGCGGCTTATAGCGATGCTGAACGTTGTCAGCATCGTAATTCAGCAGCTCTCCAATGTCCGGGATCACCGCCCCTTGATCGGCGTCGTACAGGGCGATCAGCGGCGTCGGGCAGGCGTACTGCACCTGCTTTTGCTGTCCGGCATACCAGACCCGGGCAATGGGCTGCACCTTTACCGGCCGTTTGATCTTCAGCCGCGCCTCCGCAGGCAGGGCGTGGATAGCGGTATATTCTGCCTCCAGCCGCTCCACCCACTGATCCCTCGACCAGGGCGCCACGGCGCGCGGCGATTTCAGGCTTTTTTCCAGCATCGCCAACACCTCATCGCGGGTGAAATTCTTGATGATGTGCTTATTGGCCCAGCCGAAGCGCAGGGTGGCGGGGTGGTTGATGACCGTTAACGTGCGATAGGCGTTGAGGGTAATCAAACCCGGCAGCTGATGATGCACCCACTCAAAGCGGGCGGCGGGGGCGAGGCCTGACTCCTCGGTAACAATTTTCTCAAACTCCGCTTTTAAAGCGTTAATGCTCGCGATCTGGTCCGTCAGCTGCGCCCTGTGGGCGGCATCGCTCTGCAGGCAGATCACCCCCGGCAGGCGCACGGCGGCCTTGCTGCTGCGGGTTTCCGACTGCTGCTGAATAAACAGGTGGCGGTAATGTTGCAGCGCCATCGCCAGCGCCTCCTTGCCGAGGTGCTGCTTCACCGCAATGGCGTTAAGCGGATCGTGCTCGGCGCCTTTGGCGACGTCGGGCAGGGAGAAAACGCGGCCCGCCAGCAGGCGGCAGGACTGCAGATCGTCCGTGAGTTGCGCCAGCTCGTGCTCCATCTGGCGAAAGGTTGAGTTTAAGCGTTCGATAAGATCGTAAGTTGCCATAGCGCACCACATTAGTTACAACATACTCATTATATAGCACAGCACGCCGGGTCAGGCCAGCGTGCGGTTTAGGTCAGTCAGGGATGGGCAGGGCGATATGATGCCAGATGGGCCAGTTGAAGCAGAACCGGGCTCCGCCGAGATCGCTCGCGTCGCAGCTGACGTCGCCGCCCAGCGCCTGGGCGATTGAGTGGACGATCGCCAGCCCGAGGCCGCAGCCGCCGGTGGCGCGGTCCCGGCTTGGGTCGAGGCGAACAAAGGGCTCAAACACCCGCTGGCGGGCATCTGGCGCGATGCCGGGGCCATCATCCTCTACCGACAGCGTGGCGCGGCTGCCGTTCAGCTGCAGCGAGATGCGCAGGGTGTTATCGCTGTAGCGCAGGGCGTTGTTAACCAGGTTATCCAGCACCCGCTCCATCAAACGCATATCCAGCGCGCCATAGTCGCCGTTCATACTGTCGATCAGCAGCGTGCGTTGCGGATTGACGCTCTGCACGTCCTCAACGTAGCTGCGCAGCCAGGCGGGGAGATCCGGAGAGGTGAGCTTCAACTCGTTCTGCGGACGGTCGAGGCGGGCGTAGGTCAGCAGCTCCTCGATCAGCGCCTCAAGCTGGCCGATATCGCGGTTTAGCGCCAGCGACTCCGCGGCGGTCAGGTTTTCACTCATCTCGAGCCGGTAGCGCAGCCGCACCAGCGGGGTGCGCAGCTCGTGGGCGATACCGTCGATCAGCTGCTTTTTGCTGGCGATCAGGGCGTTAATGTTGTCCGCCATCTGGTTAAAGGCCACGCCCAGACGCTCAAAGCTGGAACCGCTGTCGAAGTGGATCCGCTCGGTCAGGTGCCCGTCGCCAAAGCGCTGGGCGGCGGCCTCGAGGCGCAGCATGTCCTGCCAGTGGGGGCGCATCCAGATAAATACCGGGAAGGCCAGCGAGATGGCGATAAAGGCCAGCAGGGCGATATCCAGCAGACGCATCTGGTGCAGGAAGTAGAGGTAGGGCACCGGGCCGACCGCCAGCACATAGTGGCTGCGCGGAATACGCTGGATAAAGGTGTACTGATCGTCCAGTGCCACGATATCACCGCTACGAAGACGCTGCATGGTTGGGGCATCCAGGTCGTACTTTTTCAGCGGTTCAATGCGCAGTTTGAATGACAGGTTCAGATCCAGCTGTTTGATAGTGCGCGCCCAGTCGTGCGGGGGGATCTCACGCAGTTCGCTGCGCATCAGATAGAGCGAGCTTTTCATCAAATCATCCAGCGACTGTCTGCCCGCCCGCTCGGCGGTGAACTTGTAGACCAGCCCGACCAGCATGGTCATCACCAGGAAGCAGACAAACAGCAGGAGGTAAAACTGCACGAACAGTTTTTTCATGAAAGTACCCGAAGGAAGTGTCAGATATCCCAGGCGTGTGGGGCGAAGAGATAGCCTTTGTTACGCACGGTTTTAATGCGGAAGGGTTCGGTGGCGTTATCCAGCAGCTTCTTACGCAGCCGGGAGATAGCCACGTCCACGCTGCGGTCCATGCCATCGTAGCTGACGCCGCGCAGGTTTTTCAGCAGCGCGTCCCGGTCCATGATTTGTCCGGCATGGGTTGCCAGCTCCCACAGCAGATCGAAATCCGCCGTCGACAGCGCGACCTGCTCGCCGGACAGCAGCACCTGGCGATTCACCGGGTCAATGGACAGGGTGCCGAACCGCAGGGCTTTGTGCGGGGTTAACAGCGGAGCGGGAACCTCACTGGAGGCCGCAACGTGCTGGCGCAGATGCAGGCGCAGGCGCGCGAGCAGCACCGCCGGTGGGGTGGTTTTGAGAATATAGTCGTTGGCGCCCATCTCCAGCGACAGGATATGGTTCATATCGCTGTCGAGGGAGGTCAGCAGCACAATCGGGCCCTGCCAGCGGGCACGCAGATCGCGGCACAGGGTCATGCCGTCTTTACCGGGCAACATAATATCCAGCAGCACCAGATCGGGTTTTTCCCGCGCCACCACCTCTTCAGCGCGGTCGCCGCGCGGTTCGACGATGACGTCCATATCATGTTTACCCAGATAGGCTGCAATCAGCTGGCCAACTTCGGGTTCATCCTCAACGTATACGATCTTGTTCATAGCACGTCTGTGTCTGCGGAAAAGGCCAACATACACCGCGCAACCTTAACCTTCCATTAATCGTTCGCAAATTATTGCCGTTCCGTTATGCTGCCCGGCATTGTTATTTAGTTGTTAAGGGAAAAGGGATGGGGTTGTTTATTAAAGCGGCGATAGGCGCGCTGGTGGTGTTATTGATTGGGATACTGGCGAAAACGAAAAACTACTATATCGCCGGGTTGCTGCCGCTGTTTCCGACCTTTGCCTTGATAGCCCATTATATTGTCGCCTCCGAGCGCGGCATCGAGGCGCTGCGCACCACCATTATCTTTGGGATGTGGGCGATTATTCCTTACTTCCTCTATCTGCTCTCGCTCTGGTATTTCGTCGGCATGATGCGTCTGCCCCTGGCGCTGGGCGGGGCGGTGGTCTGCTGGTGCCTCAGCGCCTGGGTGTTAATCTTCTGCTGGAGCCGCTTTCACTAACGTAACGGCCGCCCGCCGTCGACGCCAAACGACCGGCCGGTGACGTAGCAACTGGTCAAAATGTAGTCGATTAAGTCGATCACCTCTTTTTCACCGGGGGCGATCTTCATCAGCGATTTATTCAGCGCCTGCTGGCGATAGTCGGCATCGTCGTGCTCGTTAAACAGGATCAGCGACGGGGCGATGGCGTTAACCTTCACTTCCGGCGCCAGCTTGCGGGCAAACGAGCGGGTCATGTTATCCAGCGCGGCTTTGCTGGCCGCGTAAGCGATGTGCTTATCGCTGCCGCGCTCCACCACATAGTCGGTGAAGTGGATGATGTCGCTGGCAGCGTGGCCGTGCCCGCGCAGCAGATCCTGCAGAGCATGGTTAAGCAGATAGGGGGCGTGAACGTGGATCTGCAGCATGCAGGAGAGCGTTTCGCTGAGCGAGGTCCCCGGGGTTTCTGACATCCACGCGCTGGCGTTATGAATGATGGCGCGCAACCCGGAGGTTTCAGATTTAACCCGTTCGGCAAACGCCAGGATACCCTCATCCGTGGCAAAATCGGCCTGAATGCAGGTCGCACCGGCCTCGCACAATGTCTCAATCGCCGGATATTTCGTGCGATAGCTGATAATGACAGGCTGGTGAAGATTCAAAAAATGGTGGGCAAGCGCGAGGCCGATGCGACGGCCTCCGCCAGTAATCAGGATCGGGAGCGGCTTTGCGTGTCCCATCGTATTCTCCTTAACCGTTCGACGATGGGAAACGGTCACTTATCCCATCAGCATCCACGTTGCCGGTAATGCGGCAACCAGTAACATTCCAATCAACACCATTTCACGGCGCTTCAGCGCGTGTTGCAGCTGGTGCGTGCGACGGGCGTAAATGAACACCAGCAGCCCCGGCGCATAAAGTACCACAGAGAGCAGCAGATGCATCGGGCCGGAGGCATACAGCAGCCATAAGCCATAAATACAGGCCCCCATCCCCACAACGGTGTGCATCGGGCGGGTAGCTATTTTTAGCAAATATGCGCCCACCAGGAAATAGGGTACCAGAATCATCTCGGAGGCGATGGTTAACAGCGTGTTATAGTCCGAACCTGTGAGCCAGATCAGCACCAGACAAACCTGCACGCTGATGTTGGTCAGCCACAGCGAGGCGGAAGGCGCACTGTTTTTGTTCTGACGGGCAAACAGACGCGGAAACGCTTTATGAGTGGCGGCGAGGAACGGCACCTCTGCCGCCATAATCGTCCAGCTCAGATAGGCCCCGCACACCGACACGATCAGACCGGCGGCAATCACCACTTCGCCCCAGGACCCCATCATCTTCACCATCAGGCCCGCCATCGACGGGTTACGCATCTCCGCCAGTTCAGGACGGGCCACCACGCCCAGGGAGAGCAGGGTGACCAGCAGATAGACCCCCAGCGCAGCCAGCACCGCCAGCAGCGTGGCGCGACCGACATCCTGTTTATTACGCGCCCGGGCCGAAACCACCACCGCGCCTTCTACCCCGATGAATACCCACAGGGTGATGAGCATGGTGTTTTTCACCTGCTCCCAGACCGGGACGCCCAGCGCCACGCCGGTAAAGTCCATGCTGAACACATCAAGACGAAACGCGATAAACGCCAGCACGACAAACAGCCCCAGCGGCACCAGCTTCGCCAGGGTGGCGACCAGGTTGATGCTCGCCGCGGTCTGCACGCCGCGCAGAACGAGGAAATGGACAAACCACAGCAGCACCGAGGAGCCGACGATGGACTGCCAGGTGTTGCCATCGCCAAACAGGCGCAGTTCTGGGGTATCGGTAAAGAAACTCAGCGCAGAGAAGACGATCACCAGGTAAGAGACGTTGGCGATCACCGCGCACAGCCAGTAACCCCACGCGGAACAGAAGCCCACCAGCTCACCAAAGCCTTCACGGGCGTAGGTGAAAATGCCGCCGTCGAGATCGGGACGGATACGCGTCAGCAGCAGCATGGCGAAGGCCAGCAGCAGGATCCCGGCACCGGTGATCCCCCAGCCGATAAGCAGCGCGGACGGGCTGGCAACGGCCGCCATATTCTGCGGCAGACTGAATACGCCTGCACCGAGCATGGAGCTTAAAACAAGCGCAGTCAAAGCGCTCAGGCCAAGTTTCTTTTCCATTGGCTTCCTTTTTAAAAAGGGTCAGATCCAGAATAATTATTTCGTCGAAGCGCATAAAAATGGTGGATCACACTAAGGCGCGGGATTTTACGGAGTGTCACGAAGGCATGCAATCAGGAAGGGCGGAATTCTGCGCAAAAAGCGAAAAAAAAAGGCGGCATTACGCCGCCTCTCAGTAACTGTTTACTTATTTATACAGATCGGCGCTGATGGTCATGTTATTACCGCGTTCCTGCCACTGGCGGGTGATGTGGTAATACTTGGCCCCTTTCTTCGCTGCACGCTTCGCCACCTGGTAGGAGACTTCGGTCATGTTGGCGTAGTTACCGGTGAATTTGATGCTGTCGAACGGCACCATCTGCGCGGCAGTGGCGTTGTTCAGCTCTTCAATTTTGGTGCCGTCGGTCAGGGTCACGCTGTAACGGCCGCCTTTGGTGGTCTGGGTTTCAAAGAAACGACCCACGCCGGCAACGGAGGCGCCAGGTGCTGCGCTGGTGGCCACGCCCGGGATTTCCACTTTCTTCGCTTCTTCGCCGCCTTTGGCAACGGCTGCACGGCCGGCATCAGAGTCAGCCGGGATCGCATCCGGGCTCTGCAGGACACGTTTTTTAGCGTCTTTTTTGTAGACATACGCGGTGATGCGCTGGTTGCCGCCATCGTTGGCATCGATCTGACGAACGATGTAGTAAGAATCAGCCCCTTTCGCCTTCGCGGCTTTGGTGATGGCTTCGTTCACATCCGGCTGGCTGCGGTAGAAGCCCTGGACGGTGACGGTATCATACGGCTCAAGCAGAACGGCCTGCTCTTTCGGCAGCTCCATTACGCCGTTGATGACGCGGTTTTTTTGCTCATCCGCTTTCGGGGCATTGTCTTTATACAGCGCAACGAGCACGCGCTGGTTACCGCTGTTGCCATAATCGGAGTTATCCACGACGTAAAATGCGGCGGCGCCCTCTTTATCGGCGCGTTTGGAGGCGGCAGCAACCGCGTCGCCAATTGCGTTAAAACGACCTACGATCAAAACGCGATCGTAAGGTTTCGTTGCAGCCGCTTGCTCCGGCGTTAACTCTGTCGCGGCATTGGCAGACAGGGCGGTCGCAGCAAGGAGTGCGGACGCCAGGAGAGTGTTCTTAAGCTTCATAAAAATAATCCTTCGCCTTACGCAAACCAGGTACTGGTGTAGTTGTTAATTTGAAAACGTTGTCGATTATTGCATTTAACACCTGCCGCTGTCTGCGGCATTTTTTGCGGCGGGTGCGGACTAAGTCGCCAAAATATATAACATTTAGTGATATGTTGAAAAAATACGCGTTTGACCAGTAAAACTCATAAAGCATATAACTTCCACTGGTTGATTTAATGTTAATAAGTTGTTTCTTGCTGGGGCTATATCGTGTTTTTGCCGCTTCGGCTGAGCTAAACATCGGCCCTGGCGGGGAAATAAAGGCAGATATGCCTGTCTGAGACGCCGATCGCTTATTTTTGACAGTTAAAGTCATAAATAGTGTTTTCTTGCTGTGGATCACAGGCGGTATTTTCAGTAGGTTATAGAAAGTTTGTTACTGTTTTATTTTCTGCGGGTAAGCGTGAGTGGCAGGTTAAGTCATGCCACTGCTGTCGTATACCCGTGATGAATGTTCGACAAACCATCATCAAAAACCGATGGAAGGGATTACTATGCGTATTGGGGTACCAAGAGAACGGTTTGCCAATGAAACCCGCGTAGCGGCAACACCAAAAACGGTGGAGCAGCTGCTCAAACTGGGTTTTACCGTCGCGGTTGAAAGCGGCGCAGGCAAGCTGGCAAGTTTCGATGACGAGGCGTTTATTCAGGCTGGCGCAGAAATTGTAGACGGCGATAACGTCTGGCATTCGGACATTATTCTGAAGGTCAACGCACCGGAAGAGAATGAAATCGCACTGCTCAATCCAGGCACCACGCTGGTGAGCTTCGTCTGGCCGGCGCAAAACCCGGAGCTGATGGAGAAGCTGGCGGCGCGCGGCGTCACCGCGATGGCGATGGACTCCGTGCCGCGCATCTCGCGTGCGCAATCGCTGGATGCCCTGAGCTCAATGGCGAATATCGCGGGCTACCGTGCCATCGTCGAAGCCGCACACGAATTTGGTCGCTTCTTTACCGGGCAGATCACCGCGGCGGGTAAAGTCCCTCCGGCGAAGGTGATGGTTATCGGCGCAGGGGTTGCCGGTCTGGCCGCCATTGGCGCGGCTAACAGTCTCGGCGCTATCGTCCGTGCCTTTGATACCCGTCCGGAAGTGAAAGAGCAGGTGCAGAGTATGGGCGCCGAGTTCCTTGAGCTGGACTTCAAAGAAGAGGCCGGCAGCGGCGACGGCTACGCCAAAGTGATGTCTGAGGCCTTTATCAAAGCCGAGATGGCGCTGTTCGCCGCCCAGGCGAAAGAGGTGGATATTATCGTCACCACCGCGCTGATCCCGGGTAAACCGGCACCGAAGCTGATCACCCGCGAAATGGTCGACTCCATGAAGGCCGGGAGCGTGATCGTCGATCTGGCGTCGCAAAACGGCGGCAACTGCGAATACACCGTGCCGGGCGTAGTCACTACCACCGCTAACGGCGTGAAGGTGATCGGTTATACCGACCTGCCGGGCCGTCTGCCGACCCAGTCCTCCCAGCTGTACGGGACCAACCTGGTTAACCTGCTGAAGCTGCTGTGCAAAGAGAAAGACGGCACCATCACCGTTGATTTTGACGACGTGGTCGTGCGCGGCGTGACCGTAGTTCGCGAAGGTGAGATTACCTGGCCGGCACCGCCAATTCAGGTCTCCGCCCAGCCGCAGGCGGCAGCCAAAGCTGCTCCGGCACCGAAAGAGCCTGAAAAACCGGCCTCGCCGTGGCGTAAATTTGCCTTTATGGCGCTGGCTATCATTCTGTTCGGGTGGCTGGCAGACGTGGCACCGAAAGAGTTCCTCGGCCACTTCACCGTCTTCGCGCTCTCCTGCGTAGTGGGTTACTACGTGGTCTGGAACGTCTCCCATGCGCTGCATACGCCGCTGATGTCGGTCACCAACGCCATCTCCGGGATCATCGTGGTCGGGGCATTATTGCAGATTGGTCACGGCGGCTGGGTCAGTTTCCTCAGCTTTATCGCGGTACTGATCGCCAGTATCAATATCTTCGGTGGCTTCACCGTGACTCAGCGCATGCTGAAAATGTTTCGTAAGGGATAAGGGGTAACCTATGTCTGGAGGATTAGTTACAGCTGCATACATCGTTGCCGCGGTCCTGTTTATTTTCAGCCTCGCGGGGCTTTCAAAACATGAAACGTCGCAGCAGGGTAACAACTTTGGTATCGCCGGGATGGCGATTGCGCTGATTGCCACGATTTTCGGGCCGGACACCGGCAACGTCGCGTGGATCCTGGTGGCGATGATCATCGGCGGTGCGATTGGTATCCGTCTCGCCAAACGCGTTGAAATGACCGAAATGCCGGAACTGGTGGCGATCCTGCACAGTTTCGTGGGTCTGGCGGCGGTGCTGGTCGGCTTTAACAGCTACCTGTATCACGAGCCGGGGATGGAGCCGATTCTGGTGAACATCCACCTGACCGAAGTGTTCCTCGGCATCTTCATCGGTGCGGTGACCTTTACCGGCTCTATCGTGGCGTTCGGCAAGCTGCGCGGCAAGATCTCCTCTAAACCGCTGATGCTGCCAAACCGTCACAAGATGAACCTGGCGGCGCTGGTCGTCTCCTTCGTGCTGCTGGTGGTATTCGTGCGTACCGACAGCGTGGGCATGCAGGTGCTGGCGCTGCTGGTGATGACCATCATCGCCCTGGCCTTCGGCTGGCACCTGGTGGCCTCCATCGGTGGTGCAGATATGCCGGTGGTGGTCTCGATGCTGAACTCCTACTCCGGTTGGGCGGCGGCAGCGGCGGGCTTTATGCTGAGCAACGACCTGCTGATCGTCACCGGTGCGCTGGTGGGCTCCAGCGGTGCGATCCTCTCCTACATCATGTGTAAGGCGATGAACCGCTCGTTCATCAGCGTGATTGCCGGGGGCTTTGGTACCGACGGACAAACCTCCGACGGTGACGAAGAGGTGGGTGAACATCGCGAGATCAACGCTGAAGATACCGCTGACCTGCTGAAAAATTCGCACTCGGTGATCATCACCCCGGGCTACGGCATGGCGGTAGCCCAGGCTCAGTATCCGGTTGCGGAAATCACCGAGCGTCTGCGTGCCCGCGGCATCAAGGTGCGCTTTGGTATTCACCCGGTTGCCGGGCGTCTGCCGGGCCACATGAACGTGCTGCTGGCGGAAGCGAAAGTGCCTTACGACATCGTGCTGGAGATGGATGAGATCAACGACGACTTCTCCGATACCGACACCGTGCTGGTGATTGGCGCGAACGATACCGTTAACCCGGCCGCGCAGGACGATCCGAAGAGCCCGATCGCCGGTATGCCGGTTCTGGAAGTGTGGAAGGCGCAGAACGTTATCGTCTTCAAACGCTCCATGAACACCGGTTACGCTGGCGTGCAGAACCCGCTGTTCTTCAAGGACAACACCCACATGCTGTTTGGCGATGCCAAGGCCAGCGTGGATGCGATTCTGAAAGCGCTGTAATCCGGCAACGCACCCTAATAAAACCGCCCATCTGGGCGGTTTTCTCATTTCTGCAGGCTGTCCACGCTCACTGTCTATACTTTCCTTTTTTGTGTAAAGGGAGAAGGGACATGCAGTTTTTGTCACATTTCGATTTTCTGACGTTAATGATGACCCCCAGATTCTGGATTGGCTTTGCCACCGTGACGGTGGTCACTCTGCTGATCTACTGGCTACTGAAACGCCTCATCACCTTTGTCCATAAGGGCATCACCAGCTGGGGCGACAAACATCCCGCCACCCACAAGATGCATTTTATCCTCACGGAGATACTCAACAGAACCAGCCGGGTTCTGCTGTTCGTGGTCGCCTTTCTGTTTAGCCTGCGATTTGTCGAACTGCCGGATCGCCTCTACGGTGCCCTGAGCCACGCCTGGTTCCTGGTGCTGGCGATTCAGGTGGCGCTGTGGATGGATCAGGGGGTGGTCTCCTGGCTACGGCACGTGATGCTGGCCCCGGGAAGCCATAAAAACCCGGTCACCCTGGTGATCACCGGGATGATCCTGCGGGCGATTGTCTGGTCCGTGATGCTGCTGTCGATTCTGGCCAACGCCGGGGTGAACATTACGGCGCTGGTGGCAAGCCTTGGGGTCGGGGGTATTGCGATAGCGCTGGCGGTACAAACCATTCTCAGCGATGTCTTCGCCTCGCTCTCCATTGGCTTCGACAAGCCCTTCGAGATTGGCGATTTTGTAGTGTTTAACGACGTTGCCGGGACGGTGGAGCATATCGGCCTCAAGACAACCCGTATTCGTAGCCTGAGTGGGGAGCAGATTGTCTGTGGTAATGCGATCCTGCTTCAGCAGACGCTGCATAACTACAAGCGGATGCAGACCCGTCGTATCGTCTTTACCTTCGGCGTGGCCAGCGATACGCCGCCGGAAAAGCTGCGGATCATTGGCGATAACGTGAAGAAAATTATCACCGACATTGGCGAAACGCGCTTTGACCGTGCTCATCTGCTGGGCTTTGACAAAGACCGGCTCACCTTTGAAGTGGTGCATATCGTCAACACGGCGGATTACAACAAATACATGGATATCCAGCAGGAGATTAATATCCGGATTCTGGAGAGTCTGAATGATGAGGGAGTGAAACTGGCCTTGCCAAGCATGGTGCTGCATGCGCCCTGGATGAAAGAGGGCGAGGGCGCGCAACAGTCCCCTCAGCCCGCCATCGAGAGCTAAAAAAAAGCCCGCCGTTATGGCGGGCTTTTTCGCTGTTAATCGTCTTCGTCGTCGTCCAGCTCAACCGGGGTTTGATACTGGTCCGGCTTAATCACCAGCAGGTCGCAGCGCAGATGATCGATCACCTGTTCCGCCGTGTTGCCGAGGAAGGCGGCAGAGATACCGGTGCGGCCGATGGTGCCCAGCACCACAATACCCGCCTGCAGATGCTCTGACAGATCCGGGATGACCTCTTCCGGCAGCCCTTTCTCGACGTGGGTTAACTTCTCATCAATACCGAATTTTTGGCGCAGCGCTTTCATCGCCAGCAGATGCTGTCCGCGAATGGCGTCGTTATAGACGCTCGGATCAAATTCCGGGAGTTCGATGGCAATGTTAATCGGGGTAATCGGGTAGGCCCCCACGAGGTGGACTTCGGTATGGTTGACCTGCTCGGCCAGGTGAAGCGTCTCTTTCACCAGTTTTTCGTTCAGGGCGTTGTGGTAGTTCTCTTCGCTGGCGAGATTCACCGCCACCACCGCTTTACCGCCTTCCGGCCACGGCTGGTCTTTCACCATCCACACCGGGCATGGGCATTTACGCAGCAGGTGCCAGTCGGTGGGGGTAAAGATCACCGCTTCCAGCTTGTCGTGCTGGTGGGCCATCTTCAGCAGCAGGTCGTGTTCGCCGCTCACCACTTCCTGGATGATGGCTTCAAAGGGACGGTTGTGCCACACCACTTTGATCTCAATGGGGACACCGGCCTCAAGATAAAATTTTGCCTGCTCGCGGATCCACGCGGTACGCTGGCTGATCACTCCCTGACGCATAGCGGTGCGTTCGTCAGGCGACAGAAGGGTGGTCATTTCGTAAGAAAAATCATATATCGGCAGAAACGCTTTAATTCTGCCACCAATCCGTTGATGTAAATAGACAGCTCGTCGTAACGCCGGTTGATCGTCCTGATTAGGATCGATGGCCACCAGCATGTTTTGATACTTTGCCATACAGGTCTCCTTACTACTGTCACCACAGTCTGTAATTAAAAGAGTAACCTATATATCTGAAATGAAACAGGGGGGAAGATTTGCCAGATCAATAAATCAGTAAAATTACCGATCTGGCAGAGGATTTTTAAGGACGTTATGCCACGTTACGCGAGTGGCCCGCCAGCACCGCCAGCGCTTCACCGTTTTCGATGGTGATGTATTTACCTTTCACCGCCAGCATGCCGCTTTTCTGGAAACGACCCAGCAGACGGCTGATGGTTTCCACGGTCAGGCCCAGGTAGTTACCGATGTCGCCACGGGTCATGGTCAGGCGGAACTCACGCGGTGAAAAACCACGCTCGGCGAAACGACGGGACAGGTTATAGATAAAGGCCGCCAGACGCTCTTCAGCATTCTTTTTGGACAGCAGCAGGATCATGTCCTGGTCGCCTTTGATCTCACCGCTCATCAGACGCATCATCTGCTGGCGCAGGTTCGGCATTTTGCCTGACAGATCGTCCAGGGTTTCAAACGGGATTTCGCAAACCATTGAGGTTTCCAGCGCCTGAGCAAAGCTCGGATGGTTACCGGTGCCGATTGCATCAAAGCCCACCAGATCGCCCGCCAGGTGGAAGCCGGTGATCTGCTCGTCGCCCTGTTCGGTGATGGTATAGCTCTTGATGGTGCCAGAACGGATAGCGTACAGCGATTTCAGTTCGTCTCCCGCTTTAAACAGCGTCTGCCCTTTCTGAATCGGCTTTTTACGCTCGATAATATTATCAAGCTGATCAAGCTCGTGCTCATTCAGGGTAAACGGGATACAGAGCTGGCTGATGCTGCAGTCCTGACAATGGATAGCACAACCGCCAGACTGAATGCGTCGAATAATTCGCTTTTCCGGGATCATAGGTTTGCTCAAGCCTTAATTGATATTGGTCAATTTTAACATCTTTTTGGACCCTGCGTAAGCCTGGTAAACCATCAATCAGGACAAGAACCGTGAATGCGCTAGCATCTTCTTGAAATTCCACAAATTAGCTGCGGACTTTATCACTAACTTAAGGAAAATTAAGCACTAAAAGCCTGGATCTACAGCAACAAATACCCTTCGTGACGCAGCAACCACTCCTTGCGCTGCACGCCGCCAGCATAGCCGGTGAGGGTGCCGTTGCGACCAATGACGCGGTGGCAGGGCACCACAATACTGACCGGATTTGAGCCGTTAGCGGCACCCACGGCGCGCGCTGCGCCCGGGCGACCCAACTGTGCGGCCAACTGACCATAATGCATCACCTGGCCGCAGGGAATGGAGCGCAACGCCTGCCACACTTCACGCTGAAAAGGGGTGCCGGCCGTGGCGGTCGGCAGGGTGTCGATAATGCTGAGATCGCCCTCGAACCAGGCGGTCAGCTTATCGCTAAGCCCGCCCGGGTTGCTGGCGCTGATACGCTCGTAGCCCTGCGCCCGGTAGTGGATATTGAGCAGTTCCACCATCCGGTTGCTGTGCTCCTCCCACTCGACGGCGCGCAGGTTAAATTGCTCATCCGCAATCACCCACAGCGGCCCCAGCGGGGTGGCTATTTTATCTTCGAGTAATCTCAGCATGTGTGCTCTTCCTTAGTTCAGTCGCGGGTACACCCCCGGCCCGATGGGCAGGCCGACAAGATACCATGCCACCAGCATCACCAACCATACTCCTAAGAAGATAAGCGGATACGGCAGCACCAGCGAATAGTAGGTACCCAGTTTGGCCTCGGGCCTGTAGCGCTGGAGGAAGCCTAAAAACAGCGGCACGAACGGCGACACCGGGGCCAGCGGGATCACCGACGAATCCGCTACCCTAAACAGGATCTGCGCAAACGCCGGGTGGAAGCCCAGCAGCATAAACATCGGCACGAAGATTGGCGCCAGAATCGACCAGATGGCCGAGCCGCTGGCGATAAACATGCACAGCAGGGAGGAGAGCAGCGCCAGACCAACGAAAGCGGGCACGCCGCTCAGCCCGGCAGTTTCAAGCAGGTCGGTCAGGCCCACCGCCATAAACTTGCCCATGTTGCTCCAGTTAAACATCGCGACAAACTGCGCCAGCGGGAACACCATCACGATAAACCCGGCCATCTCTTTCATCGGCTCGATCATCAGCTGCGGCAGATCGCCCTGACGACGCACTTTCCCGGTGGCAATGCCGTAGGCCAGCGAGACGACGAAGAAGAACAGGATGATCAGCGGCACGATGCCTTTGATAAACGGCGAGGGCAGCACGGTGTGCTGCACCGGATCGCGCAGGATGCCGTTCTCCGGCACCACCATCAGGGCGATGGCGGAGATAAACAGCAGCGACACTACTCCGGCAACGCGCAGCCCGCGGCGCTGCTCCGGCGACAGCGCATCCAGCTTCTCGTCGCTGCTGCCCTGCCATTTGCCCAGACGCGGCTCCACGATCTTATCGGTGATCAACCCCCCGACAATGGTCAGCACAATCACCGAGCTGGCCATAAAGTACCAGTTGTCGATCACGCTGACGTGCATCGCGGCATCGATGGTTTTGGCCGCTTCGGTGCTGATGCCGGAGAGCAGCACGTCTGTGGTGACGATCAGCAGGTTGGCGGTAAAACCACACCCGACCCCGGCGATGGCCGCCAGCAGGCCCGCCACCGGATGCCTTCCGACGGCGAGGAAGATCAGCGCCCCCATCGGCGGCATGATGACCAGCGCCGCATCGGATGAGATATGGCTGAAGAAGGCGATAAACAGCACCATATAGCTGGCGTAACGCGCGCTGACGTGGGACGCCATTTTTACCATCAGGGCAGGCAGCAGGCCGGAACGTTCGGCCAGACCGGCACCCAGCACCAGGGCCAGGATCGCCCCCAGCGGGGCAAAACCGCTGAAGTTTTTTATCACATTCGGTAAAAACCAGTGCAGCCCCTCAACGCTGAGCAGGTTTTTGACCTCCACCAGGCTGCCATCGGCCGGATTACGGGCGCTGACGTTAAAGGCCGACAGCACGGCGGTGGCCACTGCCAGAATCACAATCAAATAAACAAAAAGCAGGAAAGGGTGCGGCACTTTATTGCCGATCCTTTCAACCCAACCATAGAGCTTGCCGGTGGGGGAATGCGAAGGTATGGATGACATACTCATGGGCGTTCCTCGGGAGTGTTGTGTTGTGGTGTTTTATTATTTTAAAGGTGACGGTGTCACGTTTTTTGGGATCGGGCAAACGTACGGTTTTTCATTTATCTGTTGCGTAAACTCCTTGCGGCAGGCGGCCAGCAGCGCCGGATCCTGCAGTAGCGCCAGGGCGGTCGCCCCCATCACTTTTCCGGCCAGCAGCATCCCTTTATGGGCGATGGAGGTGCGGCCCTGGGCCACCAGCTGCCAGGTATGCAGCGGCGTACCGACGGTAAAACAGGGGCTGAAGCACTGAGCAACCGGCATTTTCCAGCTGACGTCGCCCACGTCGGTGGAACCCGCCAGCACGTTATCGGTGATGGCATACGGGGCTACCTCATCCACCAGCAGGGTCTGCTGATGGCGACGGGCAAAGTGCTTTCCGTCTTCCCCGCCGGTGGCGGCGATATTTTTCAGGCTGTTTTGCAGATCGTTATCGGTCAGGGTGGCGCGGATCTCCGCCGCAAAGGCGCGCTCCTCATCGCTCCACGTCGGGGTGCCGTAATGCTGCAGGGCGCTGTACATAGCGGCCTCCAGCGTGCGGTTCGGCAGGTAGCTGGAGCAGGCTTTATCGAAGCGGCGTTCGACGGTGGTTTCGGTCATCAGCGCCGCACCCTGGGCAATCTTTTCGATTCGTTCATAGATCTGCTGCGCGTCGGCCATCTCCGGGGCGCGGATCAGATACAGCACTTCCGCCTGGGCCTGCACCACGTTCGGGGAGATGCCGCCGGTATCGGTGATGGCGTAGTGGACGCGGGCTTTTTCAATAATGTGTTCATTGAGGAAGTTGGTGCCGGTGGTCATCAGCGTAACGGCGTCCAGCGCGCTGCGCCCCAGATGCGGGGAGTTAGCGGCATGGGCGGCGATGCCGTGAAAACGCCACGCCGCCTGGATATTGGCTAAGGTACTGACGTTAAACATCCCGGCGAAGGCTTCCGGATGCCAGGTGACCGCGGCGTCCACATCGTCGAACAGCCCCTCGCGCACCATAAAGGTTTTACCCGATCCGCCTTCTTCGCCAGGGCAGCCATAAAAGCGCAGGGTGCCACTGCCGCCGTGCTGCTCCAGCCACGACTTTGCCGCCACCGCAGCCGCCAGCCCGGCGGTACCGAGCAGGTTATGCCCGCAGCCGTGACCGTTGGCCCCTGGCGTGTCGGTTTGCGGGGTGGCGCAGTGCGCCTGCTGGCTCAGGCCTGCCAGCGCATCGTACTCCCCCAGAATAGCGATCACCGGTTTCCCTTCGCCGTAGCTGGCAATAAAGGCATTCGGCACGCCGCCAGCCTCGCGGGTCAGGGTAAAACCGGCCTCTTCCAGGGCGCTGGCCAGCCGTTCGGCGGACCAGAACTCTTCAAAACGGGTCTCCGGGTGATCCCAGATCTCATCGGCAATGTCGGTGAAGTCCTGACATCGGGTGTCGATGGCATCCTCAACAAAACGGTAAATGCTCTGCATTACACACCTCGCGTCCAGGGGAAATTAAGCGCGATACGCGCCAGGGTTTCGATGGCGATCGGCATCACCGTCTCGTCGAAATCGAATTTTTCGTTGTGGTGCCCGGCGCTGAGGGTAGTGCCAAAGACCATATAGGAGGCGAGGCCGCCGTTCTGCTGAACCCGGGCCATCATCAGGGTGGCATCTTCCGATCCGGCCGGGGCTTTCACTTTGTCGATGGCCTGTTCGACACCGGCCACCTGCGACGCCTGCTCGCGCAGATAATTCACCCACGCCGGAGAAGGCTGGCTTGAGGTCGCCGCGCCCATCAGCCGCAGCTCGGTACTGACGCCGTGCATCGCCGCCGCCCCGTCAATCACCGCTTTCGCGCGCTCAAAGACGTACTGGTTAATGGCCTCGCTCTCGCCGCGGGTCTCTACCTTCAACAGCGCGCTGGCGGGGACGACGTTACGACCGCTGCCCGCCTGCATCACGCCGACGTTCACGCGCGACGCGCCTTCGCTGTGCGGGGCGATGCTGTGCAGGCCAATGGCGGCCTGGGCGGCGGCCAGCAGGGCATTGCGACCCTCTTCGGGCTTGCCACCCGCATGCGCCGCCACGCCGGTGAAGCGCACGTCAAATTTGGTGGTGGCCATAAAGTTATCGCTGCCGCAGATCACGGTACCCGCCGGCACGCCGGTGCCAATGTGGATGGCGGTGAAGTAGTCCACGCCGTCGAGCGCGCCGGCGGCAACCATGGCCCGCGCGCCGCGGGTGCCCTCTTCGGCAGGCTGGAAGATGAGTTTGATGGTGCCATTCAGCTGCGCGCGGTACTGCATCAGCATGTGCGCCAGCCCGAGGCCAATGGTGGTGTGGCCGTCGTGGGCGCAGGCATGCATCATGCCGCTGTTGCAGGAGGCAAAGCCTTCCCGGACAGGGAGATGATCGTCCTGAGCGGATTCATCCAGATCCAGCGCGTCCATGTCGACCCGAAACGCGAGGGTCGGCCCCGGGCGGCCGGTATTCAGCGTGGCAACAATGCCGGTAAAACCGCCTTCAAAGGCGCTGAGCCATTTTTCCGGTGCCCCTTGCTGACGCGCGCGGGCAAAGGCCTGGGCCAGGGTGGCCTCGTCGGGCAGACCCATCCGGCTGTCAGCATCAACCACGTCGCGACCCATCGCCAGCTCGTAGCCCAGTTGATCCAGCACCTCTGCGACTTTTGCCGCGGTGCGGAACTCCACCCAGCCCGACTCCGCAAAGTGATGGAAATCGCGTCGCCATGCGGTGAGTTGTGGGAAGAGAGTTTGCAGGTCCTGCGCCAGTGTATGCATATCGTTTCCTGTCATCATAAGAATATGTGAACTGCTTCACACTGTGATAGTTTTTACTTATCACTAACCGTTTTTTCACAGATTTAACCGTTCGTGGCTTACCCTGGCACAATCAATTCCATTACAGTAGATGACAGTTTCTTTACTCTGATAAACAACGGTTATCGGTGCGGACATGACATTCCAGGTAAAATTTCATCAGCTACGGGCCTTTGTCGAAGTGGCACAGCAGGGGAGCATCCGCGGGGCGGGGAGGGTGTTGAACCTGTCGCAACCGGCGTTAACCAAATCGATTAAAGAGCTGGAAGAGGGCATCGCGGCGCAGCTGTTTATCCGCCGCAGCAAAGGGGTGACCTTAACCGAGTGCGGGGAGAGTTTTTACCAGCACGCCAGGCTGATCCTTGAAGAGTTACGCAGTGCCCAGGACGACATTCGCCAGCGGCAGGGCCAGCAGGCCGGGCAGATTAATATCGGCATGGGAGCCAGTATCGCCCGCCTGTTAATGCCCGGGGTCATTAACCGTTTCCATCAGCAGCACCCGCAGGTGAAGGTGCGTATTATGGAAGGACAATTAGTTTCGATGATTAATGAATTACGCCAGGGGGAGCTTGATTTTACCATCAATACCTATTACCAGGGGCCGTATGATCATGAATTCACGTTCGAAAAATTGTTTGAGAAGCCTTTTGCGATATTTTGTCGGGCAAATCATCCGGCAATAGGTGCTGAATCTATTAGTGAATTGCTGAAATATAGCTGGACGATGCCGACGCCACGAGGCAGTTATTATAAGCAGCTGGAAGAGATGTTTTCCCACCGGGATCAGATCCCCCATATTGGCGTGGTATGTGAAACCTTTTCGTCCTGTATTAGCCTGGTGGCGCAGAGTGATTTTCTCAGCATACTGCCGCAGGAGCTGGGCTGCGACCCGCTGTTGGCCAACAGGCTGGTGATGTTGCCGGTGAAAGAGCCGTTACCGAAAGCGACCTATTACCTTATTCAAAGAAGGGATTCCCGCCAGACACCGTTGACCACCGCATTAATCACACAATTCAGACGTCATGCCCGGCAGGTTATTTATTAAGCAGTGTACGCATAAAAAAATGGAGTCCGTCGACATCCAACAGACTCCACAGTACACACAGCATTGCTCCACATGCAACTCTGCTTATTATTTCCGTTGTGCAGATAACTTCATATATAACATCTTTTAGTGATAAATAAAGAAATTAACGCAACAGCTTCATAAAAATTTAATGTAAGTCATAAAGTTAATCAATAATAAAAATTTATTTTAGTCTGAATACACAACCAATTAAATTTAGTTAATTAATTATTGTTTACGGAATGTTCAACAGACCCGCAACGCCGCATTGAGCCCCGTGAAAGGGGCAGGTATAGTAGCCTGTCAGTTAAGCAGGAGGATGCCATGAACCCAGACGATAAATCGCTTTTTCTCGACGCGATGGAGGATGTCCAGCCTCTCAGGCACCGTGCCGACGTCCACTGGCAGCCCGCCTCAACCCCGCGCACCCGCCAGCCTGTGGACACCAGCCAGCTCGATAATTTTCTCACTACCGGCTTTCTGGATGTTATTCCCCTGGCAGAGCCGCTGGCGTTTCAGCGGGAGGGGGTGCAGCAGGGGGTCTTCGACAAGCTGCGCTCGGGTAAATACCCCCGCCAGGCGAGCCTGACCTTACTGCGTCAACCCGTGGAGCAGTGCCGCCAGCAGCTGTTTACCTTTATCCGCCAGGCGGAGCGCGACGGCTTGCGCAACCTGATCATCATTCACGGTAAAGGGCGCGACGATAAGTCCCACGCCAACATTGTGCGCAGCTATCTGGCGCGCTGGCTGACGGAGTTCGAGGCGGTGCAGGCGTTTTGCGCGGCCCAGCCGCACCACGGCGGCAGCGGGGCCTGTTATGTGGCGCTGCGCAAGTCCAGCGAGGCGAAGCTCGAAACCCGCGAGCGGCTGGCTAAACGCAGCCGTTGAACATGGAAAACACCGCCTTATGCTATCGCCAGTTTGGTGAGCCTGAGTCTGTTCTGCACCGGGAGACCGCCGAAAAAGCCCCGCTGCAGCCGGGAATGCTGCGGGTGCAGATGCTGCTCTCCCCGGTTAACGCCTCGGATCTGATCCCCATTATCGGCGCCTACCGGCATCGGATTACGTTGCCCGCCATTGCCGGATACGAGGGCGTGGGTCGGGTGATTGCCGCCCCTGACGACGCTATGCATCTGCTGGGCCAGCGGGTTTTGCCCCTGCGCGGGGAAGGCACCTGGCAGCAGGTTGTTGATTGCCCGGCGGCGCTGGCGATCCCGGTTCCCGATGCCATTGAGACCACTCTGGCGGCGCGGGCGTTCATCAACCCGCTGGCGGCCTGGTTGATGCTCAACCTTTATCCTGTGCAGGGTAAACGGGTCCTGCTGACCGCCGCCGGTTCGGACTGCGCCATTCTGCTCGGGCAATGGGCGCAGCGGCGGGGGGCAAAGGAGGTGTACGGCATTCACCGCTCGGCGATCCATGCCGACAGGCTGCGGGCGATGGGCATTGTCCCAGTTGCGCAGCAGGACAGCGACCGCGTGCGCTCCCTCGCTGCCATCAGCGATCTCGTCTACGACGCCACCGGGGGCGAACTGGCGCAAACCATCCTCAGCGCAATGCGCAGCAGCGCGGCCTTTATCTGCTATGGGCTGCTATCCGGCCAGCCCTTTACGTTACAGCGTCACTTCCCGCCGATGCACTGGTTCCATATTCGCAACCATTTCGACGCGCTTACCCCGCAGGCGTGGCAGGCGGCGTTTAAGGAAATCTGGCCGCTGCTGGCGGAGAGCCAGTACAGCGACGCCCGGCTACTGCCGTTCGGCGCCTGGCAGTCGGCACTGGCCGACTACCGACAGGCGGGGCGAACCCATAAGCCGCTGCTGGACTTTACCCACGACACGTTTAGCTCGCACGGCTCATATCGCTGAGCAGCAGCGCGATGCTTTTGCCGCCAACGGTCTGCTCAAGGGCAATCTTGACGATAATGGTCAGGGGCACCGACAGCAGCATCCCCACCGGCCCCAGCAGCCAGCCCCAGAAGATCAGCGACAGGAAGACCACCAGCGTCGAGAGGCCCAGCCCGCGCCCCATTAAACGGGGCTCGAGGATGTTGCCGAAGATCAGGTTAATGATCAGATACCCCGCCAGCAGCACCAGGGCCGGGTAGAAGCCGCTGAACACCAGCACCTGGGCTATCGGCGGGATGGCCGCCAGCACCGATCCGATGTTGGGGATATAGTTCAGGGCAAAGGCCAGCAGCGCCCAGACAAAGGCGAACCGTACCTCCAGCGCTGCCAGCATCCCCCAGACCACCAGCCCGGTCACCAGGCTGATAGCGGTTTTCAGCACCAGATAGTGTGAGACGCTGTCGAGGGCGCGCTGAATGGCGGCCATCCCTTCCACCGGGCGGGACATCAGCGGCTGGAGCTTTGCCGGGAGCTGCGGCACCTCCAGCAGCATAAAGACTACGGTCAGCAGCAGTAAAAAGATCGAGGTCATGGCGCTGGACAGCTGTGCCAGCAGGGCGGTCACCAGCGTCATGGCGGCATTGGGGTCAATATACTTCAGCAGCTCCTCCATTGACACTTCAATCCCGGCCCGCTGCAGCCAGGGCTCCAGATGCAGCAGCGGCACGGCCAGCGAGGAGCGATAGTGCGGCAGGGTGCGCGCCAGCTCGTTCAGCGAGGTGCCCAGATAGGCCACCAGCAGCGCCATCAAGACCACGATAAGCAGGATCGGCAGGGTGATTGCCAGCACCCGGGGAAGGCGCAGACGCACCAGCCACCGCACCAGCGGGTGCAGCACTACGGCGATAAACAGCGCCAGAATAAAGGGCACAATAATATCCGCCGCAACGCGGATCCCCGTCAGCACAATCACCAGCATGCCGAGCATGATGACTATTTTTAATCCGTTGAGGGTAATAATGGGTTTGGCCATGCTGGCTCCTGATACCGTCCGTTTTATATATTCTAACGGCGCGGCGCTTTTAATAAATTAACCAAACGCAAACGGCGAGGGTAAAGAAATGAAAAGGCTTTGAGTAAAATCCTGGCTTGTGGTAAAAATCTGCTGTGTTTAACTACCGGAGACAATTTTCATCTGCACTGACGAGAAGCAACACCGCAGATAATTGTAATTTTATGGACAATCTGTTCAGCACCTATTTTTCAACCCTCTCTGTTTCACTCTCCTCTTTTTGCCTGCTGTCTGGTGAGCAACACTGGCGCAACGCGCTGTAGACCCTCTCTCTGCCTGAGCTGGCGCCCTGCGCCCGGCTGAATCTTCATTCGTTTTTACCCGGCTGCCATCACTGGCGAGCCGCGAAGGATTATATTCTCAAGCAGGAGAAAAACATGTTTTACTGGATCCTCTTAGCCCTTGCTATCGTTGCAGAAATAACCGGCACCCTCTCAATGAAATGGGCAAGCGTGAGCGGTAGTCACAGCGGCTATATTTTAATGCTGTCGATGATTGCCCTGTCGTATATTTTCTTGTCATTTGCGGTTAAAAAAATCGCGCTGGGCGTGGCCTACGCATTATGGGAAGGCGTGGGTATTTTCTTAATCACCCTTTTTAGCGTTTTACTCTTTGATGAGACGCTGACATTGATGAAAATGGCCGGCCTGACGACGCTGGTAGCGGGAATAATATTCATCAAATCCGGCACCCGCAAACCGGTCAAACAGCGTAAGGAGGCGACCCATGCCACAGTTTGAGTGGGTTCATGGCGCCTGGCTGGCGCTGGCGATCGTCCTGGAGATTGCCGCCAACGTGCTGCTGAAGTTTTCCGACGGTTTTCGCCGTAAAACCTACGGCCTGCTGTCGATAGCCGCGGTACTTGGCGCGTTCAGCGCCCTGTCGCAGGCGGTTAAAGGCATTGAGCTGTCGGTGGCTTATGCCCTGTGGGGCGGTTTCGGGATTGCGGCGACGCTGGCGGCGGGCTGGATCCTGTTTGGTCAACGACTGAACCGGAAGGGCTGGATTGGCCTGCTACTGCTTCTTGCCGGGATGATCATGATAAAACTGGCCTGATAACGTCGCTGCCTGTCATTACAGGCAGCGAAATTCATCTCCTGTATTACGCTTAGTCTGATGGCATTGAAAATGATGAGGAATGAATGCATACCCCTTTAAGCTGGCGTAAAATCCCTTCTGCGAAGACCTTGTTTGTCATGATTTTTATGGCAGGGATCGGCTTAATTTTCTCTGTTGTGACCCTGCTGTACCTCTCGCTAAACCTCATCAGCAGTAAAGCCAATGAAATCGACGAGCAGCGCACGGCCCTCTCCGTGCAGGGTGCCGTTCAGACCTCGATTAACCGGGTCTGGTCGCTGGTGATTGATAATGCCGTCTGGGATGACGCGGTGCGCGAAGCCTATCGCCCGGCGCTGGACGTGGACTGGCTCTACAACACCTGGGGGGCGGGCTATAAGGTCAATAACCTGTATGACGGCACCTTTGTGCTCGACGAACGCTTTCGGGTGCTGTGGGGATCGTTCAAAAGCCAGCCTTTCACAGAAAAAAATCTCGATTTCTTTGGCGACGGCTTAAAGTCGCTGATCCTGATGCACACCAACGCCCTGCAGTCGGATAAAAACATCTACGCCGGGATCACCCGCACCCGCGCGGGGATTGCCTTCGTTGGCGTCGGCCTGATCCGTCCGACGATTGGCAACCTGCAGGCAGGAGATAATACCCGCCGCTTTCTGGTCATCACCCGCCATATCAATGCGCAAATTTTGCGCGATCTGGGGAACACCTTTCAGATCGACGATCTGACCTTTACCCCGGAGCAGGTCAGCGACGTTAACGTACCGCTGAAAAGCTCTTCGGGTGAGGTGCTGGGCTATCTGTCGTGGAAGCCGCGCCTGCCGGGCGCCGCCGCGGCGAAAGCCGCCTCGCTGGATATCACCCAGATTGTGCTGTTCACCGCGGCGCTGATCCTGCTGTTTATCCTCTTCAGCTGCGTGGGCCTCTATAAACTGGCGCGCGGCGAGAGCCTGGCGCGAAAGGTGGCACGCACCGACTGGCTCAGCCATTTACCTAACCGTCGGGCGCTGATTGAAGAGCTGGAGCGGGTGAGCCTGCGCGGCGATACCGATCGCAAAAGCGTGGTCTTTATCGACCTCGACGGCTTTAAAGACGTCAATGATATCTACGGCCACGAGGTGGGCGATGAGCTGATCGTCATCATCGCCAGCGCGTTACGCGACAACGTGCCGAAAGACGGCATGCTGGCCCGCATGGGCGGAGATGAGTTTGCCATGACCATCGGCGGGGACAACGGCGAAGCGCTGGCCTCGGCCTTTGCGGGCTTTGTTCTCGATTATCTCCACAATGCGATCCGCGTCGGGGAGCGCACCATCCATATTGGCGCCAGCATTGGGATCGCCAGCGGCTCCCTGGTGGAGTGCACCAGCTCGGAGCTGTTCCGTCGAGCCGATATCGCCATGTACCACTCCAAAATCACCGGCAAAGGGCGGGTGACGCACTATGATACGGAGCTGAACAGCGTCCGTGAGCGCCAGGTGGCGATTGAGAGCCAGATCCGCAGCGGCCTTGAGCGGGACGAGTTTGACGTCTGGTATCAGCCGATCATCGATGCGCGTAGCCAGAAGATGGTCAGCGTGGAGGCGCTGGTGCGCTGGCCGCGACGCCCGGAGGGGCCGCTACCGCCGGACGTGTTTATCACCATCGCCGAGACCAGCGGGCTGATTTATGCTCTGGGGCAGTTTGTCCTGCGCCGGGCCTGTCAGGATCTGGAGCCGTACGCGGATTTAAAACTGTCGGTCAATATCTCGCCCGCGCAGTTCCGCGACCCGGAGTTTGAGGCCAAAGTGGAGGGCGCACTCGACGTGAGCCGCTTCCCGGCCACGCGCCTGCAATTAGAGGTGACCGAAACCTACGTGCTGGAAAACCCCGAGCGTGCGCGCTCGGCCATCAACAACCTGAGAGCACAGGGGATTGCCGTGGCGCTGGATGATTTTGGTACCGGCTACTCGAGCATCGGCTATTTGCGCCGCTTTAACTTCGACACCATCAAGATTGATAAATCCCTGGCCGGGCTTGTGGATCATGACGAGCAGGCCGCGGCCCTGGTCAGCGGCACGGTGCGGATCGCCAGCGCCCTTGGGATGAGCGTGGTGGCCGAAGGCGTCGAGAACGAGAAACAGATGAAGCTGCTGCGGCTGGCGGGCTGCGATCAGTTGCAGGGCTTCTGGTACAGCCAGCCGATGCCGATAGAGGCGATAATGGCGCTACGCCAGCAGCGCCAGTGTTGAATTACTGCTGAGCCAGCTCTTCCAGCTTATCACGGAAGCCGGTGATCGACAGGGCGCGGTTATCCGCCCGCCAGCGATCTTTCGCCGCCGGGGCCGAGCTTTGCACGCCGATAACCTGCCAGCCTTCGGCGGTTTTCAGCATCAGCGGCGAACCGCTGTCGCCGGGCAGGGTATCGCACTGATGCGACAGCACGCCGGTTTGCGCCCAGCCGGTGACGATGCAGTCCTGATGGGTATAGAGCACGTCGAGATGATCTTCCGGGTAACCCGCCTGATTCACCTTACGATCCGCCACTTTCAGGGCGGCGGTGAGGGCGTCTTTATCGCCGGTAAACAGCGGCAGCGGGGTGATCCCCGATGGCGGATTACGCAGCACCACCAGACCAAAATCCCACGAGGCGGCAGACGGCGGCACGATCCAGCCATCGCCGTCGGCTTTCAGCCGTCGACCGAGTGACGCCGGGACGCGTCCTTCAATACCGTGGATCTCATAGCGCCAGCTGCCTTTCTGCGACACAAAGCGCAGGGCAACGGCGGTATCCGGTTTCCCGTTTGGCGGCACCAGCAGGCAGTGGCCGGCGGTTAGCGCCAGCTGAGGGGTGATGAGGGTCGCAGTACACAGATTTCCACTGGCGGTTTCCAGCTGGCCAATGGCATCCCATGGCGAGCGGGAAGGATCGGTGACACGCGTACGGTCATCATGACCAAAAAACAGCGTTTGTACCTCTTTTTTGACGGTCGCAGCATCGGCGCTGCCATCGTCTGCATGACTCAGCCCAGAAAAGAGAAAAAACGTTCCCAGTACAACCACAACAGATTTACGCATATCACACTCTGAAGGGGGATAATTATGATTATTAAATATGAACCCTGGTTATTAACTATAGACGGGACAGCGCGAAAGTGGGAGTAAAATCAGCGTGCTACACTCAGGAAATATAAAACACACTGGCGACAAGTGCGCATAAAATAAGCGTGATGAGAATGAACTCAAACCGATAGCGCTGAAACATAACGCCCTCCGGATAGAAAAACGGCGCTGCAACCTTACCGGTTCAGCGCCGGGGACCAACGTGCCCGTCCGGGCACGTTAAGGTAAGTCGGCTTAGGCAGCCGGTTTAGCTGCCGGGGCTGCAGCTTCGTGTTTCACTGGTTTTTTGTGGTGTTTTTTAGCGGCCTGGGCTTTCTGGGCTACCGGAGCGGCTTCGGCTTTTTTCACTTCTTTCTTGTGATGCTTTTTCGCTGCCTGAGCTTTCTGCTCGACCGGTGCAGCTTCTTCTTTCTTCACTGCTTTTTTATGGTGCTTTTTAGCAGCCTGCGCTTTCTGTACGGCCGCTTTTTTGTGTTTTTTGTGGTGCACGGTTTTCGCAGCTGGTGCTGCGGTGGTGGTGGTCGCGGTTGCAGCTGGTGCAGCTGGTGCAGCGGTGTTGGCGACGGTGTCAGCCGCAAATGCAGCAGAAGAGAGACCCATTGCAGCGGCAACAACCAGAGCTAATACTTTATTCATCATCCTACCCTCGAATTTGGTTTTTCATTTAACCCCACTGCGGGGCCGTTGAAAGAACTATATCCCTGAAATTGCGGGGCTTCCGTGAGTGATTGGTGACGGCGTGTAACGCAATGTACAAAGGCGGGTGGAAAGCGTACGAACGAGCCCGTCCGTACGCGTTATCGTTATTTCTTCAGTGCCGCGAGAATGGCTGCCGGGGATTGACTACCTACTATTGAGCGCGATTCGGGTTCGACCACCACCATCACCGGCGTGACGCTGATGCCCAGCCTGTCTGCCAGCGCGGACTGACGCGTGACCAGATCGGAACAGGCCGGGGTAGTGTCGTTATCAGGTAAAAATCCTGCCATCGCCTGCTGCAGGCTTTTCGTCTTGTCATCGGAACACCAGACGCGCCCCATATCTTCTATTACCGAGTCGCGAATCGATTTCGGGGCAACGGTCAAAAATGACAGGGTTAACCCGGCATCCGTATACTTTTTAACGTTTTTCACCACTTCGCTGCAGTAGACACACTGGTTATCAATAAACACCAGCAATTTGTACTTTTCGGCGGGTGCCTGGAAAGTGATGGGTTGGAGGTCATCCAGCGAGCGGGTGATATCGTCGTAAGCTTCTTGCGGCGTGTTGTCCGTGGCCGGGGTCGTGGCGGCGAAAGCGCCGGAACTCACCGCACACAACAGAGCTATGGCTATTGTTTTGGTAATGCCTTTCATCATTCATCCCTTTATTTATGGTTTAGCCCGGTCTGTTAACAGCTTGATTGTGCGACCAGGTCAATACCTCATACAGAAAGTGAAGGCGCGACGATATGTGCAAAATCATCTTCTTATTGCATAAAGGGAAAAAAACGCCGGAGCAGGCTCCGGCGGGAGGTATTACAGATAACGGGAGGTGAGATGGTCGCGGAAGTAGCGGCTGTTAAGATCTTCCCCTGTCGCCTGCTCGATCAGCTGGGCGGTGGTGAAGCGGCTGCCGTGCTGCCAGATGTTCTGGCGCAGCCAGTCGAACAGGGCACTGAAATCCCCGACGGCGATGGCGGCATCCAGATCCGGCAGGGCTTTTTTGGCAGCAGCGAACAGCTGAGCGGCGTACATCGCGCCCAGGGTGTACGACGGGAAGTAACCAAAGCCGCCGTCCGTCCAGTGGATGTCCTGCATACAGCCGTTGCGGTAGTTATCTTTGGTCGACAGGCCCAGCCACGCCTGCATCTTCTCATCCCACAGCGCCGGGATGTCCTCCACTTCGATCTCGCCGTTAATCAGTGCCCGCTCGATCTCGTAGCGCAGCACCACGTGCGCCGGATAGCTGACCTCGTCAGCATCCACGCGGATATAGCCGGGCTTGACGCGCTGGTTCCAGGCGACAAAGTTCTCCGGCGTGAAGGCCGCCTGGCTGCCGAAGCGCTCATGCACCGCCGGGAGCAGATGGTTGAGAAATGCCTTGCTGCGCCCGAGCTGCATCTCAAAGAACAGGCTCTGGGATTCGTGGATAGCGGTAGAGCGCGCCAGGGCGATAGGCTGGCCGAGCCAGTTGCGCGGCAGGTTCTGTTCGTAGCGGGCGTGGCCGGTCTCGTGGATCACACCGAACAGGGCGCTGAGCAGCTCCTCTTCATCGTAACGGGTGGTGATGCGCACGTCCTCCGGCACGCCGCCACAAAACGGGTGGGCGCTGACGTCCAGCCGACCGGCGTTAAAGTCGAAGCCGAGGGACTTCATGGCTTCCAGCCCCAGTTCACGCTGGCTCGCCGTCGGGAATGGACCCTGCGGTGGCACAAAAGACTGTTGCGCCTGCTTCTCGACAACCTGGTTCAGCAGGTCCGGCAGCCAGGATTTGAGATCGCCAAACAGGCCGTCCAGCCGGGCACTGGTCATGTCCGGTTCGAAAATATCCAGCAGCGCATCGTAAGGCGCACAGCCTTTGGCGTCGGCGCGCAGGCGGGCCTCTTCCCGACTCAGCTTCACCACCTCTTTCAGGTTGGCGGCAAAGCCCTGCCAGTCATTCGCCGGACGCTGGGTGCGCCAGGCGTGTTCGCATTTACTGCCCGCCAGCGATTTGGCTTCAACCAGCGACTCCGGCAGCAGCGCGGCCTGCTGATAATGACGGGTCATCTCCCGCAGGTTGGCCTGTTCGACATCGTTGAGATCTTCGCTTTCCGCGTTACGCAGCCAGTCGGCCACCTTTGCGTCGGTCAGGATCTGATGCTGCAAGACGCTCAGCTCTGCCAGGGCCTCGCCGCGGGCGGTGCTGCCGCCGGCGGGCATCATCGTAAACATGTCCCAGCTGGCGATGGCGGAGAGGTGGGAGAAGCGGGAGAGACGCTGGAAGGTTCGGGTGAGTTGCTGATAAGAAACGTTTTTCGACATAGTTCTTGTTCTCGTTCAGATGGATGTGTTCAGGGGAGTGTACCGTGATTTAAGCACTTTTCCTGCATTCATCTTACACACCCGGCGATGAAGGGGATTTGGTGCTTAAGCTGCATAACACGGCACTGAAGGCTGAACAGGCGGGAATGGGGCTGCGTCTGGCGGTAATACTGAAATCGAATTGCGCGTGAGGGTGTTTAACAGAGCCTGCCAATGACAGGCTCTGTAAAGCATTAGTATGAAATAGTCATAACGGCAGTGCCTTTTACATTACCTGGGGTAACTTTTTCGGCAGTTTTTACGTAAGTCGCTTTGTAACGCATGAAGGTAGGGGTGCCCGGCGTGTAGGCGATCGTTTTACTATGAGAACCGTCAAAGTTAATGCGGCTATTATCATTTTCGAGCAAGGTGACAGCAGTATTCCCGGCTGCGCCAGAAGCAATCTGGTTGGTCAGAACATTGGTCATATCAGAAGGAGTGACACCGCTAATACTGACATTCAGATTACCCGTAAAATCTTTACCGCCACTCTTACAATCAGAGACTTTATAGACAACCTCTTTGGTAAACGACATGGCTGGTGTATTTACCGCCAGAGCCTCCAGTGAATCAGCTCTGATATCATCCAGGATGACAGTGTTGTTGGTTGTCGCACCGCCTGGCGTTACGTCACAGGAGTTTGAGTCGTCAGATACCACACCGTGTATAACAACATTTGCTTTGTTGCCAGCAGCCAGAACCGGGAGAGCGGCAACCGCTGTAGCGGCAACAAAAATAGCGAGAATGGTTTTTTTCATTTATCTAATCCATATTAAATTCAATGGCAATTCCTGACGCAAATATAAGTCATCACTTTTATTGAAATAAGTGATGTGTGCTTACCTTGCTTGCTTTGCTTTTACGCGCATTCAATACTACCTTTTCCTTTATTGCTCAAGAAAGGGTCTTTTTCTTAATATAAAGCTTCCAGAAAAGGGGGTGTTTATTTCTGCTTTTACAATGGGTTGATTTTTTCTAAATTTGGAGGGTGAATAAGGCTGTTTTATTTAAGAAAGTATATTGTTGATAACATTCATTCATAATATGTATAAACCAGGTATCATTTATAATACCTGGTCTGGAAAGCGTTGAAACAAGAGGTTCAGCTCAAACGCCGATGAAGGCTCCTGCCCACCAGCAACGCCCCACACAGCATCACCGCAATAAACCCACCCACGCCGTTCCAGCCGTACTGATGCCAGAACACGCCGCCGAGCGTCCCGGCGATGCTGGAGCCCAGATAGTAGCTGAACAGATACAGCGAGGACGCCTGGCCTTTGGCGCGACGGGCGCGCGGGCCGATCCAGCTGCTGGCGACCGAGTGGGCGGCAAAGAAGCCGGCTGAGAAGAGCAGCATCCCGGCAAAAATCACCCACAGGTTGCCCAGCAGGGTTAACAATACCCCGGCCAGCATAATGCCCGTTGAGGCCAGCATTACCGGGCCACGCCCGAAGCGGGTGGTCATCGCCCCGGCTTTTGGTGAGCTCCAGGTACCGGTGAGGTAGGCGACCGACAGCAGGCCGACCAGGGCCTGGCTCAGGTGCCAGGGGGCAAGCATCAGCCGGTAGCCAATATAGTTGAACAGGGTGACAAACGAGCCCATCAGCAGGAACCCGGTCAGGAACAGCAGGGGCAGGCCCTGGTCGCGCCAGTGCAGGCGGAAGTTAATCAGCAGCGTTTTTGGCCGCAGCGCGGTAGGGCGAAAGTGGCGCGATTCCGGGAGAATTTTCCAGAACATGAGCGCCGACGCCAGCGCAAAACAGCCGATCGCCGCCAGCGCTATCCGCCAGCTGAAGAAGTCGGTAAAGACCCCGCTCAGCAGCCGTCCGCTCATCCCGCCAATGGAGTTACCGCTGATGTAGAGCCCCATCGAGAAGGCGACAAAGCTGGGGTGGATCTCCTCGCTGAGGTAGGTCATACCCACCGCCGCCACGCCGCTAAGGGAGAGGCCGATCAGCGCGCGCATGATCAAAATCCCGTGCCAGCTGGTCATCATCGTCGACAGTAAGGTACAAACCGAGGCCAGCAGCAGGGCGGTAACCATTACTGGCTTACGCCCGATGGCATCGGACAGCGGACCGGTAAAGAGTAAGCCGACCGCCAGCATCCCGGTGGAGATAGAGAGCGAAATACTGCTGCTGGCGGGCGTGACGCCGAACTCCTGGGACAACACCGGCAGGATCGGCTGCACGCAGTAGAGCAGGGCGAAAGTCGCCAGTCCGGCGGAGAAGAGCGCCAGGGTGACCCGCATAAACTGCGGGGTGCCGCGTTTGATTAATTGAACCGGCCGCGCTTTAGCCGGTAAGAGATCGATATCATCTGTCGGGGCGATATCAGCCGTTGTTGTACGACTCACGTAAGTTCCTTGCTTCAACATCCCCGTGATTTCTGGTGACGGGTATGACCACAGGGATCAGGGTAGGAAAATGTAAATATTCTGTCTAATATATTAATAATCTCAAATGATACGTTAAAAATATGAATATCGAACTGCGTCACCTGCGCTACTTTGTGGCCGTCGCTGAGGAGCTGCATTTTGGTCGCGCGGCGGCGCGGCTGAATATCTCCCAACCGCCGCTGAGCCAGCAAATTCAGATCCTGGAGCAGCAGATTGGGGCGCGTTTGCTGGCGCGCACCAACCGCAGCGTGGGGCTGACGGCGGCCGGACGCCAGTTTCTGGCCGACAGTCGCCAGATCCTGAGTCAGGTGGACGAGGCAGCCGCCCGGGCAGAACGCCTGCATCATGGCGAAACCGGTGAGCTACGCCTCGGGTTTACCTCCTCCGCGCCCTTTATCCGCGCCATATCGCAAACCCTGTCGTCGTTTCGCCGCCTCTCGCCGGATGTGCATATACAGACCCGGGAGATCAACACCCGGGAGCAGATCGTCCCCCTGAGTGAAGGCTCGCTCGACCTCGGCCTGATGCGTAATACCCGGCTACCGGATACCCTGGCGTGGCAGAGGATACTGCGCGAGCCGCTGCTGGCGATGATCCACCGGGATCATCCCCTGGCGGCAAAGCCTGCCATTTCTCTCGCAGAGCTGGCCCAGGAGCCCTTTGTCTTTTTCGACCCCCATGTCGGCACCGGCCTGTATGACGACATCCTGGGGCTGCTGCGCCGCCACGGGATCAATCCGCTCATCACCCAGGAGGTGGGCGAGGCGATGACCATTATCGGCCTGGTGGCAGCAGGGCTGGGGGTGTCGATCCTGCCGGCCTCGTTTAAGCGCCTCCAGCTAAACGAAATGCGCTGGGTAGCGATAGCCGAACCGGACGCGGTGTCAGAGATGTGGCTGGTATGGTCAAAGCACCATGAACTCAGCGCCGCGGCACAACGTTTCAAAAATCTGTTGCTTAACGCTGCATCGGGCGGCTAAGCCGCAAAAAAAGCGGGTAAAAATGTGCTGTAAATCACAAGGCTAAGTAAAAATTTGACGATTACTGTAGAAGTGCTTCACCATAGCCCACAGTTTATTTCGAAGCTCGAAAATAAGGGAGTACGTGGTGGTTGCTGATAGTCAGCCTGGGCATATCGATCAGATTAAGCAGACCAATGCGGGTGCGGTATATCGCCTGATTGATCAGCTTGGGCCGGTCTCGCGCATCGATCTTTCCCGCCTTGCGCAACTGGCGCCTGCCAGTATCACCAAGATCGTACGAGAAATGCTCGAAGCGCATCTGGTGCAGGAGACCGAAATTCAGGAGCCGGGCAGCCGTGGCCGTCCGGCGGTAGGGCTGGTGGTGGAAACCGAAGCCTGGCACTACCTCTCGTTACGTATCAGCCGGGGCGAAATCTACCTGGCGCTGCGCGATCTCAGCAGCAAGCTGGTAGTGGAAGAGCAACTGCCGCTGGAGCTAAAGGCCGAGCTGCCGCTTGAGGTACGGATCACCGCGCTTATCGATCAATTCTTTATTCATCACCAGCAGAAGCTGGAGCGTCTGACCGCTATCGCCATCACCATGCCCGGCATCATTGATACCGAAAACGGCATTGTCCACCGGATGCCGTTCTACGACGACGTCAAGGAGATGCCGCTCGGCGAAGTGCTGAAAAACCACACCGGCGTGCCGGTCTATATCCAGCATGACATCAGCGCCTGGACGATGGCCGAGGCGCTGTTCGGGGCCTCGCGCGGGGCGCGGGATGTGATTCAGGTGGTGATTGACCACAACGTGGGGGCCGGGGTGATCACCGATGGCCGTCTGTTACATGCCGGGAGCAGTAGCCTGGTGGAGATTGGCCACACTCAGGTCGATCCCTACGGCAAACGCTGCTACTGCGGTAACCACGGCTGCCTGGAGACCATCGCCAGCGTGGACAGCGTGCTCGAGCTGGCCCAGCTCCGGCTCGGTCAGTCGATGAGCTCAACGCTCCACGGTCAGCCCCTGACGGTGGAGTCCCTGTGTGCGGCCGCCCAGCAGGGCGATCTGCTGGCAAAAGATATCATTACCGGCGTCGGCACCAACGTCGGGCGCATCATTGCCATCATGGTGAACCTCTTTAACCCGCAAAAGATCCTGATTGGTTCGCCTCTGAGCAAGGCGGCAGACGTTCTGTTCCCGGCGATTGCCGACTCCATCCGCCAGCAGTCCCTGCCTGCCTACAGTAAACATATTGTGGTGGAGAGCACCCAGTTTACCAATCAGGGGACAATGGCCGGTGCGGCGCTGGTGAAAGACGCGATGTACAACGGCTCCCTGCTGATTCGTCTGCTACAGGGTTAACAGATTCCTGTAGTCTTACCAAAAATTGCGCTATCTCAAACTGAGCGGATAGCGCATGCCTTAGACTTCCCCCACTGAATTATTTCCTTGATTTATATTTCCAGAGCATAACGGTGGAGTGAGTGATGCTTAAGCGTTTCTTTGTAACGGGTACTGATACTTCTGTCGGGAAGACGGTGGTGTCCCGCGCCTTGCTGCAAGCCCTGATGGCCAGCGGTAAGAGCGTTGCAGGGTACAAACCGGTAGCAAAAGGGAGTAAAGAGACGCCAGAGGGATTGCGCAATAAAGATGCGCTGGTGTTACAAAGCGTCTCCTCGCTTGAACTGCCTTACCACGCAATAAACCCCATTGCCCTCAGCGAAGATGAGAGCAGCGTGGCGCACAGCGGGCTGGTCAATTACACCCTGTTGTCGAACGGGCTCGCCAGCCTGAGCGAACAGGTCGATCACGTGGTGGTGGAAGGGACCGGCGGCTGGCGCAGCCTGATGAACGATCTGCGTCCATTGTCAGAGTGGGTAGTGCAGGAGCAACTCCCGGTGCTGATGGTGGTGGGCATTCAGGAAGGCTGTATTAACCATGCCCTGCTGACGGCGCAGGCGATCGCCAATGACGGCCTGCCGCTGGTGGGCTGGGTGGCAAACCGCATCAATCCAGGCCTGGCCCACTATGCCGAAATCATAGAGGTACTGAGTAAAAAACTGCCGGGTCCGCTGGTGGGCGAGCTGCCCTATCTACCGCGCGCTGAGCAGCGCGATCTAGCGCACTACATCGACCTCTCGACTTTCGGCAGTGTGCTGTCCGTAGATCGAGTCGTGGCGTAACGTCCGCGACAGGACCGACGCCACCACGCAGGCAATCAGCAAGCCGGGCAGCAGCAGATACTGCCCGGTCATTTCACAGACCATCAGCGCCGACATGATCGGCGCGTGCGTTGTGGCGGCAAGCAATGTCGCCATCCCCGCCAGCCCCAGCAAAATCGCCATTTCAGACCCAGGCAACCACAGCATAAAGAGCTGCGCAAACAGCATCCCGGTCGCCATGCCGACAAACAGCGTTGGCGTAAATACTCCGCCTGGTGCCCCCGAACCACTGCTGGCAAGCACGGCCAGTAATTTACAAATGAATACCCCGGCAATCACCGACAGCAGCGGCGGCGCGATCAGGAACGCCTGCACCACGCTGTAGCCGTTGCCCCACACCTTAGGCGTCAGCAGCGAGAGCAGCCCGACGATCAGCCCGCCCAGCGCCAGCTGCCACGGCGGTGAGAGCCGGAGGCGCAGAAACAGGGAGTGGCTGATATCCATCAGCCACATCAGCGCCGGGCCGCAGATGCCTGCCAGCAGGCCCATGCCGACCATCAGGGCGTAATCTAACCCGGTCAGCGTTGCGCTGAGATGCACCTCGTACAGCGTGCTGGCACCGGGGCTGAGCAGGCGGGTGGTGAGCAGGGCGACAACCGCGGCAATCACCACCGGACCGAGCGAGGCCAGCATCAGGGTGCCGAATAAGATCTCGGCAATAAACAAGCTTCCGGCTAAGGGCGCATGGTAGGCGCTGGCCATCCCGGCGGCAGCTCCGCAGGCGATCCACAGTTTCCATTCTGATTTTGGCGTAAAGCGCTGGGCAAAAAAGGAGGCGGCGAGGGCAGCCAGCAGGATCATCGCCCCTTCACGGCCTATGGCGCTGCCGCTGGCGACCACCAGTAACGATGCCAGGGATTTCACCAGGCTGGCGCCGTAGTCAAACTGCCCGTCGCCCGTTTCCAGAGCTTCCATATAGTCGGTGGGAGCATGCGGGCGCTGCGCCGTCATCCGCTGCCAGCCCCACAGCAACAATCCGGCCGCCAGCCCGCCCAGCGCGGGCGTCAGGGCGCGTCGCCAGGGCGAAAGCATACTGGCCGCATTCACCAGGCTGCCGCTTTCGTTACTGAGGAACAGCCACTCCAGCAGAGTCATGGCGTGACGAAACACCGCCACGGCCAGCGCCGCCAGCACGCCGGTGACGGTGGCAATCAGCAGCCTGCGAAACATCGCGCGAATGTCAGGGTAAGCATGAAGACGATGCATGGGTTACGCGTAAACAGGAAAGATACAATATTGTGGGGGGAAATCGTGGGGTTAGCAACGTAAAGAGCCGGGCATTGCCCGGCTTACAGGATCAGCTTTCGCTATAAATATTCAGCGCCCGGCGGGTACGCCCGGAGCTGAGATACTCCGCAATATAGTCCTGGGAAATCTCGCCGTTATAGCGCCCCTCCTCATCGACAATCGGCATCCAGCTGGTGTTGCTCTCGTACAGACGGGACAGCACCACGCGCAGGTTGTCTTCCGCCTTGCCGGTCATGCGGAACGGGTGGATCAGATCGGCACAGGTGCCGCTGGCCTGACGCGCTTCCCGGCGCTTCACAAAGCCCAGCGGTTTACCGTTTTCGTCCACCACGGTCACGGCCCGGATGTCGTTGTCATCCATGATGGCAAAGGCTTCAGGCAGCGGCGTCGCCGGACGCACGGTCAGGGTTGGCTGCTGATCGGTCACATCCCCCGCCGACACCAGCAGCAGGCGCTTCAGGGTGCGGTCCTGGCCGACGAACGAGCCGACAAACTCATTCGCCGGTTTGGCCAGCAGTTCATCCGGGCTGGCGCACTGAACAATTTTCCCCTGACGGAAGACGGCGATGCGGTCGCCCAGCTTCAGCGCCTCGTCGATGTCGTGGCTCACCAGCATCACGGTCTTTTTCAGCTTGCGCTGCATCTCGAGGAACTGGTTCTGGATCACCTCGCGGTTAATCGGGTCGACCGCACCGAACGGCTCATCCATCAGCAGCACCGGAGGATCCGCCGCCAGGGCACGAATAACGCCGATACGCTGCTGCTGGCCGCCGGACATCTCGCGCGGATAGCGGTTGAGGAACTTATGCGGATCCATCGCCACCATATCCATCAGCTCCTCGGCGCGGGTTTTACAGCGGGCTTTATCCCAGCCCAGCATCCGCGGCACCACGGTGATGTTCTCTTCGATGGTCATGTTCGGGAACAGACCAATCTGCTGGATCACGTAGCCGATGTTGCGGCGCAGGGTGACGGTATCCATGTCGGTGGTGTCCTGACCGTTGATCAGGATCTTGCCGCTGCTTGGGGTAATGAGGCGGTTAATCATCTTCAGGGTCGTGGTCTTGCCGCAGCCGGACGGGCCGAGCAGCACGCACATTTCCCCTTCGGGCACGTTCAGGTTGACGTTGTCCACGGCCTTAAAGCTCTGGCCCTGTTTCTGTGAAAATTGTTTGGTGAGGTTTTCCAGTTTTATCATTATCGAATCCCCTTTGGAGTCAGAACGATCTGCAGACGGTGCAGTAACCAGTCGAGCACAATCGCTAAAAGACAAATCATCAGTGCACCGGCAATCAGCATACGGATATCGCTTCCGCCAATGCCGTTAAGCAGCAGCAGGCCCAGCCCGCCCGCGCCGATGACGGCGGCAATCGCCATCACACCAATGTTCATCACCACGGCGGTGCGGATCCCGCCAAAAATCACCGGTAGCGCCATTGGAATTTCTACCCAGCGCAGACGCTGCCAGAAGGTCATGCCGATGCCGCGACCGGCTTCGCGCAGGCCGGGTGGCAGGCTGTCGAGGGCGGTGTGGGTATTACGCACAATCGGCAGCAGCGAGTAGAGGAACACCGCCGTAATGGCGGGCAGGGCGCCAATACCCTGACCGATCATGGAAAAGAGCGGGATCATCAGGCCGAACAGAGCGATGGACGGGATAGTCAGCACGATGGTGGCAATCCCCAGCACCGGCGTTGCCAGCCATTTGTGGCGCACGATCAGAATGCCCAGCGGCACGCCAATAATGATGGCCAGGCCCACGGCCAGCGCCACCAGCCACAGATGTTGCAGCGTCAGGGTTAACAGATAGCCCCAGTTATCAATAATGTAGTGAACCGTATCCATAGCGCCTCCTTACAGCAGCTGCTTGCTACGCAGGAAATCACGGGCGACCTGCTGCGGTGACTGATGATCGATATCCACCTTCTTGTTCAGTTCGGTGATAACGTCGTTGTTGAGCTGGGCGGAGAGGGTATTCAGCGCTTCCTCCAGGCCCGGATTGGCTTCCAGCGTGTCCTTACGCACCACCGGGGTCACCGCGTAGCTCGGGAAGAAGCCTTTATCATCTTCTAGCACCTTCAGGTCGAAGCCCTTCACGCGCCCGTCGGTGGTGTAGATCAGCCCGGCGTCGACAAAGCCGTCGCGCACCGCGTTATAGACCAGACCGGGGTCCATCTGGCGGATCTGCGGGCGATCCAGCTCCAGGTTATAGGCAGCCTGGAGCGGCTTCATGCCGTCGCTGCGCCCGGAAAATTCCAGGTCCAGCCCCAGCAGCCAGTTGTTATCCGGGTCGGTTTTACGCACCTGCTCAACCTTCGCCACCAGCTCCGACATGGTGTTGATATGTTCGGCTTCGGCGCGCTTACGCTGCATGGCGAAAGCGTAGGTATTGTTCATGTCGGCGGGTTTAAGCCACACCAGACCGTGCTTCGCATCCAGGCGCTTCACGGTCTCGTAAGACTCCTGCGGCGACATGCGTTTGTTGATGTGGTTAAAGATGATCAGCGAAGTCCCGGTGTACTCCCAGGTCATGTCGATCTGCTTGTTGATCATCGCGTTACGGGAAATCACCGTCGCAATATTGGTCTGCGGCTGCACCTGAAAACCTTTCTTTTGCAGATACTGTACGGTCATGGCCGAGAGAATGTGCTGCTCGGTAAAGCTCTTGGTCGCCAGAATCAGCGGTGCGGCGAGCGCCTGGCTGGAGAAGAGCGCGGCGGCGCACAGCGCCGTCAGGCCGGTAAACAGTCTCATAGAAGCTCCTTGTTATAATTATCGCGCGAGGTGCGGGCTCATCAGACGACCCAGCGCCGCCAGCAGCGTATCCAGAATCAGGGCGAACAGGGCGGTAGCCGCCGCGCCCAGGATCAGCGTCGGGAAGTCGTTCAGGTAAATACCCGGGAAAATCAGCTCGCCGTAGCTGCTGGCGCCGATCAGGAAGGCCAGCGGCGCGGTACCGACGTTAATCGCGGTGGCGATGCGGATCCCGGAGAGCATCACCGGCCAGGCGTTGGGGACCTCCACCTGCCACAGACGCTGCCATTTGGTCATCCCGATACCGTTCGCCGCTTCCAGCAGCGAGCCCGGCACCGAGCACAGCCCGGCGTAGGTGTTACGCACGATGGGCAGCAGCGAGGCCAGGAACAGGGCGATGATGGCCGGGGTATCACCAATGCCAATCACCACCATCGCCAGGGCCAGAACGGCCAGCGGCGGCAGGGTGTTACCGACGTTAAAGATTTGCATCACGTATTCGGCGATACCACGCGCGGCCGGACGGCTCAGCAAAATACCGCTGGGGATACCGACCAGCAGGGCGAAGAACATGGAGGAGAAGACTAAAATCAGATGCTGTTGCCCGAGATAGACCAGGTCAACCTGGCGCGCTTTGATCGTCTCCAGCCCAATTCCCCAGACGAGGAGGGCGACGACCACGATAATCGCGCCGACAAAAAGCAGCGAACGTTTGAATAATGGATGCATTGCGATGTGTCTCCCTGTGCGCATGCGTTATAGCAACCACCGGTTGCCTGTTGTTATGCCATGATTCGGCAGGGGTAGTTGAGCTATAGCAAGCGATTGGGAAGGGTTCCAGCGAAGCGGTGAAATCAGTAACCCGATGAAAACAGGGGAAATCATGGGTTAAGCCTTATGGGATAAGGCCTGGTTCGGGTCAGGCAGAATAGTCTTAAAGATAATTTCATTAAGTGACACCGTCACTTAATGAAGGAGTAAACTTGTTATTTGCTCAGCGCAGCACGGGCTTTTCGCACCCTCAGCGAGGTGCTGATGATGGAGAAAGCGGCTACAAAAGTCAGCATCAGCCCCAGCGCCAGCATCGCATTAAAGCCAAACCATCTGAACAGTATCAGCCCCGCAATCCCTCCCGTGATAAACGAGAAAAGGGTGGTGAGATGGGTTTTAAGCTGGCTTCTTTGGGCTGCCGTATCTTTGGAGAAATCCCGGCGTAGCATCGCCACCACAACGGAAGCCAGCGCAATGCCTGCATCGGTTAAGGTGCCGGTTATGTGCGTGGATCTTACCCGTCCGCCGGAAAGTTGTGTGGAGGTTGAATTATGGATCCCCATCAGTCCGCAGAGAAAAACAATAATTTCACGATTGGTTGTTAAGGTATGAAAATACATTTCATACAGAGAGACGCCCGCCAGTAATACTCCTTCAATAAACAAAACCTGACAAAAAATGAGCCGTACGTTCTGAACGATGCCCCATAAAACGATTATCCGCGCAATGATTGCGCCCGTCACAAACGACAAAATAATGGTGGCAAAGAAGATAATATCGTTCAGATCCGTTGAGGAAACTTCGCTGGAAAATTGTGAAGTGTTGCCGGTCATGTGGGAAGGAAAAAAACCGAATGCCCCCAGCGCAATGGCATTCAGCAAGCCTGCGGAGGTGGCCAGCCAGAGGGCGAGCCGGCGATCCTCCTGATGCGTACGTTCTTTCTTGAGTTTAATCAGCAAAGAATACCTCCGGTTTGAGCTTTGCCTGAATAATCAGGCTAGCAAAGCCAGTTCCTGGATTGTCCAGGATAGCGCTTAATTATTACGGCACCGGAGGCGTGTGTAGATTTCGTAATTAAATAAAATAACCCTGGCAAGAAAGCGATTATTTAACTTCAGGGGCTAAGTTCATAGCATGCCATTATTCCCGTGGCGTAAAAACGCCGGACGCTGGTTTAAACGCTCAAACCAGGCCTCGATGGCGGGCACCTGCGGCTTCTCAAAAGGGGTCATTTTCCAGCGGTTCACCGACAGCCCCAGCACCACGTCGGCCAGGGTAAACGTCTCGCCCGCCACCCATGCCCCGGTGCGTTGCAGCTGCTGCTCGAGGATCATGATGTGGTGGTTCCACTCCGTAATTCCCGCCGCAATCCGCGCGGGATCGTTGAACTCCGGGTTTTTGCGCCCCAGCGCCGGGAAGACATAGCGCCAGGCGTTGTTGAATTCCGTCGCCTGCCAGTCCATCCAGCGCTCGATGTTGGCGCAGGCCTGCGGCTCCAGGGGGAGCAGGTCGTCGCGCCCGGCTTTACGCACCAGATAGCGGCAAATGGCATTGGATTCCCACAGCACAAAGTCGCCGTCGATAAGCACCGGCACCATGGCGTTCGGGTTCAGCTTGCGGAAGGCGTCGGTTTCCGTCGAGGCAAAGCCGCTGCCGTAGTCTTCCTGCAGATAGTCGAGACCGATCTCTTCGCAGGTCCAGAGCACTTTACGCACGTTGATGGAGGTGGTTTTGCCGAGGATTTTTAGCATGGTGCAGGCGTCCTTTTTATGGGGTGGTTAACAGCAGGTCAACCCTAAATAGGGTAGTAGTTCCTTCTGCGTTTATCGCGTTAGTCTGTTTACGACAAAAGGACCACAACAAGAAGCACTGTATGGAAATTATTTTGATGCGTCATGGAAAGCCTGCTTTTTCAGGTTCTTCAAGAGTCACGAGCCTGGAGATGGCCACATGGATTTCACACTATAACCTTTCTGAGACGGGTAGTGATATGCCCCCGCAATCCAGTCAGGCGTTAGCATCCAGCGCACTGCAGATCCTGAGCAGTCCTCTTCCCAGAGCGCTTTCTTCCCTGAAGGCATTAGGGCGTACACCGACTCTCATTGATGATGTGTTCAAAGAAGCTGACCTGCCCATATTCCACATACCCGGTTTAAGGTTAGCGCCTACCTTCTGGGTAGCTATTTTTCGCGTCCTGTGGCTGTGTGGCCTCTCCCCTCGTGTTGAGCCCATGGCGACAGCTAAACAACGCGCCGTTCAGGCTGCGGATATCCTCTTCACCTGTGCAAAAACATCAAACGGCCCTGTGCTGCTTATGGGGCATGGGGTGATGAATCGGCTGATTGCGAGGGTACTCATATCGTTGGGCTGGAAAGAAGTTCGTCGACAGGGTAGAGGTTATTGGAGCGCAGGAATCTACCGCTTAGACTAAGTGACGTTCTTGATTATTTTAAGGCGCTTTACAGGAAAATATTGGATATGAAAGAGATAGACATTGGTTTTACGCGGCCGTGCCGAACGCGAGTAAATTGACAAAAAATAGGCAAGTAATATTGTTAAAAGAAAATAATGGCCGCAGTTTGCTGGCACATTCACAATCAACTTGATGAGAATTTTCCGTTAAGTTGCAAAGCAAACTTTGTGGATGTAAATTACAATCTTAAATTCATTGCAATTATCAGAGGGAAAATGAAAATTCGCCTGCAATACCCCTTATATTTAGTAGTTTTATCTTCTTCACTTATGTCTGTATCAGCAAATGCAATTCCTCCTGTTAAGGCCGTAGACGTTAAATCATTTGACATTGGTGGTGTTAAAACGGGAATGAGCATTGAAGAAGCGCAAGCTGCAATGCAGAAAAACTTTGGTATAAAGCCTGCTCAAATAAGGGCATCAAAGTCGATGGAAAGTCAGACTCCAAGTATCGTTACAGGGAGTCAGCAGATTATGCACCTGGTATACGAAGATAATGGAACCCGTATGCAGGTGAATTTCCAACCCCGAGTTCCTTATAACAAATCTAATCCGATGGCTGTTTCGCAGGTCCTCTATGAAATACCATGGACGAAAGAAAATGAAAACAATATGGTCGAGGCTGCCTTGAATAAGTACGGACCGGTATCAACTGGCGGTGTATTTCCTGTTTGGTGTGAAAAGCCAATGCCTACTTCAGGAATGGGCTGTGAGAGCGGTACGGCAAGCCTTTCTATGGGTAACACGAAAATAGAGCTGATTGATCCTGCATGGCAGAATGCCGTCATAAATTACATGGATCAACAAAAAAAGACTAAGCCTATGTTGTAAAAAATGAATCCGGATTCATTGTAAATGTATTTTAGTGAGTAACTGAATCCGGATTTATTAAGTCACGAACCAAACATTCTTAAGTCCTTTTAGTGTCTGAACATCGCCTTGCCTGTCGTTATGAATTTTCTGATGCAGGCTGCAGGCTGCACGCCCTAAATGACATTATTTGTCATGATCAAGAGAGAGGATGAATAAGGTCACATAATAGAAAGCGCATGAAAAAAGCGCTAATTAATCGACTTAAGTCAAATTAACGCTGGTTAACCGATCCCCAGGTGTAACGTTGTATAAGTGGTTGTTAAGATTAATCTTAGAATCAACGGAAATAAAGACTATTCATTAGAGATGCTGAATGTTTTGGCGTAAATTTATTCGTAAATATCATGTTACAAATTCTACGAATTTATTCACAACCAAGGACGTTTAGCGTATGGGGATCTTAAAACCTGGATTATTACTGACTGCTTTTGTGCTGACTGCGTGTGGCGGCGGTGGCGGAGGTGGTGGCGGTGGTAGCGACAGCACGCCCCCGGTAACCACGGCGCCCGTGCAAACGGATAACGGCAATACGGTTACCCCACCGGAAACCCCTGCCACGGCACCGGTCAGCCTGACAACCGGGGGTACCATTTCTGGTTGGACCTACACCACCCCTGAGGGCCGTGAATACGTTATGCGGGGCACCGGGATCTCTGCGGGCCTGACGCAAACCCAACGGCTCACCCGTGACGACCATTCCCCGGTCTCCTCAACGTCATGGTGCTGCGGCCGTATGAGTTACACCACGTTCGGTACCTGGACACAGTATGAAAAAGGGCAGCATGACGTCTTCTACACCGGAGATGCCACGCTCGCGGCTAACGTGCCAACCCAGGGTACGGCGACCTATGTGGGTTACGGTATGCGTGAAGATATCCTGAGTGATGCTCGCTTTAACATTGATTTTGCTGCGAAAACCATCAACGGCACCATTACCGGAAATGATACCTTTGGTAGCGAAGTTGCGATGCAGGGCAACATTGCCAACGGTGGTTTCACCGGTAATGCGCAATCCGGCGGGCAGGCGGGGACCTTCACCGGACATTTCAATGGGCCCACGGCTGAAGAGTTAGGCGGTCTGGCGCAGTTTGCAGACACGACTAAAAACGCATCCTTTGGCGCGACACGTCAATAAATCGTTTTCCGGTCAGCCTGGCTGACCGGACCTTCAGATGGTAAGCCTTTCTATGAATATTTTGCGTACTGGCGCACTGAGTTTGCTGTGCCCGCTCAGCGTTGCGTTTGCTGCGCCGCCGGAAACCGACTCGATTCCTGCTGCTCCCCACTTTGAACGACTGACCACGCCGGACAAGCGCACCGAGCCTGGCGTAAAGACGCTGCATGTTACCAATGCTCAACTGGCGGAACAGCCAGAACTGGCGATGGCACTGCTCGATCAGGCCATTCGTGAAGAAAAGTGGCCGATGGTGAGTGCTATTTTACCTGTCTATGCGGCGTCACCCAATCCGGATTCTAACCTGATTCATTTTGCAAAAGCCGGCCTGGCGCGCAGTCAGGGGCATTATGCAGAGGCGATTGAACACTATCGCGCTATTCTGAGCAGGCATCCTGACTTTGCTACGGTGCGTCTGGATTTAGCGCGTGCCATGTTTGAAAATCGTCAGTTTGACGCAGCTGATTATCAATTCCGTCGTGTATTACAAAGCAATCCGCCTGAGAATATTCAGCAGGTCATTGCACAATATCTTGAGCGCATTCAGAAAGGCAGCGCATTAACGGGTTCATTCAGCGTGAGTTATCTGAATGACAGCAATGTGAATAATGCTTCATCGGGTAAAACCATTCGGGTTGGCGATCGCCTGTTTATTCGTAATAAGGATAGTTTCCCTCAGCGCGGTGAGGGTTTCTGGTTCAATGGCGCATTACAAAAAGATGTTCAACTCTACGATCAGCATGGCTTGCGATTTCTTGGTACGGTAAACGGTAAGAGTTACTGGAATAATCATGATTTTGATGATATTACCACCCGTGCTTATGCTGGATATCAATGGCGTAATTTCCGGCACCAATTTGCCCTGTTGCCTTTTTATGAAAAAAGATGGTATGGCACCGAGGCGTACTCTTCAGGCCCTGGCGTCCGCGCCGAATACAGTTATTTACTTACGCCCACCTGGCAGGTGAGTCAGGCGCTGGAATATCAGAAACTGGATTATGATGATGCAGATTATCGATTCTTGCGCGGACAAAATCGTTACTCTTCCACCACCCTGTCCCATGCCTTCAGTAACCGGGTGTCAGGATTTGCCGGCTTCGATCTGCTCGATCAGCAGACCTTCACTCGCAGTGAATCTAACCATCGGGTAGGTTTGCGCAGCGGGGTGCAGGTTGATATGCCCTGGCAACTATCCTTTGCCGCCACCACGGCCATTGCCAGACGCAATTACCAGGCCGACAGTGATATCTTCTCGACGCGACGGAAAGATAACGAACAGATCTATAACCTCTCGCTCTGGCATCGCGACCTCTATTTCTTTGGGGTGATGCCGAAACTGAATTTCACCTATAAGCGGGTCGATAGCAATATCGATTTCTATGATTATCGACAGAGGAATATCACGCTTTCTCTGGATAAGAATTTTTAACAGACGTTTACCAGGCCATTTTAATGAGTATGCAGAAAAAGTCTGATACGAAAGAATGAGATTAACATGAAAAGCACGCCCCGGCGTGTTTTTTTATTTTATGAATTGGTAAAAGGTAAGCGCGGCTGCTAACTTTTGATTGGCATCCAGGTTTCGCTTGACAATAAGTAGTCCTGGATTGGGTAATGATAAATACGAAAAAAGTATGACATTTTAAATTTATCTGTACTTTTTTGTTGCTTGCTTAGCTATTAAATTTTCGTCATCTTTTAGTCATCAATAAATGAAAAGCTCACGTTAAAACAGAGATAAAGGGATAGCTATGTTCAGAGTTTCCTGCTCCTTTTGCGTTATTAAACCATTGCGTTCAGGAAGATACTTATTAATGGTGAGCATGTTATTCCCGACATGGGTATACGCCCAAACGTCTGCCTACGACGAACTTATTATTCAGGCACGGGATGGCGACCGCCAGCCTTTATTGCAATACCTTGCCGTTCGTGAAAAGCAGACACAGTTAACGGCGGGAGAGATTGCTGACTGGCTTCAGGTTTCCTCATGGGCCAATAATGACGTTGAGACGCTGGCGGTATGGGATCGTTATCGCCAACGCATGGCCATCCCTCCCAGAGGGCAAGTCGCTGCCGCCCGCGCGCTGCGTAACCAAAAGCAGTGGAATGCCTCGCTGGCCGTCTGGGAAACCGTTCTGCAAGCTGAACCCGGCAATAGCGACGCCCGCACCGGCTGGATAATGACGCTCGCAGATGCCCATCGCAACGAGCAGGCCATCACCGAAGCCCAGCGCTGGGCAGACGAGGAGCCGGGGCCAGAGAGGGAGGCACTGCTGGCTTATGTTTATCATGCTCAGGGGAAAAACTGGGATTCAGTCCTGGCGGCCAGCCAAATCGATACCGATTCAGACCGCAACAAAAACGTGGTGCCCACGCTGCTGGCTGCCATGTCGGCCAACCGCATTGCCGGCCCCGCGCTGACCCTTTCAGAGCGTTACCCGCAGCCTGATGCCATTACACGTCAACTTGAACTGGATGCAGCGGCGCAAACCGTCCGCACTGCGTTCACGCCCACCCGCAATGAAGATGAACGATTTCTGGTGGCAGATAAAGCACTGGCTCGCTATGACGCGCTGATTGCCGAGTGGAAACAACATCCCGAGGCGCAAGGTGATGTGCGACGCGCCAGAATTGACCGGCTGGGGGCGCTGGTTATCCGTAAACACATGGATGAAGCGATCGCCGAATTTGAATCGCTCGAAGCGAGCGGAACGCCTGTTCCTGACTACGCCAGAAGATGGATCGCTTCTGCATATCTTGCGCAGAAGCAGCCGGACAAAGCCGAGTCGCTGCTTGAAAGCATCTATTTTCCGCGTGGCTCGACCCTGGCATCACAGCCTATGACCATGGACGATCAACAGGAACTGCTGTATGCCCGTCTCGATAACAACCATTTCGACGAAGCGAAGCAGCAACTGGATACATACACTAAAGAGACCCCTTACCTGCGACAGGTCTATGGTTCTCCCACCCCGCAGCCCAATGACAGCTGGCTGCTGGCCAGAACCTTACAAACCGAATATCTGTTAGCCACCGATAATTTGCCTGCAGCCGAGAAGCATGCGGAGCGGTTGGCGCGTACGGGATCGGGTAACCAGGCGCTGCGTATTGCCTATGCATCAGTGCTGCTGGCGAGAGGATTACCTCGTGCCGCAGAGCGCGAACTTAAGTTTGCCGAAGTCATTGAACCCAGCAACCTTGCGCTGGAAAGGCAACAAGCATGGACGGCCATGGAGCTCCAGGAGTGGCAGCAGGCCGACGAACTGACGAAGGATGTGGTCACCCGCAGCCCGGATGACGCCGCCACGTTGCAGCTTGAACGACTGATGGCGGTGCATAACAAAGCTGAACTGCGGATAGCCGGGTCTCAGGGCATCTCATCCGACAGTCCGGTCAGTGGCAAAAATGATTTTACCCTCAACACTGCGCTTTATAGCCCACCTGTGAACCAAAACTGGCGACTGTTTACCGGCTACAACTTCGCCCGTGGCGAGTTTGAGGAAGGGAAGGGAATAAGCCGGGACCTGCTGGCGGGCGCGGAATGGACGTCAAGGAATAGCTGGGCCGAAATGGAGGTCTCCGGGCGCAACGATGGCAGCGATCAGAAAATCGGCGGACGCCTCTCTGGCTGGTACGATTTCAGCGACAGCTGGCGGGTCGGGGGCTCGGCGGAGCGGTTATCCCGTAACACGCCGCTGCGTGCCCTGCGCAATGGGGTAAACGCCAACGGTGGCGATCTGTGGTTACGCTGGTATCAGAACGAACGACGCGAATATCAACTTTCGTTTTCCGGCGCCCATTTCACCGACGGCAACGATCGACTGGAATACGGCATCAGCGGTAAAGAGCGTCTCTGGACGCTGCCACGTTTTACTCTGGATTTTATCCCTGGCATCAGCGGCAGTGATAACAGCAAAGAAAATGTGCCTTATTACAACCCCAAACGCGATCTTTCGGCGGTTGCAGGACTGCGCGCCGAACAGGTGCTGTACCGCCATTACGACACGGTCTGGAAGCAGCAGTTTGAGGCGGGAGCGGGCGGTTACTGGCAAAAGGGGCACAGCGCTGGGGCCATCAATCAGTTAGGTTACGGGCAACGTATTCAATGGAATAACGTAGTGGATGCCGGGGTGAAACTGACCTGGGATAAGCGTCCTTACGATGGTAAGCGGGAGCGCAATATTGCCCTCGCATTTGATCTGAATGTCAGGTTTTAAGGGCGCTTCATGATGAAACGATGGCTTCTCGCCGCGAGGGTAATAGTCGGGTGGATGATGATGAGCATGTGTGCATTGGCCGCGGCACCGCGTTATCTTCCTCCCGCCGAGCGGGCGCCGCTGTATGCGGACCAGCCCTGGCCTACCAACAGCTTTCTGGTGCTGGCCTGGCATGACGTGGAGGACGGTGCCGCCGATCAGCGCTATCTGTCCGTGCGCACCAGCGCCCTGAACGACCAGTTTGCCTGGTTGCATGATAACGGCTACCACCCGATTAGCGTGCAGCAGGTGCTGGATGCCCATGCCGGGAAAATCACCTTGCCTGAAAAGGCGGTGCTGCTGACCTTTGATGATGGATACAGTAGCTTCTCGACGCGCGTTCTGCCGCTGCTCCGGTTGTTCAAATGGCCTGCTCTGTGGGCGCCCGTCGGCAGTTGGGTGGATGCACCTGAACATTCGCTGGTGGATTTTGGCGGACTTAAGACGCCGCGGGAAAAATTTGCCACCTGGAAGATGGTACGCGAGGCCAGCGAGTCGGGGCTCGTGGAAGTGGGTGCGCACACCTGGGCATCCCATTATGGCCATCAGGCCAATCCGCAAGGCAGCAAGGAACCCGCAGCCGCTAACCGTTTATACGATAAAACCACCGGGCAGTACGAAACGGATGCGCAGTTTGAACAGCGTATGAATGCAGACCTGTCGCGCATTTCGGGCAAAATCGAAGAGGTCACCGGGAAAGCACCGCGAGCCTGGGTCTGGCCCTACGGTGCGGCGAGCGGGACAACACTGAAGCTCGCGCATCAGCAGGGCTACCAGATGGCTTTCACCCTGAATCAGGGGCTGGCGAATGCCGCCAATCTGGAAGACATTCCCCGGGTGCTGATTTCCAACAACCCTTCGCTGCGCAGCTTCGCCAGCCAGATAGCTCAGGTCAGAGAACCTGATACCATGCGGGTGATGCATATCGATCTCGACTATGTGTACGACAAAAACCCGGCTCAACAGCGTAAAAATATCGATCTGCTCATCCAGCGTGTTTTCGATATGAAGATAACCCATGTCTTTTTACAGGCCTATGCTGATCCGAAAGGGGATGGCAACGTCAATGCGCTCTATTTCCGCAGTCGCTGGCTACCTATGCGGGCGGATCTGTTTAACTTCGTTTCCTGGCAGTTGCAGACCCGTGCCGGGGTGAAAGTTTACGCCTGGATGCCGGTACTGGCGTTTGGATTAGACCCCTCGGTGCCTCGCGTAGCGGCATGGTCGCCAGACAACGGACGAATTGCGCCCGATAACCGCCATTATTTGCGCTTATCACCCTGGAATGCGGTTGCCCGGCAGAGAATCAACGATATCTACGAGGACCTGGCGCGCCATGCCAACTTCAGCGGCATCCTGTTCCATGATGACGCTTTTTTGACCGATTTTGAGGATGCCTCTCCGGATGCGCTCAAAGCCTATCGTTTAGCAGGCTTCCCGGACAACCTCGCGCAGATCCGCGCCAACCCGCAACTGCTGGCGCGCTGGACGCGCTTTAAAAGTCGCGCCCTGATTGATTTTACCCGACAGCTCACGCAAACCGTGCGTGCCGTGCGCGGCCCACAGGTCAAAACCGCCCGCAACATTTACGCCATGCCGGTACTGGATCCGGAGAGCGAAACCTGGTTTGCGCAGAATCTGAATGATTTTCTCAGCACCTACGACTGGACAGCCCCGATGGCGATGCCGCTGATGGAAAATGTCCCGGTCAACGATGCCAATGCCTGGCTGGACAGACTCGTCGGGCAGGTAGCCCGTTTCCCTGGCGCGCTGGATAAAACGGTTTTTGAACTTCAGGCACGCGACTGGCGTAAGGGGGCAGGGCAGGACGATATTAGCGGTGAAATGCTTAACGGGTGGATGCGGCAGCTCAAGCTGAGCGGTGCCGGAAACTATGGCTACTACCCGGACGATTTCATTAACGATCAACCCCGGATGGCAGAGATCCGTTCTGCTTTTTCCTCCTACTGGTATCCGCAAAAATGACCGATCGCCTCATCGCCTTCCTGATCCTTTGCCTGATGTTCAGTTTTCCGCTCGGCGTGGCGGTGGTTTTTACCGGTGAAGTGATCCTTGATTTCGTCTTTTTCTGGCCGCTGTTTATGTCAGCCCTCTGGATGAGCGGTGGGCTTTACTTCTGGTTTCACCGCGAGCGCTACTGGCCATGGGGGCCGGGTACACCGCCACCTACACTCGCAGGCAATCCGCTGATTTCCATTCTTGTACCGTGCTTTAACGAAGGGCTGAATGCACGTGAGACTATCGAAGCGGCGCTGGCGCAACGTTATGAAAATATAGAAGTGATTGCTATCAATGACGGCTCTATAGACAGCACGGCGGCCGTGCTGGACAAGTTAGCGAGTGAATATTCGCGGCTACGGGTGATTCATCTGGCGGAAAATCAGGGCAAAGCGGTCGCCCTGCAGGCGGGTGCCGCGGCGGCGCGCAGTGATTTTCTGGTGTGTATTGATGGTGATGCGCTGCTGGATAAGGATGCGGCGGTGTATATGGTTGCACCGCTGCTCAATCACCCTCGCGTGGGGGCCGTGACCGGGAATCCGCGGATCCGTACGCGTTCAACGCTGGTTGGGCGAGTCCAGGTGGGAGAGTTTTCCTCTATCATCGGCCTCATCAAGCGTACCCAGCGCGTCTATGGTCAGGTCTTTACCGTTTCCGGCGTCATTGCCGCTTATCGCCGTCGCGCCCTGGCAGAGGTGGGGTACTGGAGCCCGGATATGATCACGGAAGATATTGATATCAGTTGGAAGTTACAACTGCGCCACTGGTCAATTTTCTTCGAACCTCGTGCGCTGTGTTGGATTTTGATGCCCGAGACGCTGAAAGGGCTTTGGAAGCAGCGTCTGCGCTGGGCGCAGGGAGGCGCGGAGGTGTTTATTGTCAATATGCGTCGCTTGTGGGGCTGGGAGTACCGACGCATGTGGCCTCTGTTTCTTGAGTTTTGTATGTCAACCGCATGGGCCTTTGCCTATGCCGTCACCATTCTGCTGTTTCTCATCGGGCTGCTTGTTCCGATGCCCGATTCTTTATATGTTCAGCACCTTTTCCCACCGGCTTTTACTGGCCTGATGCTGGGCGTGGTCTGTCTGTTGCAGTTCGCGGTCAGTCTGATTATTGAAAGACGCTACGAGAATGGTATTGCGGCGTCACTGTTCTGGGTTATCTGGTTTCCGGTGGTGTACTGGATGTTGAGCCTGTTCACAACGCTTGTGGCTTTCCCGAAAGTCATGCTGCGCCGCAAACGCAGCAGAGCTCGGTGGGTGAGTCCCGATCGCGGTATTGGGAGATTAAAACCATGATCCAACCTTTAATTTTCACTGAACAACGGCTGTTTCCACGCGTGCTGGATTCCCTGTTAACCATCGTTGCCTGGCTGGGGTTTAGCTGGCTGATTTACAGTGGTCTGATAAACGCGATTGAACATGATCCTTTGATGGGGACCAGGCCGTTCTACACCACGCTCAGTACGTTGAGTGTCTACCTGCTGGTGGCCTGTCTTATCAGTCTGGCGCTGATAACCTGGGCAAAATACAACCAGCTGCGCTTTCGTATTGAACGTCGTAAGCGTCGGCCTGGACTTGAGCACCATGAAGTGGCGGCAAGTTTCAATATCACCCCCGAACTGGCGCTAATGATGAGTCAGGCCCAGGTCTTTACCCTCGCCCATTATGATACGGGGGCAATTGACCGCGTGTGGATGGCGAAAATCCTCGCTGACGAACAGAGCGAGTAACGAAAACCCTGCCGGTCATTCTGGATGTTCGCTGGCAGGTTTTTTATGGATTACCTGCGGCTCGCTTAATTCAGGAGGGCATGAACCCTGGCTCATAACGTAACGTCTCAATAATCATCGAGAGCGCTGGCAGGAGCTGGCGCTCGCTGGAATAGAAAATGTGAAACCCCTGCCGCAGCGGACACCACTCCTCCAGCACTGCCTGAAGAGTGCCATTATCCAGCCAGGGGCGGGCGAGGTTTTCCGGCACAAAAGCAAAGCCATATCCCGCCAGCGCGGCATCGAGCGCGGCATACACCGAGTTGAAGATCAACGGGCCATCGACACGCCAGGCCTGAAGGGCGTCCCCCTTTTTGAGTTCCCAGGGGCTGATACCCTCCTTCATAGAGTATCGGGTATTAATGCAGGCGTGCCGCAATAAATCCTCTGGCGTGAGCGGGCGTTCTTTTCCGGAAAGGTAATCAGGGGAGGCGACAATCACGTTTTGCCAGTCCGGTGAAATGCGGACTGACGCCATATTTTTACCGATCCTGTCACCCGGCCTGATACCGGCGTCAAAACGCTCGGCAACGATATCCGTCAGGGCCGGATCGTTCGATACCTCCAGCTTCACGTCAGGATAGTGAAGCAACGCAGGGGAAAGGCGCGGCCATACGAAGCTGTTCCAGGCGAAATCCGACGCCGTGATCCGCAGGGTCCCGGCGATCTTACTCCCCAGTTCGCTCAGGGAGGCCAGTTCATCAGCAATCACATCGAATCGGGGTGACACCCGCTCCAGCAGGCGCAGCCCTGCCTCCGTGGGAGAGACGCTACGCGTGGTGCGGATCAGCAGTCGCAGCCCCAGCCGCGCCTCAAGGTTGCGGATGGTATGGCTTAACGCCGATTGGGATACGCCCAGTTCGGCGGCCGCCCGGGTAAAACTGCGTTCCCGGGCGATAGTGATAAATGCCACGATATCCCTGAAAATTTCGCCTGACATATTCCGCCTCGTTTATGCGTTAAAAGCCCGGTCAGGGCTGATGCTCATGGAACCGCAGCGCCTCAACCATCAGCGTCATCGCCCGGGAATGCTGGCGCCGGTTAGGGTAGTAGAGATGCAGGCCCGGCCAGAGCGGGCACCAGTCTTCGAGTACCGACACCAGCTCGCCTGTATCCAGCCAGGGCTGAACCATATCCTGCGGCAGGTAGGCAAGACCCAACCCCGCTTTTGCGGCTTCGAGAATATCGTAAGCGTTATTACAGATGACGGGACCGCCGATCCTGACCGAGAACTCGCGCTGACCCTCGGTAAACTCCCAGTCATAGAGGCCGCCATAGGTGGAAGTGCGCAGCCGAATGCCTCTCTGTTGAGCAAGATCGTCAGGCCGATCGGGATGCGGATAGCGCCTAAAATAGTCTGCCGATCCCACCACCGTATTCTTTACGTCCGGGCTGATTCGCACCGAGATCATATCCTGCGCCAGCTCCGTGCCGAATCTGACCCCGGCGTCATAGCCTCTGGCGGCAATATCGACGCTGGCATACTCGCTGATCAGCTCAACGGTGATATCCGGATACTGCTGCAAAAAGGGTGAGAGTTTGGGCCACAACACCTGGCGGATGGCATAGTCAATGGCGGTGATGCGCAGGGTGCCGGTCGGTTTGTCCCGCAGGTCGTTTAAGGATTCAAGTTCTTTCTCAATGTACTCAAATTCGGGAACGATCCTGTCCACAAGGTGTTGACCCGCCATGGTCAGGCTTACCCGGCGCGTGCTGCGCAGCAACACACGCACGCCGAGCCGCTCCTCCAGACCGCGGATGCTGGTGCTCAACGCGGGCTGGGTGACACCCAGCTGCGCCGCGGCCCGGGTAAAACTCCCGGTTTGCGCTATCGCGATAAGTGCTAATAAATCACTGAAACCCTCACGAGCCATTTCTTCCTCACACAGAAGCGACAAAGGGATAAGACAGGCTTTAAAAGATTAATGAATTCTGTTTATGAATGCAAGAAACCAGCCGCACTGGTAGGGATTTAATACGTTATGTATATTTATCAGCAAGCCAGTATGGATAGCCGGGAATAACTCTACCGGGCGTAATGAAACAAATATTATAAATGCGACGGGCGAGGGTGTAACTATTTTCCCTTCTCCGGGTGTTCGTAATAATTACCCCTAAAACACTTTAAGCATGCTGATATAAATATCGGTCAGGAGGCGTCATGTCTTTATCTAAGGTTTCATTATTATTGGCATCATTACTTATTGCCAATACGGCACTCTCCGCACAAACCCAACCCACCACCGTGGCAGAAGGTATTAATGTCATGAATTCGCAAAAAGTTTCATTCCAGAACGGCACAATCAAAATGGCGGCCAATCTCTACCTGCCACCCGATTTCGATAGCGCAAAAAAATACCCGGCGATTGTTGTCTCCCATCCCTGGGGCGGGGTAAAAGAGCAGACGTCCGGTCTTTACGCCCAACAGCTGGCGAAGCGCGGATTCATTACCCTGGCCTATGATGCCTCTCACTACGGGGAAAGCGGAGGCTTACCGCGTGACCTGGAAAATCCGGCCGACCGGGTGCAGGATATCCGCAGCGCGATTGGCTATCTCAGCAGTCTGCCGCAGGTTGATGCCGCCCGCGTCGGAACGCTGGGCATCTGTGCGGGCGGCGGCTATACCCTCCACGAAGCGCAAACCGATCTTCGTGTTAAAGCGGTCGCCGGGGTAGTCACCTATGACATCGGGGATGCAACCCGAAACGGTATTGAAGGATCGCCTGTCTCTGCTGCCGACAGGCTGAAATTACTGCAAAGCGTCGATGCGCAGTCAAATAAAGAGGCCGCCGGTGCGCCGGTGCAGGTAGAGCAGCTGCTCCCGGCGCGTGACAGCGTCAATGCCAGTACGCCGAATTTTGTGCGGGAGGCGACGGAATATTACCTCACCCCACGCGGGGCGCATCCGAATGCCCGAAACCGCTATGTCGTAACCAGTCCGGGGCTGCATATGGCTTATTATCCGCTGGAACATATGGCGGATATTTCTCCCCGGCCGGTATTATTAATTGCCGGAGAAAAAGCGGAAACCCGTAAATTTAGCCAGCAGGCCTGGGATAATGCGCAGCAGCCTAAAGAATTAATGATAATTCCTGGCGCATCCCATTTTGATTTATATGACAAGCCGCAGTACGTCAACCCGGCGGTAGAAAAACTCGCTGCGTTCTTTAGTAAAAACCTTTAATAGCCAGCTTCGTATACAATCAGGAAAATTATTTATGACTTATTCACTTGAAAATAAAATTGCTTTAGTGACCGGTGCCGCTTCAGGGATTGGTCTTGCCACCGCGCGAGCCTACGCTGCGGCGGGCGCATCGGTGATGCTGGCTGATATCAACGCAGAGGCGGTGAAAGAGGCCGCCGAGTCGCTGGTGGCTTCGGGCTACACCGCCCAGGCGGTGACCTGCAATGCGGCGGATCTGGACGATGTCGCTGCGATGGTGCAGGAGACCGTTGCCACCTTTGGCCGCCTCGATATCGCTTTCAACAACGCCGGGATCCAGAATGTGCTGGCTGAGATCGCCGATGCCACCGCAGAAGATTTCGACCGCGTCACGGCGGTGAACCTGCGCGGCGTATGGGGCTGCATGAAATACGAACTGCAGCAGATGCGTAAGCAGGGCAGCGGCGTTATCGTGAACTGCTCCTCTATCGGCGGGATTGTGGGCGGGGCAGAACGCGCTAACTACCACGCCGCCAAGCATGGCGTGCTTGGCCTGACCAAAAGTGCGGCGCTTGAGTATGCCGCGCGCAATATTCGCGTCAATGCCGTCTGCCCGGGACTGATCTGGACCCCTATGGTTGATGCCATGGTCGCCTCCGGGCAGAAAGAGGCGCTGGAGGCGATGGTGCAGTGCGTGCCTATGCAGCGTCATGGCAAAGCTGAAGAAATTGCGGACGTGGTGCTTTGGCTCTCCAGCGATGCGTCATCCTACGTCACAGGCCAGTCCATCTCGATTGATGGCGGCCTGACCATGCGTTAAGCCATCCTCTGGCCAGATGCCTGCGGCAGGCTCTGGCCATTCTAAACTTAAGAATGTCTTACTATTTAAGTCGTGGTGTCTTCATTTATTATATATGTTGCGATATGACCAATATTTAGCGTTTCTAACCTTCACGAGGAGTAAATATGGAAAAAAATTTCACGCCAGAACAAATAGAAATGATAAATCGCGTTGTCTTTATGCACATCGACAAGATGAATCAGAAAATAGCTGAAGTTGTAGAGGAAACAGAGAGCGCAGCACACCAACAGCTCCAGGAGAGCGGGATCGATATGACGGATTTCTCTCCTGCTAATAAGAGTTTTTTGATGGTTACTCTCATCCAGAACCTGATAGACCGCGTCCACGGCGGCGATATGGCTATTGCCCAAAAAATTATCGCGATGGAAGCCAAAAGGTTGAACGTCAGCGTAAATAAATAATGTCCGCTTCGTGAGGCGCTATATGCGCTATCCACCTTCCTGGAGCCTGAGCCACCGCCGGACTCACGCCACCAGGCTATAAAGATAGCCCCATGATCCTGATGACGCTCTGCTGCGAAGCCGTAGTGAAAAGGGTGCTTTTGATGTGTTCCATACCCAGTTTGTTATAGAAATGACAAGCGCGTTCGTTCTGTTCAAGCACCTCCAGCCATAAAAATCTCGCTCCAGTGTCCCGGGCGCGCGCTTTAATCGTTGCAAACATTCGCTCACCATAGCCTTTGCTTGTCTCAGCAGGATCAAGATAGAGCTTGCTAAGCAGCACCCCTGATATATCCGTATCAGGAATGGTGGTTTCAAAAGTCACTTTCGCAAAACCAATCGGGCGATCGGTCTCTGTCACATACCAGCATACACGGCGATCCTGCAGACTTTGTTCAAGTGCGGGCAGGGAATATTCATCAGCTAAAAACTGGTTCAGTTCCGATTCTGACACCCACAGATGTTTAAAGTGGGCTCGATAGCTCCTGTAACCCAGTTCACTAAGTAACATGGCATCCGCCAGGGTGGCCTGCCGCATTTGTAATGTCATAAAAGGTATCCCGTCCCGGTTAAAAAACTAACGGCTTCTAATCTATAACGAAAGTTCTCTCGCAGATATGACCGCATCCATTATATGCATGAGTCACAAGAGAAAGCCGCCATGCCAGAGAGCGGCCCGCATCCCTTACGGCCCCAGCTAACCCGCCACCTTGCTCTTCCGCGAGGTGAACCACGTCAGCACCACCGCGCTCAGCAGCAATATCCCGCTCATGGCAAAGGTGCTCTGCCAGCCGAAGTTATCGAACACCATGCCGCCCGCCGTCGAACCCAGCGCAATCGAGAGCTGGATCACCGCCACCATGAGCCCGCCGCCGGCCTCTGCATCATCGGGCAGGGTACGGGCGATCCACGTCCACCATCCCGTCGGTGCTGCGGTGGCCAGCAGACCCCAGAATCCGAGTAGCAGGCCGACGATCCAGACGCTGTGCCCGGTCAGGATTAACAACCCGGCGATGGCCGCCATCAGGAGCGGAATGGCCATTAACGTCAGGTAAAATCGGGCGTTCAGGAACAGGGCAACGATTAGCGTACCCACAAACCCCGCCACGCCGATGGTGAGCAGGATCAACGATAAACCCGAGGCGCTGACGTGAGTCACGGTCTCCAGGAACGGGCGCACGTAGGTGAACAGCGCAAACTGGCCCATAAAGAACAGGCCGCAGGCCAGCAGACCGACGGAAACTACAGACAGACGGAACAGGCGAAAGACGGTCCCGCGGGAAGTCTGACTTTTGCTCCCCTTCATGTCGGGCAGGCTATACCACTGCCAGATAAACGCTGCGATCGCCACCGGGACCAGGCACAGGAAGGCTCCGCGCCAGCCGATGGTGGCTCCGAGATAGCTACCGAGCGGGGCGGCGACCACCGTCGCCAGGGCGTTACCGCCGTTGAAAATTGCCAGCGCGCGGGCGACCTGATGCTGCGGCACCAGGCGAATGGCCGTCGCCGCGGACATCGACCAGAAACCGCCGATGGCGATGCCAATCAGGGCGCGTCCGGCCATATAGACCAGGTAGCTGGACGCAAAAGCAATAATCAGCCCTGATGCTGCCATCAACACCGTCATGCCCAGCAGGAGGGTTTTACGATTCATATTCCCGGCAATATGCGACAGGCTCAGGCTGGTCAGGACCGCCAGCGCGCCGGAGATGGCAATCCCCTGGCCGGCCAGCCCCTCGGTGACGCCCAGATTGCCGGCAATGGGGGTCAGCAGACTGACCGGCATAAACTCCGATGCAATCAGGACAAATACGCACAGGGTCATGGCGAATATACCGCCCCAGTACGCGTGTTCGTTACTCTGTGTGGATTGGCTCAGTGTGGACATAGTCAGATTTCACGAAGGGGAAAAACAACGCCACCTGCCAGGAACAGGTGGCGGATAGAGTTATTTCAGGTTGGTTTTGAAGAACTGCCCGAACTGCGCAAACGGGATTTTACCGGCGACGTTGTCGTACAGATCGACATGGTTAGCGCCCGGGACAATTACCAGCTCTTTCTGTTTGCTGCCGACGGCGTTGTATGCATCTTCAGCGAAATAGCGTGAGTGCGCCTTTTCACCGGTGACGATCAGCGTCGGGATGCCGATCTCTTTGGCGTAGCTCAGCAGCGGCATATTCATAAACGACAGCGGCATAGTCGCGGTCCATGCGCCGGTGGAGTTCACCGAACGCTCATGGAAACCGCGCGGCACCCGGTAGTAATCGAAGAACTCTTTCAGCACCGGATGCGGATCCGCAGGCAGCGCCTCCGGCAGAATACGCTCAGCCGCGCTCACTTTGCCGTTCTGGTCGACATTAATATCGTGGCCGCCGTGGGCGAAGGTGCCGCTTTCGGCATCCTTCCAGCGCTGCTCGTTAAGATATTGCAGGACTGCATGGCGATCGGCCGCAGAGTAGCGGTCTTTGCCATCGCCCACGCCGTGGCCCATCGCCCGGCTCATGTCGTACATCACGCTGGTGGCGACCGCTTTCACGCGGGTATCCATGGACGCCGCGTTCAGCGCCATTCCGCCCCAGCCGCAGATGCCGAGAATGCCGATGCGGTTGCGATCCACCTCTTTCTGTAATCCCAGGAAATCGACCGCCGCGCTAAAGTCCTCGGTGTTGATATCTGGCGAGGCGACGTTACGCGGCTCGCCACCGCTTTCGCCGGTATAAGAGGGATCGAACGCCAGGGTCACAAACCCTTGTTCAGCCAGGGTCTGGGCATACAGGCCGCTGGACTGCTCTTTGACCGCGCCAAACGGCCCGCCGATCGCAATCGCCGCCAGCTTGCGGTCGCCCCGGTCTTTAGGGAGATAAAGATCGGCCACTAAGGTGATCCCGTAGCGGTTCGGGAAGGAGACCTTGCGGTGATCGACCTTGTCGCTTTCGGCGAAGGTCTTATCCCACTTCGCGATCATCGAAACGGGCGCGTTTGGATTGGTGGTATCTGCATAACTCATTGTAGTTACTCCACTTAAGGATGCGCACAGCAGCATCGCAGGTATGGCAGCTGTCAGTTTTCGGGTGAACGTTTTCATAAAAGGCACCGGGCTGTGTTGTTGTGTGGAGTCCAGTATAGTTAGCAGAAATAGTGCTGATTAGGGGCCGAAAGCTGCTAGGATTCATACCATATTGTTATGAATTGATGAGGATAACCTGATGGCGAAGCGGGAAAACTATAACGAGCTGTACCTGTTTATGCAGGTGGCGCGGGAGGGCAGCTTCACCGCCGCCGCGCAGCGGCTGGGGCTGGCCCAGTCGGGGATCAGCCGTTCGGTACGCGACCTGGAAGAGCGGCTGGGCGTACAGCTGCTGGTGCGTACCACCCGCAGGCTCTCATTGACCCAGGCGGGGGAGCAGCTCTACCAGACTACCGAGTCCGGGTTTGATGCACTGGATACCGGGCTTGCCACTCTGGCGCATTATCGCGAGACGCCTTCCGGCACGGTGCGCATTAATGCCAGCCAGCACGCCATCGAGAAATGTCTCCTGCCGAAGCTGGCGATATTTAAACAACGCTATCCAGATATCCGGCTGGAGCTGATGAATGAGAGCCGCTTCGTTGACATCATCGCCGAGCGGTTCGATGCCGGTATCCGGCTGGGACCGGAGGTCGGTCAGGGGATGGTCGCGGTACGCATTACGCCGCACATGGAGATGGCGGTAGTCGGTACTCCCGACCATTTGCGCCGCTACGGTTTTCCCCAGACGCCAGCGGATTTAGCCGCCCATCCCTGCATTGCCTACCAGTTTGCCGACGGCAGCCTCTATCACTGGGAGCTGGTTCAGGACGGCAAAAGCATCACTCATCGCCCCGAGGGGCAGTGGGCCCTGTCCGACAGCTATATGGAAGCCGAAGCCGCCCGGCTGGGTCTGGGGCTGGCCTACGTGCCGGTTGAGCTGGTGGCGGACGATCTGGAGCGCGGGACCCTGATCCGTGTGTTGCAGCGCTACAGCCTGCGGATGGACGGGCTGTTCCTCTATTATCCCCATCGCAACGTGTCACCGGCCCTGAGAGCGGTGATCGATACCCTGAAAATTTGAGGATGTGTTGTAGGCCGGGCAGGTGGAGCAGCAGAAAAAAATCGCCAGATGCGGGAGTAAAAGCTAGATTGAATGTAACTGGTATGACCACATAAGGAAGGCTCAACGAATGAATTCAATAATAATACCCGTAAAGGAAGGCGGATTTCTGGCTGCCACGCTCTGGGAAAGAAGCGATGCTAAAGCGATGGTTATCCTTCACCCCGCAACGGCGGTTGTGCAGGCCTTTTATAAAGGATTCGCAGAGTACCTTTTTAACAGGGGATTCAGTGTCCTCACTTACGATTATCGTGGCACGGGTCTTTCGAAATCGGGGATGGTCCGTAGCTACAGCGTCTCAATGTCAGACTGGATAGAGCAGGACGTCGGATGCATAACAGCCTGGGCTAAAGCGCGTTTCCCGGAACTTAGCCTGCTGGCGGTAGGGCACAGCGTAGGAGGGCACGCCGTTCTGCTTTCGACTGCTACCCGCGCCCTGCAGGCCGCGGTCATTGTGGCCTCACATGCCGGTGTAACGAGCACAATAAAACAAACGACAGAAAAGGTGCGGGTGTGGTGCTTATTGCGTGTGCTGGCCCCGGTTCTTTGCCGTATTTTCGGATACATGCCTGCCCGGCGTCTGGGGCTGGGCGAAGATTTACCGGCGCCAGTGATGCTTCAGTGGGGGCGCTGGAGCGCAATGCCGGGTTATTTCTACGACGATCCTGACTGGGATGCACGCCAGCGGGCAAGTGAGGTAACGTTACCCGTGCTGGTGATGGGTTTTGATGACGACCCCTGGGCTAACCCTGAAGCCATAGCGCGGCTGATGGCGCCCGTACAAAACGCAAAAATCGAACACCGTGAGATACGGCACGCCGATTTTGGTCTTAAGGCTATTGGTCATATGGGCTTTTTTCGGGCGCGATGTGAGGAGAAATTATGGCCCGTCGTCGGGCAATGGCTGGAGCGTCAGTGTCCGGAGTGAACGAAGCGTGGAGACCAGGCCCTACAACAAAAAAGCCGCGAGCGGTTTCCCGCTTGCGGCGACAGGATCGGTGATGATGTGTTCTGGCGATCAGGCAGCTTTAACGGCTCTGATTTTTTTACTGCCAGCCGCATCTGACTCTTTTTCATCTGTTGCAGTGACGGCATTAAGCTCAGGGAGCTTGCTGGTACGCAGGATATGCTGAACGGCCTCTTTCTGCTCGGCAAGATACAGCCCAAGATTCTCAGCCTGCGTTTCGTCCATCTGCATTCCGCTTTGCAACAGCCAGTCGGTGAATGCTTCCGCCAGGTCGAGCAGTTTGTCGTGAGCGTCAGCCTCTTTCTTACTGGCAAATGTCATTTTCTCTTCACCTTTTCTTACGACAACAAATTTTGTTTCAACAGCCATTATGCACCCCCTATACTGTAATTATATACAGTATAGCAGTTCCGCGTTTGTGTTGCAGCCAAAATATGCTGACATGTCCTGCGATCGGGGAGCAGCTTCCCGCAGCTCCTGACCGGTATGCACTACATAAATAATTTGAATGACAGGAATACTTAGATTTGCAGTGCCGCAAGGATAGAGGCTTCTATTTTCTCTGGGGTCGAGATCGGTGCAAAACGCTTGAGCGGTTTGCCGTCGCGTCCAATCAGGAATTTAGTGAAGTTCCACTTGATCCGCCCCCCCAGAATGCCGGGCAATTCGTGTTTCAGGTAACGAAACACCGGGTGCGTAGCCGTGCCGTTAACCTCCACTTTCTCGAACATCGGGAAGCTCACGCCGTAGTTGATGTGACAGGTCCGGGCAATCGCGTCGGCGTCACCGGGTTCCTGCTTGCCGAACTGGTTGCAGGGGAAACCCAGCACCACCAGCCCCTGTTCGGCGTACTTTTTGTAGAGCATTTCAAGGCCCGCGTACTGCGGCGTGAAGCCACAATGGCTGGCAGTATTCACCACCAGAACCACCTTACCGGCATAGTCGGCCATAGAGATGCGCTCGCCACGCAGGCTGGTGGCAGTCAATTGATGAAAGCTCGTCATGTCGGAAACCTCAAAGCGGAACCCTTTTGCAGGCGTTCTGGATTATAGACTCTGGTTTTTAACACGTCTGCTTATGGCACGAAGCGGTCTCCGGGTCTGTAAAACTTACTCCGCAACCAGCCACATATCGGCCTCGTCAAACATCTCCTCCAGCATGCGGTTAAGCTTCTCACGATCGCTTTTGCTGGCATCGCTGTTCAGGCCGTTGGCCTGCATCGGCTTAACCTTCACCTCGGCATCCGGAAAGATGCGGTGCACGCGGGTGGTCAATTCAGCCAGAATGATCTCCCTTGCGCCGGGAAGTCCTGCCACATTTCTTTTGTCATAAACCAGTTCAACGAACATCACACACCCTTAAATACTGTTTTAATGTACAGCATTCTTACCGGGGCAATGACATCTGTCAACTGCCGCCCGCTATGCAGGCGGCAGAAGCGACGATCAGAACAGGACCGAGTAGTTCAGGCCGAAGGTACGACCGCGACCTTTGTAGGTATAGAGGTTCTCAGCGCCGTAGGTTGGGCTGTAGAGACCCGGTGCCCGCTGTCCCCATGCGGTGGTGTAGTCTTCATCCAGCAGGTTTTCGATGCTAAAGCTCAGCTTGCCCACCGGCAGAAGGTAACTGCCGATGAAGTCAGCGGTGTTATAGCCATCAATGTGCTTACCGGCTTCGTCAGACAAATCAAACGTCTGCGTACTTTGCAGACGCAAAGTCCAGTCGCCCGGTGCCCAGGTGACCCATGCGCTCATCTTGGACGGGCTGGCGCTGTCTACCGTCAGCTTCTCCCATTTTCCGTCGACGCGGGTTTCTGATTTGATGAGGTTGAAGTTGGTGCCGGTGCTCCACGCGCTGTCGGTGAAGAAATAATCCACCTGACCCTCAACACCGTAGATGCGACGCTCGTCATCTTCGACGTTGATGGTCATGTCGCTTTTATTGATGTTGATGGTTTTGTCGGAAAGCGAATAGTATCCGGCGATCTGCGTGCGCAGGTTATCCCCGGTGTAGCGCCAGCCCAGCTCGTACGCATCAACTTTAATCCCGTCGAGTTTTGAGTCATTAACGTTAACGCTGTTGACCAGACGATAATGGCCGTTCACCAGCTGATAGGTGCCGGAGCCGTAATATTTCGCCAGATCCGGGATCTCAAAGCCCTGGGAGAAGTTAAACCACAGCTGCTGGCGTTCGGTCAGATGGCCCAGAATACCGGCGTTAAACAGCAGGTTGTTGTAGTCGGTTTTTCCGCCCGGCACGGCGTCTGCCGAGGTGGCTTTGCCCGTGGCAATTCCCTGCTGTTGGGCGTAACCAATAAAGTCGTCGACCTTGTTTTCCGTGTACTGATAGCGCACGCCGCCGCTCAGGGTGATGGCGGAAAAGTCGTAGCTGGATTGCAGGAACGGGGCAAGGTTGGTGATGCTGTAGCCCGGATAGCGCCCGACGTTATAGGCGTTATCCAGCTTCATGCCGCCGCTGGCCGCTGCTTTATTCAGATCGAAAAATTGCTGATTGGCGTCGAAGGTTTCATGCTCGGCATCGACACCCCACGTCAGCGTCAAATCGTCCAGCGGTTTACTGTTAAGGGTCAGCTTGCCGCCGTAGAAATCGGTTTTTTGCTGCGATGCGCCAATGCTGGTGACCCGGCCGCCGGAAAGGGTAGGGAAGGGATAAAACGTCAGGCTCTCGTCACGGTAGTAAATCTGGGCGAGCAGATCCTGGCCCCAGAAATCGGTGTTGGAGTATTGCAGGTTGATCAGGTGGCGTTCGGTGCCCGGAATACGGTCGGAGTCGAGGTTGTTTTTGTTGTAGGCATTGCCGGAACCGGTCACCGCCGAGAAGTTTTCGCCAAGAAAGAGGCCGTGCTTACCGTCGGATTCACTTTTGTAATACTGCGTGGTGACCTGCAGCTGCTGACGATCGTCGATATTCAGCGTGCCGGTGCCCATCACGTCCAGACGGTCGGAGTATTGCAATCCGGTCTGGGTATTATCAATGATCACCTCGTCGCCATTGCCGTCGTACCAGCCGCCAAAGCGCTGATACGCCACTGACAGGCGCCCTGATGCGTTGTCGTTACCGCCGCTGACCGCTGCCGCGACGTTCTCGTCATTATCGTTATGGCTGTTGAAGCCCGTTTTCATGCCGGTCTGGAACTCAACTTCCGTTTCCGGCTGACCCTTTTTGGTGACGATATTGATTAAGCCGCCGGTACTGCCCCCGCCGTAAAGGGAGGTTGCGCCGGAGATGACTTCAATGCGGGAGATATTGAACGGATCGATAGAATCCAGCTGGCGGCTGTCGCTGCGCGAGGAGTTCAACCGCACGCCGTCGACCATCACCATCATCGAACGACCACGCATATTCATCCCGTAATTGGTACGCCCCTGGCTGCTGACATCCATCCCGGGAATCAGCTGCGCCAGCACCTCTTTCAGCTCTTTACCGCCCTGAACCTGCTGTTCGATTTCAGCTTGTTCAATGACCCAGGTGGTCTGTGCCATGTCGGTAATGGAGTGATTCGTTCGGCTGGCAGAGACCACCAGCGACTCTTCTTTTTGAGTTTCAGCCGAGGCATTGGCGGCTAACATCATTAATAAACAAGGATTTAAAGCCCAGAGGTAACGCGGTTTCATTATTGTGATCGTCCTGATTTTTAAAGGTCTCGGTGGCGTAGATGCCCCGTACCGCAAGAACATCACCTGGTAAGGTGATAGTGATTATCAAGATGATATGAATAATCATTACAATGTAAACAGTTAGTGTTAAAAAATGTTAATGTAATGGCATGAATTTGATGGGGTTTTTTAGGGGGGACAGCAAGGTCTTAATCGAGGGAGCAGCGGAAACCCGACGGCATTTTCTTTCCTCCTGTATCAGGATGCGCTACTCTCACAAACGCGTTTGCTACCCTAAGGTTAAAAATGAAAAAAATAACGCCAGAGTATACCCCTGTTGATTTATCGCGTTGGGCAAGGAGGGAGCACTTTGAGGTGTTTCAGTCATTTGCTCAAAGTACATTTAACCAAACTGTGCAATTAGATATTACCGCGCTGCTAAAACATATTAAGCAGGCTGGCTGGAAATTTTATCCAACCATCATTTTCCTTATTTCTAAAATCGTAAACAGTCATACGGAATTTCGTCTGGCGATGAAGAACGATGAACTGGTTATTTGGGATGAAGTGTATCCAAGCTATACCGTTTTCCATAATGAAACCGAGACCTTTTCATGTATATGGAGTCAGTACGATGGCAATATTCACCATTTCCAGAACGTTTATTCAGAAGACGTTTCACGCCATGGTGATAACCTTGCTTATTGGCCGAAGGGTGAGTCTCCGGAAAATATCTTTTTCGTCTCGGGTATTCCCTGGGTAAGTTTTACCAGTTTTGATATTAACGTCGCTAACATGCAGAACTTTTTTGCCCCGATGTTTACTCTTGGGAAATACTATGACCAGCAGGGGAAAGTACTGTTGCCTCTCGCCGTTCAGGTGCATCATTCCGTGTGTGATGGGTTCCACGTGGCAAGGATGATCAACGAGTTACAGGAGTTGTGTGATGGCATTGAGCGGCTTGCAGTGGAACGCAATGCGTAAATAAAACTCTGGATAAAATATATTGTTGACTGGATACCTCAGGAGATAAACTTGCGCGTTCAAACAAATCGATTGTATCTTCGCCCGGTAATCTCATCCGACGCAGAATCTCTTTTCCACATTTATGGCGATCCCGCGACCAATACCTTTAATCCTGCCGGGCCTTATCCGGATATGGATTATGCTAAAACGGTGCTGAATCGCTGGCTTGCTCACTGGCAAACGCATGGGTTTGGGAACTGGGCAATTTCGCTTCACGATGATTCAGAAAAAATCATCGGATTTGGTGGCCTGACTATTCGTAGCTTTGACAATATTGTGATTAACAATCTGGGATATCGATTTTCCACAGATGCCTGGGGGAAGGGCCTGGCCACATAGTTTGCCAGAGGCGCGATAAAATATGGATTTAATGATATTAAGCTGACCGAGATTTCAGCCGTTGTCAGAGCAAACCATCTGACGTCGCAGAACGTTCTTGAGAAAGCAGGACTGAGATACGTCAAAGAGATTTATGACGTTGAAGATGCACCTCCAAGCCTGATGTATTCGCTGAGAATGGATGAGTGGTTGAGAAACCTGGTTTTGTAGGCCGGGCAAGCGAAGCGCCCCCGGCAGTCCTTTCTGGAAGGCGTCTCGCAAACCTCTAAGTAACCCTATTCAATTCATGGGTAATGCTTTTCTTCATATCCTCAGGGTCGTAAAGTCACTGCGTTGCAGCACATCCGCAATCGGGCGTAGGAACCCGTTGGCATAAAGCGATATTTTTTGTCGCCACAGCGCTTATCCCGTTAAAATCACGGTGGCGCTGGCGGAGCAGCCGTAAGGCTGGCCGTTTTCTTTATGCACGGTATTCCTACCTCCGTCAGCGCTACCTCCCTGAGCGTAGGAACTCATCGGTGGTTATATTTTCTGCATAAAGAGGATGCCTTATTATAGCTACTACCCTAACCCTGACTTATCTGCATTCCGCTTTGCAACAGCCATCGTGCACCTCGCTGCACCGTGTTTATACACAGTGTTGCGGCTACAGATCGACGTTGCAGCAAAATATGCATTACTGGCATAGCTGCTGTGTTTCCGGGCCACCCATACTCCGCCGCCATGCCCCAGGCGCCTGACCATACTGACGCTTAAAGCTGCGGTTGAAGGACTGCTGGGAGTCAAAGCCCAGCGCGATCGCCACGTTTAAAATCGGCTCGTCGCTGTGGGTTAAGCGCTCAACCGATTTTTGCAGCTTTTGCGCGCGAATGTACCCAGCGAGGGGATAGCCAGTATGTTCCTTAAACAGACGCTGGAGGTGCCATTTTGAGTAGCCGGAACGCCTGGCAACGGACTCAATATCCAGACGGCTATCCAGGTTGTTGTCGATCCAGTCGAGTAAATCATGCATAAATGCGCCAGTGTTCATCTGGTTATCCTCACGCTGCCTGTATAAAAGTATCTTTATCTGTTGCATTTAAAGGTGGCGCGTTTTTCGGTTAATTGCAAATTTTATTATTGCATTTAAATCCCTGAGCGAAACGGGTGTTTTAACATCGACTCAAATAGCACATTAAGTGCAACAATTATTCTTGCACTTAATTAAGCGCCTTCCTACAATCGCCGGGAATAGTGTATTCGCAACTGTTACAGTTTTGTGGCGATGAACGACACAAATGGCCTTAAGCCAGCCACCGGACAAAGGAAGTAGCGCAGCGCCTCCCCTGCGTCTTGCCCGGCGGCTACAATTACCGGAATAAAAATAATGAGCCTGCAAAAAACCTGGGGTAACTTTCATCTGAGCGCACTGGGGGCGATGTTCGCCTCCGTGTTGCTCGTCGGGTGCGATGACAGCGTCGCGCAAAACGCTGCGCCACAAGCACCCGCTGTCAGTGCAGCAAACGTGGTCGTGAAATCCATCAGCCAGTGGGATAGCTTTAACGGCCGGATCGAAGCGGTGGAGAGCGTTCAGCTACGCCCGCGCGTTTCCGGCTACATTGATAAAGTGAATTACACCGACGGCCAGGAAGTGAAAAAGGGCGAGGTGCTGTTCACTATCGATGACAGAACCTATCGCGCCGCTCTGGAACAGGCGCAGGCCACGCTGGCGAGAGCCAAAACGCAGGCCAACCTGGCGCGTAGTGAAGCGAACCGTACCGATAAATTAGTCAATACCAACGTGGTATCCCGCGAAGAGTGGGAGCAGCGTCGTTCGGCTGCCACCCAGGCGCAGGCCGACATTCGCGCGTCACAGGCGGCGGTTGATGCCGCGCAACTTAACCTCGATTTCACCAAAGTCACCGCGCCTATCGATGGCCGCGCCAGCCGCGCGTTGATTACCAGCGGTAATCTTGTCACCGCGGGTGACAGCGCCAGCGTCCTCACCACGCTGGTCTCGCAGAAGACGGTTTACGTCTACTTTGACGTGGATGAGTCGACCTACCTTCACTATCAAAATCTGGCCCGCAACGGGCAGGGGGCGTCCAGCAATCACACGGCGCTACCGGTCGAGATTGGCCTGACGGGCGAGGAGGGATATCCCCATCAGGGCAAAGTGGATTTTCTGGATAATCAGCTGACGCCGAGTACCGGCACTATCCGCATGCGCGCGCTGCTGGATAACGCGCAGCGTCAGTTCACGCCGGGCCTTTTTGCCCGCGTACGCCTGCCGGGCAGCGCGGAATTCAAAGCCACGCTGATCGAAGACAAGGCGGTGCTGACCGATCAGGATCGCAAGTATGTTTACGTGGTTGATAAAGAGGGCAAAGCACAGCGTCGCGATATCACGCCGGGACGTCTGGCAGACGGGCTACGCATCGTGCAGCAGGGGCTGAACCCTGGCGATAAAGTCATCGTCGAGGGTTTACAAAAAGTGTTTATGCCGGGTATGCCGGTTAACGCCAAAACCGTTGCCATGACCGCCAGCGCCGCCCTCAACTGATCCCTTGACCTGAGAATCCAACCCATGGACTTTTCCCGCTTTTTCATCGACAGGCCGATTTTTGCCGCCGTCCTGTCGATTCTGATTTTTATCACAGGGTTAATCGCCATCCCGCTGCTGCCGGTGAGCGAATATCCTGACGTCGTGCCGCCAAGCGTGCAGGTGCGCGCGGAGTACCCGGGGGCCAACCCGAAAGTGATTGCTGAGGCCGTGGCGACGCCGCTGGAAGAGGCGATCAACGGCGTTGAGAATATGATGTACATGAAGTCCGTTGCGGGCTCCGACGGCGTGCTGGTCACCACCGTCACCTTCCGTCCGGGAACCGACCCGGATCAGGCGCAGGTTCAGGTGCAAAACCGCGTCGCGCAGGCCGAAGCGCGTCTGCCGGAAGACGTGCGGCGTTTGGGCATTACCACCCAGAAACAGTCCCCGACGCTGACGCTGGTGGTGCATCTGTTTTCGCCCAACGGTAAGTACGACTCCCTGTATATGCGTAACTACGCCACGCTGAAGGTGAAGGACGAGCTGGCACGCCTGCCCGGCGTCGGCCAGATCCAGATTTTCGGCTCGGGTGAATACGCGATGCGCGTATGGCTGGATCCCAACAAGGTGGCGGCCCGCGGGCTGACCGCTTCGGATGTGGTCACGGCGATGCAGGAGCAGAACGTGCAGGTATCTGCCGGGCAGCTTGGCGCCGAGCCGCTGCCGAAAGAGAGCGATTTCCTGATCTCCATTAACGCCCAGGGCCGTCTGCATACCGAAGAAGAGTTTGGCAATATTGTCCTGAAAACGACGCAGGACGGTACGGTCGTGCGCCTGCGCGACGTGGCGCGTATCGAAATGGGGTCCGGCAGCTATGCGCTGCGTTCCCAGTTGAACAACAAAGACGCGGTCGGGATTGGTATCTTCCAGTCTCCGGGGGCGAACGCCATCGATCTGTCTAACGCGGTGCGCGCGAAAATGGACGAACTGTCGACCCGTTTCCCGGAAGATATGAAGTGGGCGGCACCTTACGATCCGACCGTTTTCGTGCGCGACTCCATTCGTGCAGTCGTGCAAACGCTGCTGGAAGCGGTGGTGCTGGTAGTGCTGGTGGTGATCCTGTTTCTGCAAACCTGGCGCGCGTCGATCATTCCGCTGATCGCGGTGCCGGTGTCGGTAGTGGGGACCTTCAGCATTCTCTACCTGCTGGGCTTCTCGCTGAATACCCTGAGCTTGTTCGGGCTGGTGCTGGCCATCGGTATCGTGGTGGACGACGCCATTGTGGTGGTGGAAAACGTCGAGCGAAATATCGAAGAGGGACTTGCTCCGCTTGCGGCGGCGCATCAGGCGATGCGAGAAGTGTCCGGGCCGATTATCGCGATTGCGCTGGTGCTGTGCGCCGTGTTTGTGCCGATGGCGTTTCTCTCGGGCGTTACCGGGCAGTTCTACAAGCAGTTTGCGGTGACGATCGCGATTTCCACGGTCATCTCTGCCATCAACTCGCTGACGCTCTCTCCGGCGCTGGCAGCACTGCTGTTAAAACCGCACGGCGCGCCGAAAGATTTCCCGACCCGGCTTATCGATCGTCTGTTCGGCTGGATTTTCCGTCCGTTTAACCGCTTTTTCCATCGTAGCTCGAACGGCTATCAGGGGCTGGTGGGCAAAACGCTCGGCCGACGCGGGGCGGTGTTTGTGGTGTATCTGCTGCTGCTCTGTGCCGCGGGCGTCATGTTTAAAGCGGTACCTGGCGGGTTTATTCCGACGCAGGACAAGCTGTACCTGATTGGCGGCGTGAAGATGCCGGAAGGCTCGTCGCTGGCGCGCACCGATGCGGTGATCCGCAAAATGAGCGAAATCGGGATGAATACCGAAGGCGTGGACTACGCGGTCGCGTTCCCGGGGCTGAACGCGCTGCAGTTCACCAATACGCCGAATACGGGGACGGTCTTCTTCGGCCTGAAGCCGTTCGACCAGCGTAAACATACTGCGGCGGAAATTAACGCGGAGATCAATGCGAAAATTGCGCAAATCCAGCAGGGCTTTGGCTTCTCCATCCTGCCGCCGCCGATTTTAGGGCTGGGTCAGGGGTCGGGGTATTCCCTGTACATTCAGGATCGCGGCGGTTTGGGCTATGGCGCGCTGCAAAACGCGGTAAACACCATGTCCGGTGCGATTATGCAGACGCCGGGAATGCACTTCCCGATCTCAACCTACCAGGCTAACGTTCCGCAGCTGGACGTGCAGGTTGACCGTGACAAGGCGAAAGCGCAGGGCGTGTCGCTAACCGATCTTTTCGGTACGCTGCAAACCTATCTGGGCTCGTCGTACGTGAATGACTTCAACCAGTTCGGGCGCACCTGGCGCGTGATGGCGCAGGCCGACGGGCAGTTCCGCGACAGCGTGGAAGACATTGCGAATCTGCGCACCCGCAATAGCCAGGGTGAAATGGTGCCGATTGGCAGTATGGTGAATATCACGACCACCTATGGCCCGGACCCGGTGATTCGCTACAACGGTTACCCGGCGGCGGATCTGATTGGCGATGCCGACCCGCGCGTACTTTCGTCCTCGCAGGCGATGGCGCAGCTGGACGGAATGTCGAAGCAGATCCTGCCGAACGGGATGAACATTGAATGGACGGACCTGAGCTTCCAGCAGGCCACGCAGGGCAATACGGCGCTGATCGTCTTCCCGGTCGCGGTGCTGCTGGCGTTCCTGGTGCTGGCGGCGCTGTATGAAAGCTGGACGCTGCCGCTGGCGGTGATCCTCATCGTGCCGATGACCCTGCTTTCCGCGCTGTTTGGCGTCTGGCTGACCGGTGGCGATAACAACGTGTTCGTGCAGGTGGGGCTGGTGGTGCTGATGGGGCTGGCGTGTAAAAACGCGATTCTTATCGTGGAGTTTGCCCGCGAGCTGGAAATTCAGGGCAAAGGCATTATGGAAGCCGCGCTGGAGGCGTGCCGCCTGCGTTTACGCCCGATTGTGATGACCTCCATCGCCTTTATTGCCGGGACCATTCCGCTGATCCTCGGCCATGGCGCGGGCGCAGAAGTGCGCGGCGTTACCGGGATCACGGTCTTCTCCGGGATGCTGGGGGTGACGCTGTTTGGTCTGTTCCTGACGCCGGTGTTCTACGTGACGCTGCGTAAGTTTGTGACGCGCGGCAAAAAAGCGGAAAGGGATGTTCTGCCCGCGTAGGGATGTTGCAGTTAATAAAAAACCGCCTTCATAGCAAGGCGGTTTTTTTGCATTCAAAGAAAGTTAAAGGGCTTCTTTATACTTGGCGATAAGTTCAGGCACCGGATCGCAGCCGCTGGTATCGGCTTTTTTCACTTCTTCCAGCGCGCTTGCCACGGTATGGCGCGCCAGTACCTGTAACGAAGCCTGCTCCGCTTCTTCGGAGATAGACTTGAAGTACCAGCAGGCGTTAGCGCTGACTACGCAGCGGGCCGGTACGTCAGGACGTGATGCCCACAGCTTTTTATCTTCGATGACGGAAAGGTAGATGTCGCGCAGGGTGATCTCTTCCGCCGGGCGTCCAAGATGAATAGAGCCGTTACGGCCAAGCGTGGAGACGATAATACCGTCACGCGTGAGAGGAACCATCAGTTTGCGGATGAAGCTCGGGTTTGCTTCCAGACCGTAGGCCAGAATCGCACTCGTCGAACGTTCACCCAATTGCTCCGCCATTGCTACGCTGAGAACCATCTGCAAAGCTGTCGGGAAGCGGTAATCTAACATTTTTGTATCCTGGGTTGCGGTGAATCTTGTTCTTTTTGGCACCGCAGAGGTGAATAAGCAATAAACAACAATATAACAAATACGGTAATTTTTTTGAAGCAATCTGCGGCATTTGCGATCGAACCCCCTGTTCCTGTTTAGCTATACGTGCGGTTTGGGAAGTCAACCGTCACCATCAGGCCAGCTTCTGCGGAAGTACTCAGATTTACGCTGCTGTTGTGCTGCTGCGCCACCGCTTTAACGATGGCAAGCCCCAGTCCGCTCCCGCTTTGCAGTTGATTGGGATCGCGGAAAAATCGGTCGAACACGCGCTCGCGTAATTCAACCGGAATGCCGGGCCCTGCATCGGAAACGTGTAGCTGAGTGGATTTCTCTAATGAACGAACATCCACCTGAATCCGCCCACCCTCAGGGCTGTACTTCACGGCATTTTCAATCAAATTGTCGATCAGCGACATCAGACATTCCCGGATACCTGAGACCCAAACTTCATCTTCAGCGAAGAACTCCAGCTCAACCCTGCGCTCAGAGGCTAACGGTTCCAGCGCAGCCATTCGATCCTGGATGAGGGACATCAGCGGTACGGGCTCCATAACCGTGTCAATGCGTGCTTCACTGTGCATCATCAGCAGCAACTGATTGACGAGACGCGCAGCACGGCTATTGCTGCGAACAATCCCTGCAAGCAATTCCTGTTGGCTCTGGCTGAGTACATACGACTGCAACGCTTCCACGTTGATTCGCATCGCCGCCAGCGGTGTTCGCAGTTCGTGAGCCGCATCGGCAATGAAAACCCGCTCCCTTTCCGCGCTTTCTCGCACCCTGGCGAGAAAGTCGTTAATTGCATCCACCATCTGGCGAAGCTCCCTGTGTTTTGGTACAGCTTTTAAGGGAGAGAGATCGTCTGGCGTGCGCAATGCAATTTCATTGACCACCTTGTTCCAGGGGCGCATGGCAATGCGAATTGACAGCCACGCGGGGAACAGAAGAAAAGGGAAACAGACCAGCAGCGGCAGGATGTAATAGCCGCGCGAGTTCAGGTAGATAAAGAAGTTCCAGCCGCTGGCAGGGGTGAACAGGGTGACTTCCACGTCGGAGTGAGCGGATTTAAGGGTGCGGCTGGTCCAGGCTCGACCTTCACTCTGAACATGCTCCATTTCTCCGGGACGGGTGTTGGTTACCCCCACAGGTGCGCCCGCAGATGAAAAAATAACGGCACCGTTCTTGCGAACGACGAGGTTAATCGATAGTGCGGGATCTTCTCCGCCGCCATAGCTTTCGCGTAACGCCTTGCTGAAGGCTTCCAGGACTTCGGTTCGCGTCTGCGGGCGCTCGTCCATTCGCTCAACCAGGGTAAAAAGCGTTTCGTAAGTCTTACTGCCCGTGAGTATGGGAGGGCTGCGCAGGTCCTCCCAGAGAATGAAGGTTAAAAAAAGACTCCACAGCAGGGTAAGCAGCAGTATCTGGGCGATGATAATTCGGCGTACCAGCGTTGGGCGCCTCAGGTGATACCACACGTTTCGCATTAAGTCGTTACCTTCTGAACAGCAACGGTATCAATAACATACCCGACGCCACGCACCGTTCGCACGTAACCGTCGCCGATCTTTCGCCGCAAATTCCCCATATGCACGTCGAGCGCATTACTGAGGTTCTCTTTGTTGCCGAATATCCGTTCTTCCAGAAACCGTCGCGTTATCACGCGGTCAGCACGCAGCATCAACGTTTCAAGCAGCGCGTATTCACTGGCCGTCAGGTCTATGTGGCGTGCGCTCACCGTCACGCGACGCGTCGGCATATGAAGGAATAAGCCTCGAATTTCTATCGTCTCATTCTCGAAACCGTAACTGCGCCGCGCAAGGGCTCTTACCCGCGCCAGCAGTTCGGCGAGAACAAAAGGTTTAACGAGATAGTCGTCTGCACCTGCATCCAGCCCGCACAGGCGATCCTGCAGCGTGCCTCGCGCCGTCAGGATGATGACGGGGATGCCCTTAAGCTGCTGGCGTAAGCGCGTCATGAGGCTCATGCCGTCGCCGTCGGGCAGCCCCAGGTCGAGCAAAATAAGTTCTGGCACGCAGACGTCAAGCTGATGCAGTGCATCTTCTTTACGGCGAACCCATATAACGTCAAATCCTTGATCGGCAAGGGCGATACGTACGCCATTGCCCAGATCCAGGTCGTCTTCGATTAGTAGAATTTTCACACTGGTAACTGTATCAACCGTGAATGAAGAACATCTTAAGAAAAAACGGTATCAGGAAATCTATCCGGTTTACAGCACCCGCGCGCGCTTCAGTCTTTCTTCATTTTCGGCTCATAAGAACCTTAGGGTCAGTATTCAAAATGGGCGTTCTGGCGTTTAACCGCTTGCATCGTCACCATTTGAATCCAGAAGGACTTCTTTAATGAGAAACATCGAACTGCGTCATACGTCCCCACACTTGCTCTCGGGCCGCAGTCTGAAAAACATCGTGCCGGGCGTCGTTCTGGCGTTACTGGCCACGCCTGTACTGGCGGCAGAACAGAGCCAGGGTAACGTCTTAACACTGGGCGGAGGCGTTGATGTCGCGCCACGCTACTCGGGTTCGGATAAAAGCCGCGTCAGTGCGGCGCAGGTGGTGGATTACACCATGGCAAACGGCTTCTTTATCAGCACCACGCGAGGGATTGGTTACGGCAACAACATCGGCAACCTGGATTACAGCGCCGCAGTGAGCTATCGAACAGGCCGTAAAGATAAAGACGTGAGCAGTGATTCGATCAGCTCCGGCAGCGATTACCTTCGGGGTATGGGCGACATCAAAGGCTCGGCCATCGTTGTGCCTGGGCTGGGGTATAAGGTGACCGACTGGCTTCATCTGCAGCTGCAGGCTGAGGTCCCGGTTTCAGAGAGAGACAACGGGGAGGCGGTGCATTTCGGTATTATCAGCCCGCTCTATACATCACCAAAAAATGAGGTGACGCTGGCGCTGACAGGCAGTTGGGGATCCGGCAAATATATGCAGACGTACTATGGTGTCAGTTCCGCCCAGTCGAGCGCATCGGGATTTGCCCGACATGACGCCGGAGCCGGTATTTATGCCTGGTCGATGAATCTGGACTGGACCCACAGGCTCACCTCGCGCTGGAGCGTGCTTGCCTCAGCGGGTGCAACGCAGTTGACGGGGGATGCGGGTGATAGTCCCATTGTTCAACGCAAAACGTCGCCCACGGGGAGTTTGAAGGTGACGTACAGTTTTTGAGGGTTGGTTTCTTATGGATATGAGCGCGCAATAGCGATAAATTCGAGCCGCCCCGGGAAGTGGCGGACGGGCGAGGAGTGGGCGTAGGTCCGCTCTGAGCGAAAAGCGGACCCTGGCGTTCTTTATAAAAATTCGGTTTGTGTTGTTTTGCATTAGTTTAGAGACGAAAAATATTGCGTCGGTGATTTACCTAGTGCTTTTCTGAACATCGTAATAAACGCGCTGACCGAATCATAACCCAGCATTCCGGCGACGCGCTGAACGGACTGACCTTCAGCCAGATGGCTCAGGGCTATCATCAAATGCAGTTGCTGACGCCAGCGACCAAAGCTCATTCCTGTTGCCTCTTTTATCCGTCTGGCCAGAGATCGCTCGCTGATGGCCAGATGAGCAGCCCACTGCTTTAACGTTCGCCGGTCATCAGGCTCATTAAAAAGTGCCTCAGCCATTTTCCGGATTTTAGGATGATCCGATACGGGAAGATGAAGCGCTTTAACCGGCACATCCGGAATATGTTCCAGCAGCACTGCTGCGAGCCTGGCGGTTTTACTGTCAGGAGAATAAACCTGTCCCTGCTCTGCAAGATACAGAACAAGCTCGCGGACCAGAGGCGTAATCGCCAGGGTACAGCAGATTTCAGGCATCACCGCCGCGCCGGGTTCGATAAACAGAAAGCAGGTATCTGCATTCTTCGTAATCCGGCAACTATGAGGGATTTCACCCGGAACCCAGACTGCATGTCCCGGTGGAACAAGCCACAGCGCATCCTCAACCTCACAGCTCACTGCACCGCGCAAAGAGAGAATAAGTTGTCCCTTGCGATGAGTGTGCGGACTCTGCCCGGCATACTCGCCTGACGATGATACATGCAGGGCAATAGCAGCCTGACTGAAAGCATCGGCGTTAAAATCCTCCGGCGAGGTCACGGTTTTTTTATTAACTGGCATGATTTAGCTATATGTTGTCAGGTTATCTATATTCTGTAACTCATGCTTTCTTTAAAGTCTTTCTTTTTTCCAGAGAAAGCAAAATTTATGTCCCACACGACGAACAAGTGGTCTTCAGTCATACTTGTGACCGGCATCCTTTTTATCGCCATTAACCTGCGTGTTCCTTTTACCGCTATCGCACCCGTTTTAGAGTCTATTCGCCATGATTTTGGGCTAAGTATCACAGCCGTTGGGTTGCTTAACTCGCTACCTTTACTGGCCTTTGCCGCCTTTTCTCCCCTGAGCACATCCATCTCCCGCAAGTACGGCCTGGAACGCACCCTTTTTGGTGCCCTGGCCGTGATTTCTGCAGGCATCCTGCTTCGCTCCACAGGCAGCGTCTGGGCGCTTTATGGCGGAACCATATCAATAGGTATCGGGATTGCCCTGGGCAATGTCCTTCTGCCAGGTCTTATCAAACGTGACTTTTCCGGCAACGTGGCTTCCGTGACGGGGGCGTATTCCATCACCATGGGTGCCGCGGGTGCCATTGGTTCAGCCATTGTCATTCCTCTGACGCAGAGGTGGGGATGGAATATCGCGTTAGCCATGCTGGTTATAGCACCGTTCCTTGCGCTGCTTTTATGGTTGCCCCAGTTAACGAACAAGCATCAGCTGCCAGCAGCGGGTGAGAAACAAGCGGCGTCCGTCGCGGTCTGGCGCTCGCCTCTGGCATGGCAGGTCACCCTGTTTATGGGCCTGAATGCGATGCCGTTTTATGTTGCGGTGGGCTGGCTTCCAGCCATTCTTACGGACAGTGGACTCTCCTCAGCTCAGGCTGGCGAGGTACACGGCATCCTTCAGCTGACCACCGCCATTCCCGGCCTGATTCTGGCGGCCACGCTGCGTCGTCTCAACGATCAGAAATTAGCTGCTGCTGGCGTCAGCCTGTTAACCGCAGTGTCCTTTATCGGCATCCTGTATCTGCCGGCTATGGCGATGCTGTGGGCCGCGCTTCTCGGCTTCGGCTCAGGTGCCAGCATGATGCTGGGTCTGACATTCATCGGGCTGCGTACTAAAAACGCGGGTGATGCTGCCGCCTTGTCAGGCATGGCGCAAAGTGTCGGTTATCTGATGGCGGCGATGGGTCCGCTGTTGCTGGGCAAAGTACAGGAGTTGTCCGGAGGCTGGACGGTGCCATTACTGATGACCGCAGCAATCGCAGTCGCAGGCGCCTGCACCGGAATGGTTGCCGGACGAAACGCTCACCTGGAACCTGCACTGCAGCCGGGCTGAATTCACAGACACAGCAGGGGAACGTTCGGTTCCTCTGCTGAGGGGGTTATTAATTGTCGTACTGAAGAGCCGTCCTCTTACCGGAGCCGTCTTTTACCGGAAAGACCTTTCTCACCTGCGCCTTCGTTGAAAAGTCCGGAGATCCAGTCAGCAAAAGCACGCACGGCGGGAGAGAGAAAACGCTGATGCGGATAGAGCATCGTTACCGGCACGGAGGGGGGCTGCCAGTCTGCCAGAACCTCGATCAGTTTGCCTTGCTGCAGATTCTCCGAAATCACATTCTCAGCGAGCTGCGCCAGCCCAAAACCTTCAAGACACAGTCTGATGTAGAGTCCCGTTTCGTTAACGGCTGCATCCCCCTCAACCGGAACAGAAAAGGCCTCAGTGCCTCGTGTAAAACGCAGTTCATTAGTGCGTCTTCCAGAACCGGAAAAGTAATGAATCGCCCGATGTTGTGACAACGCTTCAGGCGTCTCAGGGACACCGAACTTCCTGAGATAGTCCGGCGAGGCGCAGGTCACCCAGCGAAACCGGCCAAGCGGACGGGCAACCAGTGTGGAGTCCGTTAATTCACCGGTTCGTATGACGCAATCAACCCCTTCCTGCACAAGATCGACCTGCCGATCGCTCACGCCAATCATCAGGTAAATATCCGGATAAAGCCGGTAAAAGTCTTTCAGGTGGGGCATGACGATGAAATGGGCGATCCCACCAGGCATATCAACCCGCAGCCGCCCCTGAGGGCGTCTGAGGGAATCAGTCAGGCTGGATTCACTATGCTCAATCAGCGACAGGATCTCCCGGCACTGCGCCAGATACTGCAGGCCTTCAGGAGTAAGGCTGACCCGTCTTGTCGTGCGGTTCAGCAGGCGCACCTGCAGGTATTTCTCCAGGTTTTTAATCGTGCTGGTAACGGTGGAAGAAGGCAGTGAAAGTGTTTCTGCCGCGCGAACAAAACTCCCGGCTTCAGCAACCCGCGTGAAAACCTGCATAGCCTGAATCCGATCCATCGTTCTGCTCCGGGTAAAAGTGAGTCTGATTGTTCGAGAATTATGAATTATGAAAACACTTTACGCATCTTTTTCAGGCTAATGGTGTGGCGTATCGTTTCCCCATTGATCAGGAAAGAGACAAGTTTATGGCCGGTTACATCAGAAATATTGTTAACAATCAAAATGTCACTTCACAGGCTACGTTGGTTCGTGGCGCGACGATACTGAGCATGGACGAGAACATCGGTAACATTGAGCGTGGTGATATTCTCATCAACGGCTCAACGATTACCGCCGTGGGCCAGAACCTTGATGTGCCGGGTGCGCATATCATTAATGCCACCAATATGATCGCCATGCCGGGAATGGTCGATTCTCATCGTCATGCATGGGAAGGACAGCTTCGCCGCATTAATCCAAACGCCACCTGCCTGGACGACTACAGCAACGCCACACACTTCTCGTTCGCTAAATATTACCGTCCTGCCGATATCTATGTCGGCAACCTGCTGACGGCGCTGGGCGCTATTGATGCGGGCATCACCACAATGATTGATAACTCGCACAACAGCCGAACTGCAGCGCATGCAGATGCCGCCGTCGAGGCCCTGCTTGATACCGGTATTCGCGCCATTCATGCCTCCGGTGCACCGGTAGCCGGCGAATGGGATAAAGCGCACTGGCCAGGAAACTGGCAGCGTCTGCAGGAGAAGTATTTCACCGACAACCCTGAAAGCCTGGTCACTCTCGCCGTCATGGCCCAGCTGGAGCCAGAGTTGTGGGCCGAGGCCCGCAGGCTGGGGCTGTCGATTGTCACGGAGTTCTTTGGCGCTGAGATGGGGGCTGAACTTGAGTCGCTGCATCAGCAGGGGCTTCTGGGGCCGGACAATATTTTCAATCACTGCACAGCGCTGCCTGACCGGGGATGGGAAATTCTGCGGGAAGCGGGTGTGCGGGTAAACGTCTGCCCACGCTCAGATTCGCACTATGGCATCGAAAGCGGGATGTTCGCCATTGAGGCCGCACAGCGTCATGGCATCAAGCCTGGCCTGAGCGTGGACAATGAAACGTCGTACAGCACCGACATGTTTATGGAGATGCGCGTCGCCTTTTACCTGCAGCGGGTAATGGGCATGCATCAGCAGCAGTGCTGCGATGCTGAACAAACGCTGAAAACGCTTCCGGCGGCGCAACTCCTCAAAGCCGCGACTCTTGATGGTGCGGCCTGTGCAGGGCTGCAGGAGAAAGTGGGCAGCCTGACGCCAGGCAAGCAGGCTGACCTGGTGCTGATTAACGCCAGTGATCTCAACCTGTACCCGTCCGGAAATGCCTTTGGCACGGTGGTACATGCCGCCGAGCGCAGCAACATCGATACCGTCATGATCGGCGGGCGCATCGTTAAACAGAACGGTAAGGTGCTGGGCGTAGACAGCGCGCGACTGCGTGCGGCGATTGATGAGTCGCGTGAGCACCTGTTTACCGCCTCTGGCTACCAGCCTGACATTTTTGCTGACGCCTTCCTGCCGCTTGAGCAGGCAGACTGACCGGGATGAAAAGCATGATTTATTACGTAATCGCGTTTGCCGCAGGTCTGGGGATCACCCTGCAGACAACCCTGAACAGCCAGCTGGCAAGGGGACTGGAAGGTGATCCGGTCACTGCGGCGCTGTTTTCCTTCACGGCGGGCGCGTTCAGTCTGGGGATTTACGCACTGCTCAGGGGCGGGCTAATAACATCGCTGGCGGCGATCCCGTCACAACCCCTCTGGAGTCTTGCGGGCGGCCTGATAGGCGCATGTGCCCTGTTCAGCTATGTCGTGCTGGCGCCGAAAATCGGATTTTCAGCTCTGCTCGGGCTGGCGATTGTCGGACAGTTACTTTCCTCGCAGATGATTGACCATTTTGGCTTGCTGGGCGCTGTGCAGCGCCCGGTTTCGTTAGTCAGGCTGGCGGGAATGGTTGTCATGCTACTCGGACTTGCTGTCATGCTTTTCGGCGATCGGCTCTCTGCACGTTTTCTGCAGTAACTGCGTTATCCACATTTGCCATCGTGCAGTACGATCTTTTAAATCCGGAGGATTAACATGTTTTCAATTGCAGCTGAGGTCAGGAATACGCTGGGAGAATGCCCGCTGTGGTGTGAAAGAACCCGCAGGCTCTACTGGACTGACATTGAAGCCAGTGAACTTCTCGCCATAGAAGAAGGTATTGATGTTGTGATGCGCTGGTCGCTGCCTGAACGTCTTGGCTCCTTTGCCCTGACTGAACAGGATCACATTCTGCTGATGGGATTCGCGACAAGGCTGGCTTTCTATGATCTCAACAGCGGATTAATTACCCCAGTGGCTGCTTCACCGGGAGGCACCGGCACCCGTATAGGTGATGGACGGTGCGACCGTGCCGGTAATTTTGTCTTCGGGACGATGGATGACGATTATCCCGTTAAAGTCATCGGTAAGTTTCATCGACTCAATGCGGCAACGCTGACTGTTGAGACGTTTGCATTGCCCGATGTCGCTATACCGAACAGCATCTGTTTCAGCCCCGATGGTGGCACGGTCTATTACTGTGACTCGATGCAGGGTCGGATTATGTGCTGCGATTACCCCTCGCTGCAAAACCAGCGCGTGTTCACCAAAATCGAAGGCGGCGGCGCGCCTGATGGTTCCTGCATTGATGCGCAGGGCTATCTGTGGAACGCAGAATGGGGCGGCAGTCGGGTTGTCCGATACAGTCCGGGGGGAGAAATACACAGCATTCTTTCTGCTCCAGCCCTCCAGACAACCTGCCCGAAGCTTGGTGGTTCGTCACTCAACACACTTTATTGTACCAGTGCCCGGGTAGGTCTCGCAGAGCCAACCGCTTATGACGGTGCGCTTTTCAGCATTCGGTCACCTTTTTTTGCCGGATTATCAGAAAGCCGTTTTGCAGCGCACAAAATATAACCTCTGGCATTTGATCAGATTCAGGCTGAGAAAAAGCGTCCGCTTTTGGCACAAAGCGGACCCTCTGTTTCGGGCATTAAGTTCATCAACTTTGCCCAAATACGTGATTAACCAACTCCCATCTAACCAGCCTTTCCTGAGCACCACCACAGTGCACCCATCCCGCACTGCCTCACCAAAACAGTGAAACCCAATCCCGTCCATTCTCCAATCCCCTAATAAATCTCACAAAAAAATTCCTGGCACACCCTTTGCAATCACTACCAGCGAAGGGCAGCACCACACAACATGAAAATAGCTAGCTAGGGTTCCGGTTCACTTTGGTGAATGGCTGGTCCAAGAGCTGGCGACCTCTGAGAGGTTACACGGCGGGACAAAAGCCCGGGAGACAGCAGCACCAGACGGTGTCGCGCTGCCCCCTTATTTTGTGCCACTCAGAGGTCAAGCATGAAGAAAACGCCATTACTCCGCTCTCTTATCCTGTCGCTGGCGATGCTGGTCAGTCTCCCCACCTTTGCGGCCGTCAAAAAAGAGTTCAACGTCTGCTGGACCATCTACGCAGGCTGGATGCCCTGGGGCACCATCAGCACCAGCAAGATCATCGATAAATGGGCCGATAAGTACGGCATCAAAATCAATGTCGTGCAGCTCAACGACTACATCGAATCCATCAATCAGTACACCGCCGGCCAGTTTGACGGCTGCACCATGACCAACATGGACGCGCTGACCATTCCGGCAGCGGGCGGGGTGGATACCACGGCGCTGATCCTCGGCAGCTACTCGGAAGGCAACGACGGCGTGGTGATGAAAGGCGAGGGCAAAACCCTCACCGACCTCAAAGGCATGAAGATCTATCTGCCGGAGCTGTCCGTTTCCCACTATCTGCTGGTGCGCGGGCTGGAGAAAGCCGGGCTGGCGGAGAAAGACGTTAGCGTGGTCAACACTTCGGATGCGGATATCGTCTCGGCCTTCAACACCGCCAACGTGCAGGCCGCCGTGGCCTGGAACCCTCAGCTCTCGGTTATCAAAGGCACGCCGAAAACCACCGAAGTGTTCAGCTCCTCGCAGGTGCCGGGCGAGCTGATCGACATGATGGTGGTCAACAGCGAAACCCTGAAAGACAACCCGGCGCTGGGTAAAGCGTTGACCGGCGCGTGGTACGAGATGATGGGGCTGATGAAGGCCCAGGATGCGAACGCCCTGAATGCGATGGCTGCAGCGTCCGGCACCGATCTCACCGGCTATCAGGCGCAGCTGAAAACCACCCACCTGTTCTACACCCCGCAGGACAACATCGCCTTTGTCACCTCGGCAGATCTGGCGAAAACCATGCAGCGCGTGGCGGCGTTCTCCTTCGATAAAGGACTGCTGGGCGATGGCGCGCAGAGCGCCGATTTTATCGGCATGAGCTTCCCGGGCAACGTGACCCAGGGCGATGCCAACAACGTCAAACTGCGCTTTGACGACAGCTTCGTGAAAATGGCCGCCGCGGGCCAGCTGTAATGAGTGACGGAGTCTCCATGCGACAAATAAATCGTCATCCCACCCCGGGCATGCGGCTGATGCTGGTGATGCTGCCCTTTGTCCTGCTGCTGGCTGCGTACTTCTTCGGCTCGGCGGTGCGCCTTGAGGCCAACCCCCAGGACAAGCTGCTGCCCGGCCTGCAGCAGATGCTGGATGCGCTCTCGCGGATGGCCTTTACTCCGGATAAACGCAGCGGCGAGTACCTGTTCTGGGTTGATACCCTGGTAAGCCTGGCCCGCCTGCTGGTGGGACTCGGGATCGCCTCGCTGATCGGCCTGTGCATCGGCGTCACCGCTGGCGTGTTCCCTCTGTGGCGCGCGTCGCTGTCGCCGCTGATGACGGTGCTGTCGATGGTGCCACCGCTGGCGATTTTACCGGTGCTGTTTATCGTCTTCGGGCTGGATGAGCTGTCAAAAGTGATGCTGATTGTTATCGGCATCACCCCGATGCTGGCCCGGGATCTGGAGCATCGCGCCTGTGAAATCCCGCCGGAGATCCTGATCAAAGCCCAGACCCTAGGGGCCAACAGCTGGACGCTGGTGCTGCGGGTGGTGCTGCCGCAGCTGCTGTCGCGCCTGCTCACCTCGCTGCGCCTGCTGCTCGGTTCGGCCTGGTTGTTCCTCATCTCGGCGGAGGCGATTTCCTCCACCGCCGGGCTGGGTTATCGCATTTTCCTCGTCCGCCGCTATATGGCGATGGACGTGATCATCCCCTACGTCCTGTGGATCACCCTGCTGGCGTGGCTGATGGATCTGGCTCTGCGCCAGCTGCATAAAACCTGCTTCCCGTGGGCAGAAGGAGGGAAAGCATGAGTTTTATCACCATCAACAATATCTGGCAGGAGTACGGCGACCATGTGGTGCTGGAGCGCCTGAATCTGCGTATCAACGAGGGCGAGTTCTGTTCGATGGTCGGCGCCTCCGGCTGCGGAAAATCGACCTTTCTGCGCCTGCTGCTCGGGCAGGAGACGCCAAGCCGGGGCTCAATCACTTTGGACGGTAAACCTCTGACCGCCGAACCGGACAGCCGCCGGGGCGTGGTGTTCCAGCGCTACTCGGTCTTTCCGCACCTCAGCGTGCTGGATAACGTGGCGATCGGCCTTGAACTGCCGCAATCCCCGCTTTTCGGACGACTGTTTGGCGCGAAAAAACGCGCCGCGCGTGAGCAGGCCGCGCAGATGCTGGAGAAGGTCGGCCTCGGCCATGCCCTGGATAAATATCCCGCCCAGCTCTCCGGGGGGATGCAGCAGCGCCTTGCCATCGCTCAGGCCTTTATCATGCAGCCCCGCGTGTTGCTGCTGGACGAGCCCTTTGGCGCGCTGGATCCCGGCATCCGCAAAGACATGCACGCGCTGCTGCTTCAGCTGTGGGGCGAAACCCGCATGACGGTGTTTATGGTCACCCACGATCTCTCCGAAGGCTTCAACCTCGGCACACGCCTGCTGGTGTTCGACAAGGTACGCCTCGATCCGCAGGCCCCGAACGCCTACGGGGCGCGCATTACCTATGACATACCGCTCAACGAGACACGGCTCTCCAGCCTGAGCGGTTCGGCTCCCGACAACGTTTATGCCTTAAGGGGTTAACACTATGACGACGACTTTACGCGAAGAGATCCTGCCGGGCGGCGGCCACCTCTCGTTTGTACTGAAGCGCGGGCAGATCCTGCGCATGACCGACCTCGACGGCGGGGCGAACGTCAGCCTGATGATGCTCAACCCGCACGAGAAGAGCGAACGCCTGAACCTGCCGGACACCCTGAAGGGCCAGCACACCGCGCGCCTGACCGCCGGGCACTGCTTCTACTCCGATATGGGCCGGGTGCTGGCGGGCATTATTGCCGATACCAGCGGCTGGCACGATCCGTTCGGCGGCGTGCTCAATACCGCCGAAGTGACGGAAAAATACGGTCAGGGGCGCTATCAGGAGCTGCGCAACGGCTTCTTCCGCAACGGCACCGACAACCTGCTGGTGGAGATGGGCAAGTGGGATCTGAACCTCGAAGATCTGCTGATGGTGGTCAACTTCTTCAGCAAAGTGACCGTGGATGACCACGGGCAGTTCAGCTTCCACCGCGACCACTCACAGCCGGGGAGCTACGTCGAGCTGTTCGCGCCGATGGACACCCTGATGGTGATGACCGCTCTGCAGCATCCGATGGATCCCTCCACCGAGTATGCCCCGCGCCCGGTGCAGCTGAGCTGGCGGCAGGCAGAGGACGAGGAGGGTGCCCTTAACGCGCTCCTCACGCGCCCGGAAAATGGCCGCGCCATCACCAACACTCAACTTTTCGCCCTGTAAGGAGCCGTAAGATGACTAATGTCCGCGAAAAACAGCCTCAGGAGGCGACCTTCCGCCACGTGATCCCGGCGGGCGAGCCGTACCTGTTTGAAGTAAAAAAGGGCCAGACCCTGCGCCTGCTGGATCTGGAGGGTAATCAGGCGGTAGATACCCTGTTCTATAGCGCCGATAACCCACGCGAGCGCTACGACGCCCAGCGCACGCTGCGTCGGCAGAACAACGCCTATCTGACCAGCGGCAGCGTGCTCTATTCCAACCTCGGCAATCCGCTGCTGACCATCGTGGCCGATACCTGCGGGCGGCACGACACCCTCGGCGGGGCCTGCGCCCAGGAGAGCAACACCGTGCGCTATGCCCTCGACAAGCGCCATATGCACAGCTGCCGGGACAACTTCCTCTGCGCCTGTCTGCACGACGGCCGCCTGCAAAAGCGCGATATCGGGGCCAACATCAACTTCTTTATGAACGTGCCGGTCACCCCGGAGGGCGGGCTGACCTTTGCCGACGGCATCTCCGCACCGGGCAAATACGTCGAGCTGCGCGCCGAGTGCAACGTCATCGTGCTGATCTCCAACTGCCCGCAGCTGAACAACCCCTGCAACGGCTGGAACCCGACCCCTGCGGAGGTGCTGGTATGGAACTGACGACCACCCGCTGGCAGCGCCTGCGCCAGATGCTTTACCGCCTGTTTGAAGTGCGCGCCGGACGGATCCTGCCGTAAACGCTTTTTCCCCGTGGACGACCATGCGGTGAGCCAATTTTCGGCGGGACGACCCGCCACGATTGAGTCTGAACTATGTTGACGAAACTCCTGATTGCCAACCGCGGGGCGATTGCCTGCCGCATCCTGCGCACGCTGCGCGCCATGAACATCGGCGGCGTGGCGGTCTATTCCGAGGCGGATATCAGCAGTCTGCATCTTCGCGAGGCCGACGAGGCCCTGAGCCTGGGCGATGGCCCGGCGGCGAACACCTATCTGGTCAACGACAAAATTATCGCCGCGGCGAAAGCCAGCGGCGCTCAGGCGATCCATCCCGGCTACGGTTTTCTCTCAGAGAACGCCGCCTTTGCCGAGGCCTGCGAGACTGCGGGCATTGCCTTCGTCGGCCCCACGCCGGAGCAGCTGCGCCTGTTTGGCCTGAAACACACCGCCCGGGCGCTGGCCAAAGCCCAGGGCGTGCCGATGCTGGAGGGCACGGAACTGCTGGCCGACGTGAATGAGGCGCTCAAGGCGGCGGAACAGGTCGGCTACCCGGTGATGCTGAAAAGCACCGCGGGCGGGGGCGGGATCGGCATGCGCGTCTGCTATACCGATGCGGAACTCTTTGATGCCTTTGACGCCGTCGTGCGGCTGGGGAAAAACAACTTCAGCGATGCGGGCGTTTTTATTGAGAAGTACATCGAGCGGGCGCGGCATCTGGAAGTGCAGCTGTTTGGCGACGGTCAGGGGCAGGTGATCGCCCTCGGCGTACGCGACTGCTCGGTGCAGCGACGCAACCAGAAGGTGCTGGAAGAGACGCCCGCGCCGAACCTGCCTGAAGGGATGGCGGACGCGCTTTGCGCGGCGGCAATTAAACTTGGCAAAGCGGTCAACTACCGCAGTGCGGGCACCGTGGAGTTTGTCTACGACAGCGACGCCGCCCGGTTCTATTTCCTTGAGGTGAATACCCGTCTACAGGTGGAGCACGGCGTCACCGAGCAGGTGTGGGGCGTGGACCTGGTGCGCTGGATGATTGAGCTGGCGGCCGGAACCTTGCCTCCGCTGGTCGCCCTGGCGGAAGATCTGACCCCTGCGGGCCATGCCATTCAGGCGCGGGTCTATGCCGAAGATCCGGGCCGTCAGTTCCAGCCTTCGCCCGGGCTGCTCACCGAGGTGGCGTTCCCGGCGGATGACCGCCGCTCTCTGCGTATCGACAGCTGGGTAGAGTCCGGCTGTGAAGTACCGCCATTTTTCGATCCGATGCTGGCGAAGATCATCGCCTGGCAGCCCACGCGCGACGCAGCCATTGATGCCCTGCACGCCGCCCTGGGCGATACCCGCCTGTACGGCGTGGAGACTAACCGCAGCTATCTGCAGCAGATTTTAACCTTTGCCCCGTTCGCCAGCGGCGAGCCCTGGACCCGCTGTCTGGAAGAGCTGACGTATCAGGCCTCCACCCTTGAGGTGCTCAGTCCCGGAACGCAAACCACGGTACAGGATTATCCCGGGCGCATCGGCTACTGGGCGGTCGGCGTTCCCCCCTCAGGGCCGATGGACAGCCGGGCGCTGCGTCTCGGCAACCGCCTGCTGGGCAACGATGACCGCGCCGCGGCGATGGAGATCACCCTCAGCGGCCCGACGCTGAAATTCAACTGCGATGCCCAGCTGGTGGTGACCGGGGCGGAGATCGCCCTCACGCTGGACGGCGAGCCGCTGGAGAACAACCGGGTCTTTAGCGTTTACAGCGGCATGACGCTGCGGATGGGCGATATCTCTGGCGACGGCGTGCGCAGCTATCTGTGCCTACGCGGCGGTTTTAACGTCCCGGATTATCTCGGCAGCAAAAGCACCTTTACCCTCGGGCAGTTTGGCGGCCACGCCGGACGCGCCCTGCGTACCGGCGACGTGCTGCACGTTTCGCCGTTAACCGCGCCCTGCCCGGAGCAGGTGCTGCCCCAGACCTTGCGCACCACCCTGAATGCGGTGCGCGAACTGCGGGTGATCTACGGCCCGCACGGCGCGCCGGAGTACTTCACCCCGGAATACATGCAGACCTTTTTTGCCACCGCCTGGGAAGTGCATTTCAACTCAAGCCGCACCGGCGTGCGCCTGATCGGCCCTAAACCCGAGTGGGTGCGCGACAGCGGCGGCGAGGCGGGGCTGCATCCGTCGAACATCCATGACAACCCCTATGCCATTGGCGCGGTGGATTTTACCGGCGATATGCCGGTGATCCTCGGCCCGGATGGTCCGAGCCTGGGCGGGTTTGTCTGCCCGGTCACCATCATCGAGGCCGATCTGCACGCGGTCGGGCAGCTGAAAGCGGGGGATAAAGTACGTTTTGTTCCCGTCGACATCGCCACCGCCCGACGCCTGGCGCAGGCACAGGAGGCGCAGATCCACAGCCTGCACCCGCAAAACGTTGACTGGCAGCCTACGGAAATCGCCTCGCCGGTGGTGCTTGAGCAGGGGCAGTCCGATAAACGGCTGGTGGCGCGACTTTCCGGCGACACCCATCTGCTGCTGGAGATTGGCGATCCGGAGCTGGATCTGGTCCTGCGTTTTCGCGCCCACGCCCTGATGCAGGCTCTGGAGTCGCGGGCCCTGCACGGCGTGATCGATCTGACCCCGGGGATCCGCTCCCTGCAAATTCACTATCAGCCTGAGGCGCTCAGCCTGACCGCGCTGCTGGAGGTGGTCGCGGGGTTGTGGCAGGGCGTCTGCGAGCAGGATTCGCTGGAGGTGCCGTCGCGCGTCGTCTGGCTGCCGCTCTCGTGGGACGATCCGGCCTGCCAGAAAGCCATCGACAAATACATGACCACCGTGCGCCGGGACGCACCCTGGTGTCCGAGCAACCTCGAATTTATCCGCCGTATCAATGACCTGGCGAATATCGACGAGGTCTACAAAACGGTGTTCGACGCCAGCTATCTGGTGATGGGGCTGGGGGATGTCTATCTCGGCGCGCCGGTGGCGACGCCGCTGGATCCACGCCACCGTCTGGTCACCACCAAGTACAACCCGGCGCGTACCTGGACGGCGGAGAACTCGGTGGGGATCGGCGGGGCCTATCTGTGCGTCTACGGCATGGAGGGGCCGGGCGGGTATCAGTTTGTCGGTCGCACATTGCAGATGTGGAGCCGCTATCACGCGGTAGAGGATTTTGGCGGCAAGCCCTGGCTGCTGCGCTTCTTCGACCAGATCCGCTTTTACCCGGTCTCCGCCGACGAGCTGCTCACCATTCGCCGCGACTTCCCGCTGGGGCGCTATCCGCTGCGCATCGAGCACACCACCCTGAAGCTGGCGGACTATCAGCAGTTCCTGGCTGACGAAGCTCAGGGCATTGAGGCGTTCCGCACCCATCAGCAGGGGGCGTTTAACGCCGAGCGTGAGCGCTGGATCGCCAACGGCCAGGCGCATTTCGACAGCAGCGACGTGCTGGCGGAGGAGGGCGAGGATGCCCCGCTCAAGCCGGGACAGGCAGGCATTGACAGCCCGGTCTCCGGCAATCTGTGGCAGGTGAGCGTTGAACCTGGCCAGCAGGTCCGCGAGGGCGATGTGCTGGTGGTGCTGGAGTCGATGAAGATGGAGATCCCGCTGGTTGCCTCGCAGGACGGGGTGGTCAGCCAGGTGCGCGTTCAGCCGGGATCCCCGGTGCGTGCGGGTCAGTGTGTGGTGGTTCTGGAGAAAACAGCATGATGCATCCCTATGATTTACGTCTCGATGTCCTGGTGCAGGCCTACCGCGAGGGCCGCCTCACGCCGCGGGAGGTCATTGCCACCCTGCGCGAGCGGGCGCAGGCGCTGAACCCGGAGTTCAATGCCTTTATTTATCTCCTCACGTCCGAAGAGCTGGAGCCCTATCTGGCCGCGCTGGAGGACGAATCGCCGCAGACCCTGCCGCTTTACGGCGTGCCCTTTGCCATCAAGGACAATATCGATCTGGCGGGCATCGTCACCACTGCCGCCTGCCCGGCATTTGCCTACCGGGCAGAGCAGGATGCGACCATCGTCGGCCAGCTGATTGCGCTGGGAGCCATTCCGCTGGGCAAAACCAACCTTGACCAGTTCGCCACCGGCTTAAACGGCACGCGCTCGCCCTGGGGCATTTGCCGCAACAGCGTCAACGCGGAGTATCCGGCGGGGGGATCCAGCTCGGGCTCGTCGCTGGCCGTGGCGCTGGGGCTGGCCAGCTTTGCTCTTGGCACCGACACCGCCGGGAGCGGGCGCGTGCCGGCATCGCTCAATAACCTGGTCGGGCTGAAAGCCACCAAAGGGTTAATCTCCACCGCCGGGGTGGTGCCAGCCTGCCGCACCCTCGACTGCGTGACCTTCTTTACCGCCACCGCCGCCGAGGCCAGCCAGCTGCTGACCCTGACGGCGGTCAAAGATCCGCGGGACGACTACAGCCGGACTAACCCGGCCTGGAACGGGGCGCAGGCGTTCGGCGTACCTGAAAAAGGTTTCCGCTTTGGCGTGCCGGACCGGCTGGAGTTTCTTGGCTGCAAGGAGAGCGAGGCACTTTATCATTCTGCAAAAAACCGCTTAATCGCGCTGGGCGGCATCCCGGTGACCATCGACTTCGCCCCGTTTTTAGCGGCGGCAACGCTGCTCTACGACGGCCCGTGGGTGGCGGAGCGTTATCATCTTGCCGGGACATTAATTGAGCAGCAGCCGGAGGCGGTGCTGCCGGTGATCCGCGATGTGCTGCGTAAAGCGCCCGGTACCGGTGCGGTGGCGGCGTTTGATGCCCAGTACAAACTCCAGCATTTCAAAACCCTCTGCGACGGGATAATGGCGGATCTGGACTGCGTGCTTACCCCGACCTATCCGCGCCCGGTGACTCTGGCAGAGTTGGCGCAGGAGCCGGTTAAACGCAATTCCGAGCTGGGGGTCTATACCAACTTTATGAACCTGCTGGACTATGCTGCCGTAGCGGTGCCAGCGGGCTTTATGGCAAATGGCCTGCCGTCTGGGGTGACGCTGTTTGGCCGGGCCTTCACCGATCAGTATCTGCTCAGCCTGGCCGCGGCGTTACAACGTCACCAGCAGCTGGCTTTGCCGGGCGATCGTCAGATCCAAACGGCTGAGCCTGTGACGACAGCCACTCACGATCGACTGTCGGTCGTGGTCTGCGGAGCCCATCTCGACGGGCTGGCGCTGAACCACCAGCTGCGCCAGCGCGGGGCTACATTCCGTGAGTCAACCCGCAGCGCGCCGCACTACAAACTGTATGCCCTGGCCGACGGGAAACGCCCCGGCATGGTGCGCGACCGCGAACAGGGGGCGGCCATCGCCGTTGAGGTGTGGGAACTGCCTCACGCCGAAGTGGGATCGTTTCTGGCCGGGATCCCTTCGCCGCTGGGGTTGGGCAAAGTTGAGCTGGAGGACGGGCGCTGGTTAACGGGGTTTATCTGCGAGGAGTATGGTTTGCAAGGCGCGAGGGATATCACATCGTTTGGCGGCTGGCGGGCATGGCTTGCCCACCAACGGTGAGCGAGCCATGCATAGCGTTAACGATAGAGCGGCTTCTCCGCCACCGGGATCAACAGCGTCGACTGCCAGTCGGCCAGCGTGAGCTGCGCCAGCTGTCCCAGCGCACGGTAGAACGGATGGCCCGCGTTTTCGACGAACACGGTGAGAAAACGGCTGCTCCACGGCAGAAGATGCCAGGCCAGGAGCTGATCCCGCTCTGCGTTCCGACCGGTCTCCGCCAGCCATGCGGCCAGCAGCAGCAGGGTGCCAAAGCGATCTTCCGGTTCGTTCTGCGCCATTTCAAAGGCGATGCCGTTGTCGCGCATCCACTGGCGCAGTGCCAGGGTGGAGTCGCCGAACAGCACCGATTCGCGATCCAGCCAGACCGATCCCCACGGCGGGGCGGGCAGTGCCCAGGGGCCGATAAACAGCCGCTGCCAGGCATCGGGAAGCGATTCGTCAGCCTGCTGGCGCAGGGCGTCGGCGATCGGGGCTAACTGCCCGGGCGGCAGGGGCCAGTCCTGCTGCCAGTCGCCCTGGGTCAGGGCCGTCACCAGCGGGGCAGCCTGCTCGCTGTCCGGAGCGAAATAAAACAGCGCGCCCAGTACCCGGGCGGTAAATGCAAAACCTTCATTCATTACTGCATTCCTTGAACGGCGCGGGTTGCCCCGCGCTGACAAATTATCCGGCAATCGCCATGCCGACGGTCATATGCAGACCGTAGAAGACGCCACGGCCAATAAGCTCTCCGGCCACCACCAGCAGCAGGCCCAGCGTGAGCCCCGGTAAAGTGGGGACTTTTCGACGCACCAGTGCGCACAGCCAGCAGCCCAGCCCGGCCGCCACCAGTATGATACGCCACACCTGCAGGGAACCATAATCCGGCACCAGGGCGTTGGCCTGCTGAACGGAACTGTGGATCGCCCCGAGATCGTGACTTTGCAGAACCACCACTGCCGCGCTGGCCAGCAGCGCCACCACCGGGATCCCCACCGCCACATGGGCATTAAAATGCGCCTTCGCCAGCCGCATCAGCAGGGCGGCAAACAGCGGGCCGCCGAGCAGCATCGTCAGGAAGAAATTCAGGGTGGTATAGCCGTTATGCCAGGTAGGAACCGTGTCAATCTGATACACGCGAGTCATCGCCCAGACAAACACCAGCCCCAGCACCATGCTCAGCACCAGCCAGATCTTGCCCAGCGCCGCGGGCAGCTTGCCGATCACAGCTAACAGCCACCAGAAGCCGCCGACGGCAAAGAACAGCGCTCCGCTGGCGATTTCGTTGCTCAGGCCGGAAGCACCGACGCGATTAAGGGAGTTAAAGGCGCGCAGGGGCGAGCCGAGATGCAGTACCGAGGCGACAAAACCTACCCCCATTACCAGCCACAAAAAGAACATGCTGCGCACCAGGCGATAGCGCACCACCGGGTCGTGTTCGCGGATCCAGGCTGCGCCTGCCACTATCAACGCCCCTGCGACGCACTGGCCGAACACGGTAAATATGACCAGCGGCCATTCATGCCATCCATTTCCCATCTCACACCTCCTTTGGATTGGCCAGATAGCCGGTGGTATCACCCGTGGGTCGGCTGTTGGCATTGGGTTTTATGACGATACTCGGCTTCGTGAAGTGCGCCGACGGCAGCGGGGCGACGGCGGCCAGCTTGCCGTGTTTCTTGCGCAGCTCCTCAATGGGGCCAAAGTCCAGGGCCCGCAGCGGGCAGGACTCGACGCAGATTGGCTTGTTGCCCTCCGCCACGCGCTCGTGGCAGCCGTCGCACTTGGTCATATGGCCTTTGGCGGCGTTGTACTGCGGCGCGCCGTACGGGCAGGCCATGTGGCAGTAGCGACACCCGATGCAGACATCCTCATTCACCACCACAAAGCCGTCGTCGCGCTTGTGCATCGCCCCGCTGGGGCAGACTTTGGTGCAGGCCGGATCCTCGCAGTGG